>OLOP01002143.1_pt1 | contig 11439 bp, 10 predicted proteins | sample 1672381 | NCBI WGS metagenome assembly OLOP01 (sample SAMEA3136678, study PRJEB25190) | human gut metagenome | biome: human gut; feature: human-associated habitat; material: faeces | place: Austria | collected 2013 | reverse complement strand
TAAGCCTGGAAGGTACAGTTGCAACAGACGGTACCGCTGAAATCACTGTAGCTTTCAAACCGGGAAGTATGCCTATGCCAATCACGGCAATTTTCATCGGAAGCAGCAAAAGTAGTGCACAATAACTAATTTGAAAGAAGATATGAGAAGAAGTAGTCACACTATTTTCAAAAATATCATGATACTGGGAGCGACGATGTCGCTCTCAGCTTGTAATGGAATGTTTGAAGGGATTTATGATGATCCCATCGAAAGTGAGATGGAAATTAAAGAAAGTAGCTTTTCACAAATCAATACTACCGAGTACACCAACTGGGTATATATCGATTTATCCGAACGCAAAGCAACAACTGTAGAAATCGGAGAGGAACATAAAAGTGAGATACCGGCAGAATGGGATCTCGCCATCCACCGTTACGATATCAAAACAAACGAAGGTGCAGCCTATCAGACGACCTATACTAATATTGATGAGCTGAAAGCAAGTGGAAAAGCTTCTTTTATTATTGCTCTTTGTGGTGTGATCGTTCCACTGATCGGAGGTTATGGTGTTGCCTGGTTCTTTAACCGTCCAAAGATGGCAGGAAGTAACCTGTCATCCCCTGTAGTTCTTCAGAATGTCTTTATTGGAGTTGTACTCACAGCAACGTCTGTAAGTATTACAGTAGAGACATTGAAAGAATTAGGAGCATTGAAGAGCCGTTCAGGAAATGCAATCCTTGGTGCTGCGATCATTGATGACGTTCTTGGTATTATCGCACTGACAATCGTTACAAGTCTTGCAGATGATTCTGTAAAGATTGGAATGGTTCTGATTAAAATCGTGGGATTCTTCGTATTTTCAGGTGTTGTAGGATTTGTTTTCTATAAGATGTATAAGAAATGGGTTGACGGAGCTGAGAAGGAACTGCATCGTCATACGATCATTGCATTTGTATTCTGCCTGCTTATGGCATTTATCGCAGAAGAAGTTTTTGGTGTTGCAGATATTACAGGTGCATATATCGCAGGATTAATTATTTCCAACGTACAGAGATCTACTTATCTGGAGTCTAAGTTTGATACGTTGTCTTACCTGCTTCTGTCACCGGTATTTTTCGCAAGTATCGGTCTGAAGGTAAAACTTCCACAGATGTCAGTATCCATCATTATGTTCGCAGTTGCTCTTACAGTTGTGGCAGTTCTTACTAAGATAGTCGGCTGTGGACTTGGTGCAAAGATTTGTGGTTACAAGAATTATCAGGCGAAACGAATCGGAGTGGGAATGATCTCCCGTGGTGAGGTTGCCTTGATCGTAGCAAGTAAAGGTTCCGCACTCGGACTTATGAGTTCTTCCATCTTAGGACCAGTTATCGTAGTGGTTGTTATTACAACAGTCATCACACCGATTCTTCTGAAAGTAGTGTTCGCTCCTGGAACAGGACCGTCAACACAGGTAGAAGATGCTAAGAAGGTTACAAGCTACTATGAGAATCGAGAAGATAACAGATAGAACAAAAGAGAAAAGAATCGATAAAAGATACTGTAGAAACTTTGAGGTCATGGGACAGTTAAAGCTGTCTCATGACCTCAAATGTGTTATAGAGGTTTAATTGTCCGTATCCCCACTCACGGTTAGGGTATTCCATACTGTCTGGTCGGATGGCTCCAAGAATAAGAAGGCTTTTGATCTGGAATACGTCGATGCCGGGCATTTTGCGTTCATAGAGCTGCCATTCTAACATAAGTGCGACTGCCCCGGCGGTGATAGCGGCTGCGGCGCAGGAGCCGCTGCGCACGGCAAAACGGTCTCCTGGAAGAGCTCCTTTGATATTAATCCCGGGAGCAGTGATGGAAGGATTTTCAAATCTTGTTCTTGTATAGCCACGTCCGGATGCCTGGGCGACTGCACCATTGCTGCCGTCGTAATAGGAGACCGTCAGAGGACTAGGGGCATTGGCCGGGTTTGTAAGAGTCGTGTAAGGATCTGATTCAAGGAAATAGACTTCTCCGTCTAAAAATTCTGTGACAGGAAGCCAGATATGGAAATCACCATTAATCAGGCGGGTCGGTTCTACGATGATTTTCCAGATGCCTTCTGCCGGGGTACGGAAACGGAAGAAGATGAGTTCAGAGTTTGCTTTTTCGACCAGAAGCCGGTAGTCAACAGAGACGCGGGTCTTTTCAAAGAGAAAATCAATGTCTGCGCTTGTGCCTACATGAAATGGAATTTTGGATGTATTTTCCCCGGACGGTGAAATAATTGAAATTGAGAAGAGATTGGGGATCAGTACCCAAAGTTCCAAAGTGAAACCGGATACATTTTCACCAACCCGGATCTCTACAGTTTTACGGTCATTTTCTGACTGGATCGTATTGAAATAATGATGACGTTTGTCTGCTTCATTTCCCGTGCCGACCACAGCAATCCGGTCGGGCATCAGACTGTAGCTGCCAAGTAATGCGGGAAGCGGAAGCGTGCCGACATGACCGCCAAGATTAGAGCCTATAGTGATACACATGACAAGTGGAAGCCCCAGTTCATCTGCCAGATCATTCAGATATTTTAATCCAAGGATCAGATCTGTTTCCTGATAGCAGACGGCTGTTTCCGTGATGCAGTAATAATCCCGCAGATATTGCTTCGCTTGTTTTAATTTGACAACAGCGAGAGTAGATTCCGGAGCGGCTCCCAGAAACTGTTCGTCAGCGTCAGCATTTCCGGCAGCGAGACTGGCAATATAAGTTCCATGTCCGTCGATATCGACAGAAGGGACCTGTGACAGTGGGGAATCAGAAGAAAGTGCCAGATCAATCTCTTCCTTACGGTATTCACTTCCGTAGAAGAAGTCTCTGGGTGGAGTTCCGCTTTGAATAGTTTGATCCCAAAGTGCCGCAATTCGCGTGGTACCGTCCAGATTGCGGAAAACTTTGTTTTGATAGTCAATCCCGCTGTCAAGAAATCCAATCAGAACGCCTTTTCCTTTTAATTGAAGTGCCGGATAGTTCTGCACAGGAAGGATGCCGGTCTGGTTCAATGTTTCCATAGCGACAGGAGCAAAACAATTCGGAATGGAATTGTAAGAAAAACGCGCCAGAGAGATTGGCTCTACAAGTTCTTTGGAAAAGTAAATGCACTGATATCCAAGCCCGGCATCCTGGATGCATGGATCTTTTTTCAGAAGTTCATTGAACAGTGGAGTACGCAGCGGATTACTGATGAAGTCGCGTGTATCTTCGGAGAGTATCTGTTCCCTGCAAGTTTCAAGATCATTCATAAGATGACTCCTGAGTTGAGTTGTAGAAAGGATATGCAAGAAGGATTCTATTTATGAAATTAGTCTAAAAATAATAGAAAATGACTTCAAAAACTGGAAGAATACGATATAATAAGACCAAGAGAAATTGTAGATCACCTTTCTGGTGGTTGAGATGATACAGCAATGATAAGAAGGGAGATTTCAGTATGAAAGATTTTTTTGAAGATTTAGGAAAACGTCTGAGCGAGACAGCAGAGGCAGTGACAGCAAAGGCAGGAGACGCGATTGAGATACAGAAATTAAAAGCACAGATCAGAGAGCTTGCAAGAGGAAATGCAGAAGATCTGATGGAACTTGGTCAGAGTATTTATGATAGATTTGAGAATGGAGAAGAACTGGAATTTTATGTACTGGAACAGACAAAGGTTAATGGAGTGACATACATTCTGGTGACAGATTCTGAAGAAGACGATGCAGAATGTTGGATTTTAAAAGACACGTCACCGGAGGAATCATCCGAGGCAATCTATGAGTTTGTGGAAGATGAAAAAGAACTGAATGGGATAATGGGAGTTTTTGAAGAACTTCTGGAAGATGTGGAAATTGAAAGGTAAATAAATTATGTCAGTCAGTCAGGAGAGTTTTAAGAAAAAGTTAAAAGAAAAAGGGCTTAAAGTGACGAATCAGAGACTGCTTGTGCTGCAGGTTCTTGCAGAGAATAAGGACAGACATCTGACTGCAGAAGATATCTATGAGCTCGTAAAAGAAGATTACCCGGAGATCGGGCTGGCAACCATTTACCGAACAGTGCAGTTGTTACTGGAAATGCAATTGGTGGATCGTATTAATCTGGATGATGGATGTGTGCGTTATGAGATCGGGGAGACGCTGGATGGCACAGGAAAGCACCATCATCACCATCTGATATGTAAAACATGTGGAAAAGTACTGCCTTTTAAAGACGACCTGTTGGATGAACTGGAGCGGCATATAGAAGAAGAGACAGGATTTCATGTGTTAGACCACGAATTAAAGTTCTACGGACAGTGCAGTGAATGTAGAAAGAAACAGAAATAGACCCTTTGTTACACTGGGGGTCTGTAATTACGTGGAGGTGTAAACTTGAAAAAAGAGAATATTGGAAGTATGCGTATCATTCCACTCGGGGGACTCGAGAAGATCGGAATGAACATTACTGCCTTCGAGTACGAAGACAGTATTATTGTTGTGGATTGCGGATTGGCATTCCCAGAGGACGGTATGCTTGGAATTGACCTTGTTATTCCAGATGTGACATACCTGAAAAATAATATTGAGAAAGTAAAAGGATTTGTTATCACGCATGGTCATGAGGATCATATTGGAGCATTAAGCTACATTTTACGGGAGATCAATATCCCAATCTATGCAACAAAGCTTACGATGGGTATTATAGAGAAGAAGCTGACAGAGCACAATCTGCTTCGCTCAACGAGAAGAAAAGTAGTAAAACATGGACAGTCTATCAACCTTGGACAGTTCAGGATAGAATTTATTAAGACGAACCACAGTATCCAGGATGCAGCAGCACTTGCAATCTATTCCCCGGCAGGAATTGTTGTGCATACAGGAGACTTTAAGGTAGATTATACACCAGTCTTTGGAGATGCTATCGATCTTCAGAGATTTGCAGAGATTGGAAAAAAAGGAGTACTGGCACTTTTGTCAGACAGTACCAATGCAGAACGAAAAGGCTTTACACAGTCTGAACGTACGGTAGGTATTACCTTTGATCATATATTTGCAGAACATCAGAATACAAGAATCATCATTGCGACATTTGCGTCTAATGTAGACCGTGTACAGCAGATCATCAACTCAGCGTGCAAGTATGACCGTAAGGTTGTGGTAGAAGGACGCAGTATGGTGAATATCATTCAGGTAGCACAGGAACTCGGATACTTGAATGTTCCGGAGAACACGATGATCGAGATTGACCAGCTTAAGAATTATCCGCCGGAGAAGACGGTTCTGATCACGACCGGAAGCCAGGGTGAGTCTATGGCGGCTCTTTCCAGAATGGCGGCAGACATTCACAAGAAGGTAACGATCATGCCAGGCGATACAGTTATTTTAAGCTCTAACCCGATTCCTGGAAATGAGAAATCCGTATCCAGAGTTATCAATGAGCTGTCTGAGAAAGGTGCAAATGTTATCTTTCAGGATGCTCATGTATCCGGACATGCGTGTCAGGAAGAATTAAAGCTGATTTATTCACTGGTCAAACCAAAGTATGCAGTACCGGTACATGGTGAGTACAGAAAGGCAAATGCGAACCTGGCAAAATCTCTTGGAATTCCAAAAGAGAATGTCTTCATGCTTCATTCCGGAGATGTACTGGAAGTCAGTGAACAAGAGGCAAAAGTCGTAGATAAAGTCCATACGGGAGAGATTCTTGTAGACGGACTTGGTGTCGGTGATGTGGGAAATATCGTACTTCGAGACAGACAGCATCTGGCAGAGGACGGAATTATGATCGTAGTCCTGACGTTAGAGCGTGGAAGCAACCAGCTCCTGGCAGGACCGGATATTGTGTCCCGTGGATTTGTCTATGTTCGTGAGTCAGAAGATCTTATGGAAGAGGCAAGACAAGTCGTAACTGACGCAGTAGAAGATTGCCTGAATCATCAGAGAAATGCTGACTGGAGCAAGATAAAATTAGTGATCCGCGATACAATGAACGAATTTATCTGGAAAAAAACAAAACGTCGTCCGATGATTTTGCCGATTATTATGGATGTATAAAGTGATATTTATTTAAAAGGGGACGTAGTACTTTGAAGAAGTGCTACGTCCCCAATTGCGAAGAGGGGTGTCCCCAATTGCGAGGCGGGGTGTCCCTGATTGAGGAGAGAGGTGGTTGTAAATGATCGTAGATGAGCGGATGGTGACTTATATCCGGTCGCTGGAGGTGCCGGAAAACGCGGTAATTGAAGCGATTGAGCAGGAAGCTTTAAGAGACCGTGTGCCGATTATCCGGAAGGAAATGCAGAGTTTTCTGAAGGTTCTGCTGATGATCAAAAGACCGATGCGGATTTTGGAAGTAGGAGCTGCGGTTGGTTTTTCGTCAATTCTTATGAGTGAATATATGCCGGAAGGCGGGCATATTACAACAATAGAAAATTATGATAAACGAATTCCGATAGCCCGGGCGAATTTTAAACGGGCAGGGAAGGAAGAGCAGATTGATTTGATTGAGGGAGATGCCCTGGAAGTGATGCATGGCCTGGAAGGGCCGTATGACCTGATATTTGTGGATGCGGCAAAAGGGCAGTACATTCATTACCTTCCGGAAGTTATGCGGCTTCTTGGGACAGATGGAGTGCTTGTGTCAGATAATGTGCTGCAGGAAGGTGATATTATTGAATCCAGATTCGCGGTGGAGCGCAGGAACCGGACTATTCACAGCCGTATGCGGGAATATCTCTATGAGTTAAAGCATCATGATCAGTTGCAGACATCGATTATTCCACTGGGAGACGGCGTGGCATTAAGTGTAAAGCGCAGTGATATTTAAATAGTGATAGATATTTAAGCAGTGATATTTAAGAAGAATAGGAAATTAATAAAAAGAGAAGGAGAAGAGAAGTATGAGTCAGAAACGTCCGGAATTATTAATCCCGGCCAGCAGTCTGGAAGTATTGAAGACTGCGGTTATGTTTGGTGCAGATGCAGTATATATTGGTGGCGAAGCATTTGGGCTTCGTGCGAAAGCAAAGAATTTTTCCATGGAAGATATGAAGAAGGGTGTGGAATTTGCGCATGCACATGGTGTAAAAGTACATGTGACGGTCAATATTCTTGCGCATAATGATGATCTTCCGGGAGTAGAAGAGTATCTGAAAGAATTAAAAGAAGTTGGACCGGATGCGCTTATTATCGCAGATCCCGGTGTGTTTGAGCTGGCAAAGGAAATCTGCCCAGAGATTCAGCGCCACGTCAGCACGCAGGCGAATAACACGAACTATGCGACCTATCAGTTCTGGTGGAAGCAGGGAGCTTCCCGTGTAGTATCTGCCCGAGAATTATCTTTAAGAGAAATCAAAGAAATCCGTGAAAGGATCCCGGCTGAGATGGAGATTGAAAGCTTTATTCACGGAGCAATGTGTATATCATATTCCGGAAGATGTCTGCTTAGTAATTTCTTTACCGGTCGTGACGCAAATCAGGGAGCATGCACGCATCCGTGCCGCTGGAAATATTCCATCGTGGAAGAGACGAGACCGGGAGAGTATATGCCTGTCTATGAAAATGAGCGTGGAACATACATTTTTAACTCAAAAGACTTATGCATGATCGAGCATATTCCGGAAATGATCGATGCCGGAATCGACAGCTTTAAAATTGAAGGGCGTATGAAAACGGCTCTTTATGTTGCAACCGTTGCAAGAACTTATCGCAAAGCGATAGATGACTATCTGGAAGATCCACAGAAATACAGAGATAACATGCCTTGGTATCTGGATCAGATATCTAACTGCACCTATCGTCAGTTCACTACAGGATTCTACTTTGGAAAACCAAACGAAGAGAGCCAGATTTATGACAGCAATACTTATGTAAAAGAATATACTTATCTTGGAATTGTAGGAGAAATCTGTGACGGGCGCTGCAAGATTGAGCAACGTAACAAATTCTCAGTCGGTGAGACAATTGAGATTATGAAACCGGATGGAGAAAATGTAGAAGTTACAGTCAAACGGATTATCAACGAAGAAGGTGAAGACCAGGAGAGTGCACCACATTCTAAACAAGTGCTCTATATTGAGTTAGAAGGCGGTCAGGCAAGCCCATATGATATTTTGCGCAGGCAGGAGCCAGAAGTTCAGTAAGGCGGTAAATGAGAACTTGTTGCATAGAATATCATGAATTTCATTTCTTGTGTAATAAAAAAAGATGCGCTGGCGAAGCGCATCTTTTTTATATGTATCAATGTCAATATCGATGGAGTGCGATACTTACATTCCAGGCTCAAGCTCTGCTTCTGCCATTTCTTCGGCTGCTTCAGATGCTTTCTCGTAAGTTCCGTTTTTCATACGAATGTGTTTGAAAATTGTTCCACCTACAAGTCCTGCAACACTTCCTCCGATAGCTGCGAACAGAAGAGCAAGTAATACATTCTGAACCGGGTTAAATGCAAATGGTGCTAACAGTCCAGGGATTGGAGATGCTGTACCAGGTGCATCATTCACAATATGGAATACTGCTGCTGAAATTCCGGCAAATCCACCTCCGAAGAAGTTAGAACCGTAAATCGGAATCGGGTTAGAAGTAACGATTGGAGCCTGTGTTAATGGCTCAAGCATAACGCCGATCACATTACCTTTGTTACCAAGTTTCAGTTTGTGGAATACAAGTCCATTTGTAAAGGATCCACCAAAACATGCGATGGCTGCAATACCCATTGGAAGACCGGTCAGTCCTAACATAGCTGTGAGCGCCATAGAACTAAGCGGCGATGTACAGATCATCTTCATCATTCCACCTAACAGGAATCCCATAACGATTGGAGACTGGTCTGTAGCAGCAGAAATAGTAGCACCAATGTGTGACAGAATCCATGTTACACCAGGATCAACAACTGTTACAATAATACGGGCAACTGGAGCAATTACAAGTGCTCCTGCAATAATGTTAATTCCAACAGGAAGTTTCTTTTCAATAATCGGAGCGATGAATCCGATGACATAACCTGCGATAAATCCAGGAAGGATTCCGAATCCACCAACAGCAACACCGGCTACAACTGCGAATAACGGGTTAGCACCCATTGCAATTGGAACAAGAGTAGCTGCGGCAACGCCGCCCATGCTTCCGGAGATATCTCCAACTTCACGTAAGAATGCAATGCCAATCAGATCACCGGAAATATACTTATGAATTGCTTCAACAAGGAATGTTGCAACGGCTGCGTCTGCCATACCGCCCATTGCAAGAGATCCTTTTGGCATCTTCAGACTGAAAAGAGAGAAGACTGCCAGAGTGACGAGTAGTAAACCTACACCAGATAAAATTGTTACCATACTTTGTACCTCACATTTCTTTGATTTGTTATTTTAATAACATCGCCGTGTTTATTGATGAGATTAATATATAAGCATGGTTACAAAAAGTATCAAATAGTGTCAAAATACCATTAAAAATTTAACAAATCGTGATAACTTTGTGCATTATTGACAATAAGAGGCCAATGCGTTCAAAAACTGCTTAATCCTTACATTGCCGTGTTTATCAGTCTTTCCACGTATAAAATCCATTTCCCTGCGAACCTGCTCAAAATTGTATAATGTGCTGGAATAGTCTACAAAAATTTCGTTACTATAATCTTCAAGACCAAGGTGAGCCAGGTTTACAAGGCCATTAAATGCTGTTCTGCGTATGCGCTGCTCCATAGATTTCGGTGTATCACAGAAGCGGCTGCACAGATCGCTAACTGTCAGTGAGTCAGCATGATCCTGGTGGTCGACCAGATATTTGACGATAGAAATAATATCTTTACTGCCAATATCCCCGATAATACCGATTCTTGTAAGGATTGTGCGAAGGGAATTCTCAATCTGCTCACTATTGTCAGGTACAGTCACAGTTGCAGGGCTGGTATCTTCCATAAAAATGTTTTGCATTTTGCGGACCATTCGTTTCATAGATAAGCCATCGGAAACTTTTTTGATGACAGCTTCTACTTCCACACTATTAATTGGTTTCTGGATAAAGAATTCAATCCCGGCTTCATAAGCAGAAGCAATCATATCTTTGGAGGACACTTGAGACAGCATAATATAAGATGCATCTGGTACTATTTTTCGAGCCTGTTTTACAAAGCTGATTCCGTCCATCTCAGGCATGAGCAGATCTACAATTACAATATCCGGTTTGGCTGAAGGAAGATCTTCCAGTGCTTCAGCCGCATTATTAGCACTGCCGCAACATACCCCAAGTCCTCGTTCATTTATAATTAGTTTCAAAATGTTACAAATATTTTTGTCATCGTCTATAAAATAGAAAGACATCATTTTGACATTACCTCCAATTCATTTAAAGGGATGCAGATGGTAAAAACTGTCCGACCCGGAATAGAGGTCAGACCAATCGTTCCATGTAATTCCCCTTCTACAAGATCTTGTACCAGATTCAGTCCAAGTCCCCGGCTGACTTCCCCTGTCTGGAAATTAATCTTGGTCGAGAATCCAGTCTTAAATACTTCTCCTATGTATTCAGCCGGAATTCCCGGGCCGTCATCAGTAACGGTAAAAATAGCCTGCCCATCTTCGATGACCTCTGTGACAGAAAGATTAACTGTGTCAGTCTTCGAAGCTTCCAAAGCATTTACAAAAAGGTTACGGAAGATGGAAAGAAGGGCATAGTGGCTGGAAGTATAGAAATTTTTCTGATATTCATAAGTAAGATTCAGTGTCTTTCCCTGTGATTCCGCCAGATTGGTGATGGAAGATTTTAAAAGGGAGAGCACTTCTTCCAGATACATACCGTCATTTTCCAGTTCCTGTTCCAGTGCTTCGGAAATTCCACGCATGATCAACAGATATTCTTTCTTTATCTCGTGAATATCTTTTGCAGTAGTAAGCGCAGAAGAGGCAAGGGCAGGATCGGCACCTGAGTCACGCAGTGTTTCAAAGAGCCGGTAAGAATTATTCATAGTTTCTTCGATTAATGTAGTATTTTTCTTCATCCAGACAATTTCCCCATTGAGTTTGGAGAAGAGAAGTACCAGTTTCTGATAACGTTCCTCATGTTCTTTCTTAATTAAAAAGATCCGGTATTTTTCAAAGAGCAACATGACAAGCCATGTGAGACAGGAACGCATAACAGCAGCCAGAAAGATTCCGGACTGCATGTGAAGCACAAGGGAACTGAGTTCCAGTCGTACGAGAAGCTCGATAAAGTTTGCCAAGTAGTCGATCAGAATCAGAGCTCCCAGTGTCAGGTTCCGCTTTTCATGAATAGCAGCCGACAAATGATCAAACCGTCTGATATAGAGATGTAGAAGAAGTCCGTAGCAAAGATAGAAAGCTATCTCCGGCATATAGTGAGAAGGACTCGTCCAGTGCCCGTGGGTGATCCAGTAGACGATCATACGCATAGAAAATACACCGATTGCGGATAAAAATGTAACCGGAATCAGTGGGAAATTGGACATTAATAA
>OLOP01002139.1_pt1 | contig 11463 bp, 10 predicted proteins | sample 1672381 | NCBI WGS metagenome assembly OLOP01 (sample SAMEA3136678, study PRJEB25190) | human gut metagenome | biome: human gut; feature: human-associated habitat; material: faeces | place: Austria | collected 2013 | reverse complement strand
AGAAAGGAACTCCTTTTTCTAATGTTTTAAGAAATTAATTTAAGGAATTATTCATCCTTACACAAACTATTTTACGGTCTCAATTTAGTAAATCACTTTTTGTCTCCATATTATTAAGAAATAGTCCACAATATTTACTTTTTATTTTATCTATATACTCTATAAAGAATTTTTCCACTTTATGATGTTTTAATTCTATGCTTTTTTTAGTTTGTGGAAACGTCTTTTCTATCCATGTACGTGGAATTAAAGATAACATGGGATGCTCACTATTTGAATCAAGCTGTCTAAATATACTGTATTCATCTACAGGTAATAATTGATTTGCCACTGCTCTTGGGTCCTTAATAAATAATTTTCTAAAATTACTTATCTCTTTATTTGAAATTGCTATTTCAAATGTTTTCTCGGTCATTCTATCAATTGACTGAGAATATATATCGTTTTCCCATATCAATTGAATTTTTATTATTTCTGAATTCAATAAAGATTTGTTTAATCTTTTGTTACTAAAGGCATTACTTAAGAACTTTGCATAATCAATAAAAAGACTAGATATATCAATGCTGTTTGTATTTTCATCTTTCAATAATGTCCAAAATTTGTTTTTTATGTTTTCTAGTTGTTTTTCCGTTATTATATTTACTAATTTCTTTTGCTCTAAATATCTACAAAAACCAAATATAGTAGTAACATTTTTTAAATTTTCCAAAGCTTCTTTGTCTGCTTTCTCAAGCTGTAATTGATTTTGCTTTGAAATAGGAAAACCCATTCTTTGTAATTTTTTTCAAAAGAAACATTTTTTGGAGATTGAATCCATTGAACGATATATTTATAGTTAGAATTATTTCTTATAACTCCTGTTGCCCTATCCTTAAATAAACAGCTCAATAAATATAAAGATGGAGTCCTAATTAAATTCTTATTAGATTCTTTTTGCTTAATTGCATTAACTAATAAGTGCAAATGCAAACTAATCACTTCAGCGCTAGGAATATATTTCCTGTTTTCTTCAGTTTGCCCATCTTTTCTTTTTCTTAACTAATTCATCACATACTACCTTATTAAAATTCCTAGTAATAACTCGATGGTTGAAATCTTTGACATCAAAATTCATGTTATCAGGTAGTTTCTCCTTGTTGATCGTCTTTTCATCTTGGTCAAAGATATCAACTTCTGTTCCCTTCTTGAAATGAATACCTTCTTTAGCAAGTTTAGTTTTTATAATAACTGGGGCATCATGGTCAACTAAGTAACCATCAAGAACAGCCTGCTGGTAACTGTATGTATAAACTGGATCACCAAAGATTTCAGTAGTTTGTAAAGCTGGCGTAGCAGTCATACCAATCGCAGTAGCATCAAAGTAATCAACTACTCTTCGATATTGACTAACATATTCTTCCTGATTGTAGAATTGATACTCATTGTCGCTTAATTCTTTATCTTCTGCATAACCACGGTGAGCTTCATCGACAATAATAAAATCATATTGCCCTACTGATGGCTTTTCTGAATTATCATCGCTAAAGAATAAGCGCTTAATCATTCCTTGAACTGTTGCAATTTGAATCTTGGTTGAAGCATCTGGAACTTTGTCACTTAATTCTTTCAATCCATAGATTGAAGAAATCGACATTGTTCCAATTTTATTATCCTTAATTGCATTAGCAGTCTGTCTTCCTAAAGAATTACGATCTACTAAATACAAGATTCGACGTGCACGCTTATGCTTTAACAAACGATACATCAATGAAATAGCGGTTCTAGTCTTACCAGTTCCTGTTGCCATTGCCAGGAGAATTCGTTTTTTACCATTTTTAATTGCATCTTCCATCGCATTAATGGCATCAATCTGATAAGGTCTATCCGCAAATTTAGGATAATCATGATCGTCAACTAAATCATTATCTGCTTCTATCTTATTTTTAGCAGTTAGTTTTAATGCCAAGTCATTCGGCTTATGAAATTCTTCAAGCGCATAAGCATTTTCTTTAGGATTTCTTGCATCCCAGAACCAAATGCCTGATTTTTCCTGATACTGCTTTAAATAAGGACGACCATTTGCCGTATAAATAAACGGTACTTTATAATCTCCCATTTGATTTGAAAGTAAATGATAATTGGATTGATAAGGCACTTCTTTAGCATACTCTTTAGGCTGAGCCATTTGCCCAGCAATATCTTCATCCCATTTTTTAGCTTCCACAATACCATAGAAGTCTAATCCTTTGAATAGAGCATAATCGGCTCTTTGATCATTGGGCAGAACCCATTCAGCGATCGCCATATTATGACCCCTTTGTGGCTGTGTTTGATTTTTCCAATTATTAAGACGTTCAGTATCAACTTCCCAGCCAGCATTACGCAATTGTTGGTCAATCAATTGACGCGTTTCTGCCTCAGTTAGCTTATGCTTTTTGGCAAATTGAATATTGATTTCATGTCGTCTTACTCGCTCCTCAGGAGTAACTGTAACTTTTTGTGGGCGATTTGCTTGAAGTTCTTTAATTTTAGCTTCAAGTGCTTTGATTTTATCCTCTTGATTTTGTAAAACAGCTCTTTGATCTATTGGTTTCTTATAATCAGCAACCTGATCTAAAGAATAAACCTCTAAGAACCATTTCCAGACTAAATAAGCCTTTTGATCAATCGCTAACGCGTCACTTTTCGTTGCAATAAACTGATCATCATGTGTTGCTTTGTTTCGTTTAAATCTAATCTCATTCAATGCAGTTAATACTACTGCTGGATATTCGTTTCTAGATAAAGCTAATTTTTCAATTCTTTGCTTTTGATTTAGTTCCCAGTCAACTATGTCATCTAAGTGCATAATTTCTTTAGTTAACTGTTCACCAAAGGTACCAAATACAGTTAAGCTACTTCTAGGATCTGAATAAATTAAGGATTCAGCACTAGAAGCCAGTTGAGCATATTCTTGATAATTCTTTTCTGAAGTTTGAAAATTAGACATGCTTTTCACCTATTATCTATTTAAGTCAATATATCTTTATTTTACTCTGACTCATTGATTCAAGACAAGCGTGAGAAAAACCATGATAAACAAAAAAGCATCCCCATCGGGATGCTTTTAACTTTTTCTAATAAATGCCATAACCTGTCACAGGAATATAAGGCGTCCAATTGAAATCATACTCAGCTAGTTTTTCTAACTCCGTATTACCATCAATAATCGCAGTAACGCCTTGCGCAATCATCAGGTTCATCTTCTTCGGTCTCTCTGGATGTTCAGTAAATGGCACCAACACTACTGGCTTATGATTTGCACGCATGAAGCCAATTTCAAACGCACAACCATCGTCTAAAACATCCATATCATACAAAAACACGCCACAAGTAGCACTGTTGATCCCATTAAGGTCATTTTGGAAAGTACCCACTCGCCAGGTCATGCTTCTTTGGCCACCAATTTCTGGATTCTTCTCTTCCGGATCAACAAAATCATAATCGAATGGAAAATGTACTTTGGCAATGGTTGGATTCTTAGCCATTATTTCTTTTGCCCTTTCCACTCGCTCATGATCTATCTCTCGATTGAATGACCCACCTAAATAGATCTTACCGGTTGCGATTTTCTTTTGCATTTAGTTTTTCCTCTCAGAATATTAATTTTAAAAGCAGTATATCACATATTATTCGTTTTTTTGCACTATATATAGACATAATTTGCTTATTTTAAATTTTATATTGACATAACACGTACATTAATTTATCATTTTAATCGAATCATTCTCAAAATAATATCAATTCTGGAGGTAGAAATGAACTCAAAGTTCAAAAAGATTTTATCAGTTGGTGCGATTGTATTTGCGGCAGGTTTAGCCTTAACCGCTTGTTCGGGCAAGAAGCAAGGTGCTTCAACTAACAAGGATACCAAACACGGTATTGCCTTAATCACCGACCAAAACGGTGTTGACGACCATTCCTTTAACCAAGCTGCGTGGGCTGGATTTAAAGCTTACGGTAAAGAACATGGCTTAAAGCAAGGCAAGGGCGGTTATCAATACTTCCAATCGAGTGGTCCTTCCGATTTCGTTCCCAACTTCGACCAAGCTTCTAAGGCTGGTTATCAAACCATCTTCGGTGTCGGTTTCGAATTACAACAAGCAGTTAGTCAGGCTGCCAAGAAGAATCCTAAGAAGAACTTCGTAATCGTCGACAGTGTAGTTAATGGTCAAAAGAATGTTGCTTCTGTCACCTTCAAGAGTAATGAAGCTTCCTATCTCGGCGGTTTAGCTGCAGCTTACACAACTAAGACCAACAAAGTCGGCTTTATCGGTGGTGCCAAATCAGCCATCATTGATTTATTTGAAGCTGGCTTTAAGCAAGGTGTAGCCGATGGTGCTAAGGCGCTTCATAAGAAGATCACCGTTCAAACTCAATACATCGGTAACTTCACTGCTACTGATAAAGCTAAGTCAATTGCTCAATCAATGTACGCTAACAAGGTAGACATTATTTACCAAGCAGCAGGTAACGCTGGTAACGGTGTCTTCCAAGAAGCTAAGGATTACAACCAAACATTACCAGCCGACAAGAAAGTTTGGGTAATTGGGGTTGATGTTGATCAATCCGGATTAGGTAACTACACTGCTAAGAACGGTAAGAAAGCTAACTTTACTTTAACTTCTGTCTTAAAGGGCTTGAACGTTGCCACTAAGAGTATTGCCGATGATGCTTACAACGACAAGTTTCCAGGTGGCAAGCACCTTGTTTACGGCTTGAAGGACAACGGTGTTTCTATTACTAAAGGTCAATTAAGTGACAAGGCATGGCAAGCTGTTCAAAAGGCTCGTACTCAAATCCTCGATGGCAAGATCAAGGTTGCAACCAAGCCAAGTAAATAAATCTTAACAGTCAAAAACTCTTCGTCTTGGCGGAGAGTTTTTTAATAGAAAACGAAAAATTATGGAAAAACAAAATACAGTTATTGAAATGAAGCATATCGTTAAAGACTTTAACGGATTTAAAGCCAATAACGATATTAATCTAAAATTACATCAAGGTGAAATTCTAGCACTGCTCGGAGAAAATGGTGCGGGTAAATCAACTTTGATGAGTATTCTCTCCGGCTTGCTTGAACCAACTTCTGGTGAAATTATAGTCAACGGTCAAAGAGTTACTATTGATAACCCATCAGCTGCTAAAAAACTAGGTATTGGAATGGTGCATCAACACTTTATGCTCGCTCATTCTTTTACCGTTTTAGAAAACATCATCTTAGGTCACGAAACGACTAATGGTCCTTTCTTAGACATTAAAAAAGCACGTGAAAAAGTCTTAGCCCTTTCAGAGCGCTATCACCTAGCCATTGATCCTGATGAAAAAGTAGCTAACATCACCGTTGCCCAACAACAAAGAGTAGAAATTCTTAAAGTTCTCTACCGTGGGGCCAATATTCTTATCTTTGATGAACCTACCGCAGTTTTAACGCCTCAAGAAATTACTGAATTTATGACTATTCTTAAAGGACTAGCTCACGAAGGCAAATCGATTATTTTGATCACTCATAAACTAGAGGAAATCAAACAGGTTGCTGATCAAGTAACTATCATTCGAGCAGGGCAAGACGTTGGAACTTATTCAGTTAAGAAGATTAGCGACCAACAAATGGCAGAGTTAATGGTTGGTCACTCTGTAGAAATGAAATTGACTAAAAAAGCAGAAAAGCTTGGCAAGAAAATTCTTAAAGTTGAAAATCTTCAAGTTAAAGAAAGTCGTGGTAATTTAGCAGTTAAAGATCTTTCCTTCTCTATTCGTGCAGGTGAAATCCTAGGAATTGCTGGTATCGACGGCAATGGACAAGACGAATTGGTTGAAGCTATCACGGGATTACGCCGAGTAGACAACGGTCACGTAATTATTAAAGATAAAGATATGACCAATAAATCCACCAGAAAGATTACAGAACAAGGCGTAGCTAACATCCCCGCCGATCGACAAAAATATGGTCTGATTTTACAAATGTCCATTGCGGATAACCTCACTTTGCAAAGCTACTATCAGCAACCATTTTCTAGACATGGCATTATCAACTTTACAGTAATCAAGGAACATGCTCAAAAAGCCATTAAAAAGTTTGATATTAGAACCACCAGCAGTGATCTTCCAGCTGGTGAACTTTCCGGTGGTAACCAGCAAAAAGTAATTATTGCCCGGGAACTTGAAAGAAACAGCGACTTAATCATCGCCTTCCAGCCCACCCGTGGCTTAGATGTCGGTGCAATTGAGTATATTCACAAACAATTATTAAAAGAACGAGACGCGGGTAAAGCTATTTTGCTTGTTTCTTATGAATTAAACGAAATCATGCAGTTATCTGACAGAATTCTGGTTTTACATCATGGTCAAAAATCTGGGATCGTTCAACCAGAACAAACCACCAAAACCGAATTAGGTCTTTTAATGACTGGCGTGAAGAAAGAAGGAAAAGATCTTGATCAAAGTTTCAGCTAAAGAAAAACGGTATCTGGTACCGCTTATCTCTGTAATTGCCGGTTTCTTAGTCGGTGCAATAATTATGCTTATTTGGAGCTACAATCCAATAACTGCTTATGCATCTATGTTTTCTAGTGCTTTAGGCAATATGAATGGCTTAGGAGAAACAATTCGTGAAGCCACTCCCCTTCTTTTTACCGCAGTTGGTTTTGCCATTGCTTCAAAAGCGGGATTCTTCAACATTGGTTTACCTGGACAAGCTCAAGCTGGCTGGTTAACTTCCGTTTGGTTTGTGTTAGCCAATCCCAATATGCCTAAGTACATCTTATTGCCATTAGCAATCATTACCGGGGCACTTGCCGGAGCAATCGTTGCTGGTATTGCCGGCTTTTTACGAGCATACTTTGGAACCAATGAAGTTATCACGACTATCATGCTAAATTACATCGTACTTTATGTTTGCCAATATCTTATGCAGCAAATCATGCCTGAAAACTTACGCAATGGCACAGATACTACAAAGAATATCTCTAGCAATGGCAGTCTTCATTTAGAATGGCTAAGTAAAATGTTCGGTGATTCTCGAATAAATGCAGGAATCTTTTTAGGGATTATTGCCATTATTGTTTACTGGTTCTTGATGAAAAAGACAACCGTCGGCTTTGAAATTAAAGCCGTGGGTCTCAATCCATTTGCCAGTCGTTATGCGGGGATGTCTGCTAAAAAGAATATCATTCTTTCCATGTTGCTTTCCGGTGCTTTTGCGGGAATTGGTGGCGTAGTTCAAGGTTTAGGGACTTACCAAAACTACTTTACACAAACCAGTAGTATTGATATTGGTTGGGACGGATTATCAGTCGCATTATTAGGCAACAGTACAGCTTTCGGAATTTTAATTGCTGCCTTTTTATTCTCCATTCTTAAAATTGGTGGTTTAGGGATGCAGACTGTTGCAGGCGTTCCTTACGAAATTGTCTCCATCGTTATCGCCGCCATCATCTTCTTTATCGCCATCAAATACGTCTTTGATCTGCTCTTCAAAGTTAAAAAGCACTCTCTCAAGAGAGGGCAAGAAATTGGTCCTAATAATGGCGTTGACGGACCAAATATCAAATTATCAAAAGAAGGAAATACTCTATGAACCTCACCTCACTTCTAGCATTAATCGTTTCTTCAACTTTAGTCTATTCAGCTCCTCTAATTTTGACATCCTTAGGTGGTGTCTACAGTGAAAACTCTGGTATCGTCAATATCGGGCTTGAAGGTATTATGACTGTTGGAGCTTTTACTTCAATTATTTTTAACCTAACCTTCGCCAAAACATTTGGCTCTGCAACTCCATGGTTGGGTGCCTTAGTTGGAGCAATCTTTGGCTTAATCTTTTCTATTCTGCATGCTTTTGCCACGATTAATCTTCATGCCGATCACATCATCAGTGGTACCGTACTAAATCTATTAGCTCCTCCTTTAGGCGTATTTTTAATCAAAGCAATTTACGAGAAAGGTCAAACTCCTAACATTACTGCTAATTTTGGTTATGCAGATATTCCAGTCCTTGCTCAAATTCCAGTTATTGGTAAGATTTTCTTCACTAATACTTCTGCACCAGCTTGGTTAGCCATCATTTTAACTATCATTCTTTGGTTCGTTCTTTACAAAACTAAATTAGGTTTGCGCCTGCGTTCAACTGGTGAAAATCCTCAGGCTGCAGATACTCTTGGCATCAATGTTTACAAAATGCGCTACATTGGTGTTTTGACTTCTGGTTTAATGGCTGGTCTAGGTGGTGCAGTTTTTGCTCAATCTATCTCTGGTAACTTCTCAATTTCTACCATTGTTGGTCAAGGATTTATGGCTTTAGCTGCTGTTATCTTTGGTAAATGGAATCCTGTTGGTGCAATGCTATCTTCTCTTTTCTTTGGTTTTGCTCAAAGTTTGAGCATCATTGGTAACCAATTACCAGGTATCGCTAAGATTCCAACAGTTTATATGCAAATTGCGCCGTACGTTATTACCATTCTTGTACTTGTTCTCTTCCTTGGTAAGTCGGTCGCTCCAGCTGCAGATGGTGTTAACTACATTAAGTCTAAATAATTAATATTTATTTCAATCAAAAAAAGGCATCCCAAATAGGGTGCCTTTTAACATAGAAAAATTTTCAATTAAGCATCAATTTCATCAATCTTGATATTGACTACAAATGCATTAGGAAACTTGGTGTCCTTTAAAATATTTTTGGCATAGTCATCATCTTCATGAATTTCAGCAAAGCCTCTAACACGTAATGCCTTGTGAGTTGGGACATCGGCAACTACGATAGCTGCTTCTGAACCATTCTTCAAGTTGGCAAAAGCTTCAGACTTAGTCTTTTCTAAATATTGAACAGTAGTTGCGTCAATGGCCTTAAGTGAAGCTTTAGGACCAACTGCTGGCTTGCCTTCCTTGTTGACAGTTGCCATGTATGGCAAGTGTTCATTAAAGAACTTGATTTGTTCATCAGTGAGTTTGTTTGTATCTAATTTTTTCATGATTAACTTAGCATCCTTTCTATATCTTTTTTCCATTATAAACATACTTGATAGAAATGTTTAGCGATTAGTTTAAAACTTTTTCCTTATGTTCGCGATATGAATAGTAAATCCACGCAACCAGACCGAATGCTACCGGACCAATAGCTGTCCAGAATGAAGTTTGATAATTACCAGTAAAGAGCGGTTCGATACAAGTAAAGATGACACCAATAGCCACAACCAACCAGACAATAATTGTCGTTGCCCATACTTTTTTCTTACCCTCAATAAAGACAAATGGACGATCTAAATCCTTCTTTGCCTTAAAGAAAGGATAAGCAGCAATCAAGAACAAATATGGTGCAGATGAAGATACGTTCATCATATCCATCAAGATCGTGTAGAATTGACTCGCTGCATTGCCACCAAATGAAATAAATAAGATGATTGCTTGCAACCACATTGAACGTTCAGGCATCCCATGCTTGTTAAGTTCAACCAGCTTCTTTGGCAAAAGTCGTGGATCACAACCTTCGATAAATGACTTGATTGGTGAGCAAACCATCAAGAATGCAGCAGCGTTACCTGACAAAACGTCGGCAGCAATACCGGCAAAGTGTGAGAAGGCAGAACCAATCGCAAGTGAAGCTGATTGTGACAAGCCTAAACTCTTACCAGTAACAACACCTAAGTTGTTGATCAAAACGTATTCTACATTGGCAAGGTCAACGCCCTTAACACCTGCGTCCTTAGCGGCACCACACATGAAAATGTTAATGCGGTCATCATTACCATGGCAATGATCAAACCCTTTGGAGAAGTCTTTTCTGGCTTATCAACTGAGCCAATAACACCTGAAGTAGTTTCAAAGCAAACAATGCATAAACGATGAATGAAACAACCGTAAAGCCGATGGCAATTGCCAAAGTAAAGATACCACCAATATTATTGATCGCCTTTATTTTATCAATTTCCTTGGCAGCACAGAAAGTTACGATTGCTAAGAAGATCACTTCCAAACCCCCTAATAATTGGGTTGAAGATAATTCCGATAAATGCTACTTTTTCATTAGTTGATCCTTCAAGCCATGAGAAGATACCACCTTTGATACCTTTGAAGGCTGCACCATATTCCGCGAAGATCAGTGCGGATGGTAAGAAGAATAAAATTGCGGTTACGATATACTAAATGATACTTGAGTATCCCATTTGGTAGAAGGCCGTCAATGAATTACTAAATCCAAAAATAGAAGAGAAAATCATCAAAACTAGACTGCCAAGTCTAATTTTGACCTGATTATCTTTCTTCTCCATAAATAAAAATACAACTCCTTTATAAAAACAAACATTACTTATTATGAACCATAAACGAACATTTTTCAAAAGAGCATTTAAAAGACACCCCTTTCATGGGATGTCTTGCGTAAATTTATTAGAAATAATTTGTCTTACTTCACAATTTCAGCACCCAAACAAGTCTTAAAGTGATTCAAGGCCCACTTATGACCAGTTTGATCAAAACTTGCTACGCCATTTTCATGCACAACCAAGTTATAGCAACGATTATACGCGTCCATTGCCGTGTGCAGAACACAAATGTCGGTGCAGACACCTGTCAAGTGTAAGGTATCGATCTTCCACTCACGCAAAATTAGATCAAGAGGCGTACCCGCAAAAAGCAGAATAGCGTGTCTTATCCATCAAAATCACGTGATCATTATCTTTGTGATCTTCGTACCACTTACCTACCTTACCGTATAATTCACGACCCCAGGTATTAGGCAAATTATGTGGTGGGAAGAGCTTGGTTTCAGGATGATATGGATCGTCTTTGAAGTGCTTGTCTGTTGGGAAAATTACCCACTTGCCTTCTTTTAAAACTTCGTCAGCTAAATTAGTAATAGCGTCGTCTAATTCTTGTGCTGGCTTGCCGCAGGTGAGCGCACCCTTGTCATCTACGAAATCGTTGGTGTAATCGATGATTAATAAAGCTTCGTTTGTCATAATTGCTTCCTTGGCAAAATCCAAGTTACGTTTTTATTAATTGTACAAAAAAAGAATCAAACCATCAAAATGATTGATTTGATTCTTTCAACTTAATCTAATGGACCAACGCCACGATCTTGATTTTCGTCATCTTTATTCACTTCGTCGTCGAGCTTTTTACCAACAAACAAAGCGAATAAACTAATCAGCAATGCACTCATGCCTAACTTAGTAGTCTTTTTCATCTGGATCACCTACTTGATTCTTTATCTCAATAATTCTGGGCGTTGAGCAAGTTCTGCATAGAAATGATTACCATTGACGCAGATACCTTCAAATTCACGACCAGTATGGAAAGAGCCAGTATCCAACACACGACCCTTTCTATTTAATTTAAACAAATAATCATTGAAAGCTAAATAAATTTGCTTTTTCTTTTTATCGTAAGCCATGCCTTGAACTGGTGAGTTAGTCAACTACCCTAGACTGAAGTCTAGGGCTTAGTGGCTCG
>OLOP01002134.1_pt1 | contig 11479 bp, 10 predicted proteins | sample 1672381 | NCBI WGS metagenome assembly OLOP01 (sample SAMEA3136678, study PRJEB25190) | human gut metagenome | biome: human gut; feature: human-associated habitat; material: faeces | place: Austria | collected 2013 | reverse complement strand
TCTGATCGATACAGCACAGATTGAAGGATATGAATCTGTAAATGACAACGGAATCACAGTTGTTCTCGATACAAACCTGTCACCAGAGCTGCTGGAAGAGGGATTTGTACGTGAGATCATCAGCAAGATCCAGACAATGAGAAAAGAAGCTGATTTCGAAGTTATGGACAGAATCAAAGTTACATACGAGGGTAGTGAAAAGGCAGAAGCTGTCTTCGAAAAGAACAATACACTGATCGCAGGTGAGGTACTTGCGGATGAAGTTGTAAAAGCACAGCCGGCTGGTTACGTGAAAGAATGGAAGATCAACGGCGAAGCAGTTACAATGGGTGTTGAGAAAAAAGGAGAGTAATAAACATGTTCAGTAAAAGATTCGAGAAAAAGGCTTTTAAAGCGGCAGTAAAGGATAACGTTAAGACACTTTATAGAAAAACAATCGATGAAGCTACACCGCAGCAGCTATTCCAGGCAGTATCCTATGCAGTCAAAGATGTTATTATCGATGATTGGATTGAGACACAGAAAAGATATGATGAGACAGACGCCAAGACAGTATACTATATGTCAATGGAGTTCCTTATGGGACGTGCACTTGGCAACAACCTCATCAATATGACAGCATATAAAGATGTAAAAGAAGCACTGGAAGAGATGAATATTGATCTGAACGTGATTGAAGACCAGGAGCCGGATGCGGCTCTTGGAAATGGTGGTCTTGGACGTCTTGCAGCATGTTTCCTTGATTCTCTTGCAACATTGAACTATCCTGCATATGGATGTGGAATCCGTTACCGTTATGGAATGTTCAAACAGAAAATCAAAGATGGATATCAGGTGGAGGTTCCGGACAACTGGCTGAAAGAAGGAAATCCATTTGAAATTCGCCGTGAAGAATACGCAAAAGAAGTACGCTTTGGCGGAAATATCCGTTTCGAGAAAGATCCTGTAACAGGAAAAGATAAATTTATCCAGGAAAATTATGAGTCTGTTATGGCTGTTCCGTATGATATGCCGATCGTTGGATATGGTAACCATGTAGTAAATACACTGCGTGTATGGGATGCAAAACCGATCACAGATTTCAAGCTGGACGAGTTTGACAGAGGAAATTATCACAAAGCAGTAGAGCAGGAGAACCTTGCAAAACTGATCGTTGATGTCCTTTATCCGAATGACAATCATTATTCAGGAAAAGAGCTTCGTCTGAAACAGCAGTATTTCTTCATTTCTGCAAGTCTTCAGGCTCTGATCGAGAAGTATAAGAAGAAACATGGAGATATCAGAAAACTGCACGAGAAAGTTGTTATCCAGATGAACGATACACATCCGACAGTTGCAGTTCCGGAGCTGATGCGTCTTCTGATCGACGTAGAAGGATTAAGCTGGGAGGATGCATGGGAAGTTACAAGCAAGACCTGTGCTTATACAAACCATACAATCATGGCAGAGGCACTTGAGAAATGGCCAATCGACCTGTTCTCTAAATTGCTTCCACGTATTTACCAGATTGTACAGGAGATCGATCGTCGTTTCCTGATTAAGGTTCGTGAAATGTATCCGGGAAATGAAGAGAAAGTAGCAAAGATGCAGATTTTAAGAGATGGTCAGGTAAAGATGGCTCATCTTGCAATCGTAGCCGGATATTCTGTCAATGGAGTTGCAAGACTTCATACAGAAATCCTGAAAAAACAGGAGCTTCGTGATTTCTACGAAATGATGCCGCAGAAATTCAATAATAAGACAAACGGAATTACGCAGAGACGTTTCCTGATGCATGGAAATCCGCTGCTGGCTGACTGGGTAACAGATAAGCTTGGAACAAAGGACTGGATCACAGATCTGTCTCTGATGTCAGGATTGAAAAAATGGGTGGACGATGAGGAAGCTCTGAAGGAATTTATGAGCATCAAGTATGAGAATAAAGTCCGCCTGGCAAAATACATTAAAGAGCACAATGGCATTGAAGTGGATCCAAGATCTATCTTCGATGTACAGGTCAAGAGACTGCACGAGTACAAGAGACAGCTTCTTAACATTTTACATGTGATGTATTTGTACAACGAGATCAAGGAACATCCGGAAATAAGCTTCTATCCGAGAACATTTATCTTCGGAGCAAAAGCTTCCGCAGGATATATCCGTGCAAAACAGATCATCAAACTGATCAATTCCGTTGCGGATGTAGTCAACAACGACCGCAGTATCAACGGCAAACTGAAAGTTGTATTCATCGAAGATTATCGTGTGTCAAATGCTGAGATCATCTTCGCAGCAGCTGATGTAAGCGAGCAGATTTCCACAGCTTCCAAAGAGGCATCAGGAACCGGTAATATGAAGTTCATGCTCAACGGCGCACCGACACTTGGAACGATGGATGGAGCAAATGTGGAGATTGTTGAAGAAGTTGGTGCAGAGAATGCATTTATCTTCGGACTCAGCTCTGACGAGGTCATCAATTACGAGAACAATGGCGGCTACAATCCGATGGATATCTATAATAGTGATGCTGATATCCGACGCGTTGTGAACCAGCTTGTTGATGGAACATATTCACAAGGTGATAAGGAAATGTACCGTGACCTGTATAATTCACTTCTGACAGTTCAAGGTGGAAGCAAAGCCGATACGTATTTCATTCTGAAGGATTTCCGTTCTTATGCGGATACACAGAAGAAGGTTGAAGAAGCTTACCGCGACAAAGACAGATGGGCTAAGATGGCACTTCTGAATACTGCAAGCTGTGGAAAATTCTCATCTGACAGAACGATTCAGGAGTATGTGGATGATATCTGGCATCTGGATAAAGTGACAGTAGAAGTTTAGTTCACAATGCAAAGGCATTCTTGAAGAATAAAAAAGAACGTCTTCTCATATTTTATATGGGAGGGCGTTTTTTATATGAGATTTGCATATTTGAAATATAGATTAAAAAAACTGGGGTGCTATCTTCTGATCATTATATTGCTGCCCTATATTATCACCGTGTTCTTAAGCGGACCGGGAGCTTATGGAGCTTCCAGAGTGGACGAGACTATGGTAAATGTGAAGGCAGACGGGGAAAAGTCCGGCAGTGATGGTGGAAAACAGGAAGATTCTAATGCTGAAAATGTGGATGAAATTCAGATGCCGCTCAGTGAATACTGTATTGGAATTATGGCCAGAGAAATCCCTGCGGTTTATGAGGAGGAAGCTTTAAAAACCCAGGCAGTTCTTGTGCGGACCCAGGTATGTCTGGCGCTTGGCGCAGGGGCAGATACCATATTAGAAGAGAGATACTGGACAAAGAAAGATATGCAGGATTCCTGGGGAGCAGATCAATATTCCAAGTATTATAAGCGGCTTGAGCATGCATGGGAGGAGACCAACGGACAGGTGCTGACTTATGAAAATGCGCTGGCAAAGACACCATTTTGCAGACTCAGTAATGGAAGTACAAGGGATGGACGGGAGGCGCTGGGGAGCGAAGATTATCCGTATCTGAAGATTGTGGACTGTCCGCTAGATATTGAGTCGAAAGAACAAATTCAGACAATTACTATAGACGATATGGATGCAGAAGTGACTGGGGTAGACACGGCAGGATATGTACTTAGCGTCCGGGTTGGAAATGACACCGTGAGTGGAGAAGAATTCCGAACCAATTATCATCTCGCATCAAGCTGCTTTTCTTTTCAGAAATATGACGGAAAGCTGCGGATCACGACCCGGGGTATTGGACATGGACTGGGCTTAAGCCAGTACACGGCAAATCAAATGGCAAAAGAAGGAAAAAGCATGGAAGAGATACTGGCACATTTCTTCGAAGGGACAGAACTGAAAGAAGGCGTGGAGATCGTGCAGGTGGAAGACGGAGCAGGAGAGTAGCAAAATTTGTAAAGTCATAATAGTATTGTACAAAAAGCCGAGGCATTCTTGAAATTTCCATATAAGAAAGGCTAGAAAAAGTCAAAGACAATATTTTATATGTAGTTTGTATAGTACCACTACAATCTGGCAAGAATAGAGTCAGAGGTGGTGATGAAAATGAACGATAATAATAAGATGGATCGCGGCAAAGAACATGCCGGTCCAAAAAAAATGACGCCAAGGCAGAAGCAAAAGAGAAATCGTAAGGCGACACTGGCGGCAGTTCTGTGCTTTGTGGCAGCCATAGCAATTGTTGGAACATACACAATGCGGGATTACAAGACAGTGAAAAAAGAAGGAGAGCTCGCAAAAGCACAACTGGAGGAACAGAAGAAAGCACTGGAGGAAGCCAGTCAGGAAGCAAGTGGAAATGCACAGAAAGACAGTGCTTCCGAGTCAGGCACGGATGGAGCCGGAACCGGTGGAAAAGCCGAAAAGAGTGGCTTTGGTGCAGGAACAACAGGGACTGCAAGCAAAAATGCTGCAACAGACGGAAACGCAGATGGATCCGGAAATAATGGCAACCAGGACGGCAACAGTCAGACTAACGGAAGTCAGCAGGCGGCAAGGACAGCGGGCAGTGCATCTTCCGCAAACTTTACAAGCGACAGCAAGATGATCTGGCCTGTAAGCGGCACGGTGCTTATGAATTATAGCATGGACAAAACAGTTTACTTCGCGACACTAGACCAATACAAGTATAATCCGGCATTGGTTATCGGCGGAGCAGAAGGAGACCAGGTTCTGTGCGGTGCACCGGGAATAATTAAATCCATTGATGTGACCGCACAGACAGGAACAACTGTGACCGTAGACCTTGGAAATGGTTACGAAGTCCTTTACGGACAGTTAAAAGAAGTGCCAGTAAAAGTTGGCGACCAGGTAGAAGCAAAAAGCATTCTCGGCTATATCGGACAGCCGACAAAGTATTACAGCGTGGAAGGATGCAACGTATATATGGAATTACGAAAAGATGGAACACCAGTAAACCCTGTAGATTATATGACAAAAAGATAAAGAATGTGTATAATTGGGGACGTAGTAAAATGAAGTTTTGCTACGTCCCCAATTAAAGGAGAAATCATGAATTATACATATATTGTGGAATGTGGGGACGGTAGTCTCTACACTGGCTGGACGAACAATCTGGAAAAAAGAATACAGGCTCAAAATGCGGGAAAAGGAGCGAAATATACGAAGAGCCGTCTGCCGGTGAAACTGGTGTATTCGGAAACATTTGCCACGAAGGAAGAGGCAATGAGCCGGGAGTATGCGATTAAGCATATGAAAAGGAAAGAGAAGTTACAATTGATTGAGAATAGAGCTGAAATATTTAATATTTAAGGACTTGCTTTTTTGAAAATAACGGTTATAATATTGATATAAGAACAAGTAGTAATCGAAACTATGTATGGAAATACGAAAGAAGAATATAACATTATTTTCAGGAGGGGTAAGTTATGGCAAAAGTAATAGAAGAACATGTAAAAGATCCGGGAAGTGCGATCACACATTTTATTGGAATGCTGATGGCAATATTTGCAGCAATTCCGTTGCTTATCAAAGCAGCTCATGAGCCTGGCAGGATTTATCTTGTATCTATTGCAGTTTATGCGGCAAGTCTGATCCTGCTTTATGCAGCTAGCACGACATACCATACATTTAACATTTCCAAGAAGGTAAATACGATTCTGAAGAAAATTGACCATATGATGATCAGCGTACTGATTGCCGGAAGTTATACACCAATTTGTCTGTTAGTGCTCGGCGGACGTATGGGATGGATTCTACTGGCAATTGTATGGGGATTCGCAATTGCGGGAATTCTGATAAAGGCGTTTTGGGTATTTTGCCCGAAGTGGGTATCTTCCGTACTTTATATCGGAATGGGGTGGACTTGTGTACTTGCATTTACACAGCTGCTCAACTCCCTGTCACCGGCGGCATTTGGATGGCTTTTAGCAGGCGGAATCATTTATACAGTCGGCGGAGTGATCTATGCACTGAAACTTCCGATTTTTAACAGCAAGCATAAAAATTTCGGAAGCCATGAGATTTTTCATCTGTTCGTGATGGGAGGAAGCCTGTGCCACTTTGTAGTGATGTACGCATTTGTGCTGTAGCAGATGAAGATGAAGGAGCCGTGCAGCAGACATAATTTTCATGTCAAAACAGCGAGGAAAGCAAAAAATAGCAGAGAATAAGAAACAGTCTGAGAGGAAAACTTTCAGGCTGTTTTTCGTATACGCAGAAAATGTAGTTTCCTGCGTATACGAAAGCTCTCTAGAGACTATAACAGATGGAAGGGAATCTTATCACTGATATATTAATGAATTATTAATTATTTTTACTAAATGTAAAATACACTTTATTTTTTGAATAAGATATGTTATGCTACGTTCATCTTAGGAGAAGATCTAGTCTCCAGATATTCCCAAAGCCGTTAGGCGTTCATCTCGGTGTTTCGATTTCTGAAACAAATACCCGATATGAAAGAACAGATGACAAAATTTTGAAGGAGGGTATAGCCTATGACCAACAAATTACGACAGTATTTTCCAATGATTCATACCAGACAAGAGGTATTAGCTGAAATTGAAGCAAAACCGAAATTAAAACAAGAATTTTATAGCTGGAAAAAAAAGTACCGAAAGGAATTTCTGGATTTTTGCACGGGAGTAAAAGGTGTAAAAATTATGTATGATTTTATTAGTAAAGAAATCTTGAATCCGGAAACAGTGCCGGAACGAGTAGAAGAATTACTTTCATTATGGATAGGGCAGCAGGTACATATTAAGGAAGTGCTTCCGAACGATGGAACACGGATTTCGGACGAATCTACGCTTGTGATTATGGATATGGTAGTCGAGTTGGAAGATGGAAGTATTGTAAATCTGGAAGTTCAGAAAATCGGATATAAATTTCCAGGAGCAAGAAGTGCATGTTATTCAGCAGATTTGTTGTTACGTCAATACAAAAAAGTACGAAGTAAAAAAGGAAAGAAATTTAATTATACTGATGTAAAAGATGTATACACGATTGTTCTGTTTGAAAAAAGTCCAACCGAGTTTCATGAATTTCCGGACACATATATTCATTATTTTGAACAACATTCAAATACAGGAATCCAACTGAATCTTTTGCAAAAATATTTATTTATTTCTATTGACATATTTTTAAAATACCAGCAAAATATAGGTATACAACTGGAAACTAGACGAGATGCATGGCTTGCATTTATGGGTTCAGATGATCCGGATATTATTTTGAAGGTTATTGAAAAATATCCGGATTTCAAGGAAATGTATCAGCAAGTCTATGAAATGTGTCAGAATATTGAAGAGGTGATGGGAATGTTCTCGAAAGAATTAGCAGAAATGGATCGGAACACGGCACAGTTAATGATTGACGAGATGCAAGAAGATATAAAACAGAAGGAAGAAATACTTAAGGGACAGGATGATAGAATTAAAGATCAAATTAACAAACTTAAAGAACAGGACGATAGGCTCAAAGAACAGGATGATAGGCTCAAAGAGCAGGATCAAGTAATTAGAGAATTAATGAAGAAAATTGAACAGTTAGAAAATAAATAATGAAAACAGGTATCTCCGCTCATTGGCGGAGATGCCTGCTTTGAGACTTAACTTTCAATAAGTGAAGAAAAATCGGTAAGTTCTTCCATCAAATTATGTACGGTAGTCATTTGATGAATTCTGCCAACATTGCTTCCGCAGAAGATAAGCCCATTTTCAACATCACCTTTTACAGCATTGATCAGCGCCTGAGTAATGCAATAAGGAACAGTGCCAGGATTGCACTGGGCAAGGCAGTTATAGCATTTTTTTATTGGCTGACGCTCTTGTTCTATATTCTTGATGAACTCATTGCGAAGTGCTCTGCCCGGCATTCCGACTGGGCTTTGGATTATTTGAATATCCTCTTCTCTGGCATGTATGTAAGCTTGCTTATATGCATCTGATGCGTCACATTCTTCTGTTGCAACAAAACGGCTTGCAATTTGAACACCATCTGCGCCAAGTCCCAATGCGTGGGCAATGTCTGCTGAGTCAAAGATACCACCGGCAACAATGACTGGTATTTTTTTGTTGTATTGTTTTTCATACTCTTTTTTACATTCAATTATATTTTTGATTTCTTCATCATAATTAAGAGAATTAATATCAACAAGTTCTTCCGTAGAAAATCCAAGATGTCCACCTGCTTTTGGACCTTCAATTACAATAAAATCAGCGGTTCTGTCATATCTGTGTGCCCAGCGTTTTAAAATAATCTGTAATGCTCTTTTAGACGATACAATTGGTGCAATCTTTGTACGGCAAGTTTCACTGACAAGAGCCGGAAGTTTCATCGGTAGTCCGGCACCACTGATAATGACATCGGCACCAGCGGCAACGGCCTCTTTTACGTGTTCTTCATAATGCTTTAGAGCCACCATGATATTTACTCCGATAAGTCCGTTGCCACAGGCGATTTCTTTTGCTTTTTGAATATGTTTTCGTATAGCAAGACGATTACATCCTGCCTGATCTTTCTCGAAGCCTTCCTCGTCATAACCAATCTGGGCAGTGGAAATGATGCCGACTCCGCCTTCTTTTGCTACAGCTCCGGCAAGTTTACTCAGGCTGACACCGACGCCCATGCCACCTTGTATAATTGGGAGTCTGGCAGTCAGATCACCAATTTGAAGATGTTTTAATTTTGTATTCATAATATTTATCCTTTCCAGAATCATTTATGCTTGAAATTAAATAGTTTGAATTTCAAACTATTTAATTATAAAACAAAACGTTTTCGATGTCAATATCTTGTAGTAATCTATTCTTTTATATATAGTATTAAATACTATATGCAAAAGGCGAGATTAAACAATAATAACTATGTTACAATAGAATAAAATGTTTCGAATGGATTGATGGAGAAGAAAATGAAAAAACATAAAGTTATATTTAGAATACTGTTAATTGTTATATGCTGCATGTGTTTTACGGTTACAGGATATGCACGGGCCGGTGGCGGAGGTTCCAGTGGAGGATCCGGGGGCGGATCTGGAAGCAGTTCGGGCAGTGGATCGCATAGTCATTATCACGGGCAAGGCGGAAGACGTGGAGGACCGGTTGAAATGATTATCTGGTGGGGCACATTTATTTGTATGGCCGGAGCCGGAACGATAGTGTTTCATTATGGAATTCAAAAAGCAAAGCGAAAGAGCCTGCGTTCTATGAAATCATTTGAAAAACCAGGAGAAGAATGGAATCCGAAAAAGATGAAAAAATATGTGAAGCATGCATATTTTGTTATTCAGGAATGTTGGAGGCGCCAGGATACATCTTATGCGGAAAAATACCTGAGCAAAAATCTTATTCAAAATTGGAATTCGAAACTGGGTTGGATGGAAGTAAATCATGAAAAGCCAGTACAAGAACGAGTCAGATTTTTAAATGCGGCTCCGGTATTTGCCTTTGATAAAGAAGGCGAAGAACACGATCGGGTGATTTATCTGATTCATGGAAGAATGATTGGATATTATATAAATATCGATACAGGAGAAGTTGTACGTGGGAAAACATCTCCGGAAACATTTTATGAGTATTGGGTATTTATCCGTGAAGATGGAAGATGGGTTCTGGATGAAATCCGGCAGAAAGATGAAGTGGATGTGGAGCGGTTGTAAGGCTGCACCATGCCCATTCATAGACCTGCGGTCTATTTCATGGACGGCTGTCGCCGTATAAGTCAACGAGGCTACGCCGAGCCATTCGGAATCCGCTGGCGCTACTTCCTCATGTAGGGCTGTCGCCCAATAAGTCTAAAAAGAAAAGCTGACAGTCTGGTGAATAAATTCCCCATCCTGCCAGCTTTCTTTTTATCCTTGCTCAGCTTGTAGCTTAGCCAAAGTATCTCTTAAGCAGGCCTTCGAATGCTTTTCCGTGACGTGCCTCGTCTCTTGCCATCTCATGTACTGTGTCATGGATTGCGTCAAGGTTAGCTTCTTTTGCTCTTCTTGCGAGGTCGAATTTACCTTCTGTTGCACCGTGCTCAGCATCTACACGCATCTCAAGGTTTTTCTTTGTGCTGTCTGTGACAACTTCACCAAGTAATTCAGCGAATTTTGCAGCGTGCTCAGCTTCTTCATAAGCAGCTTTCTCCCAGTATAAACCAATCTCTGGGTATCCTTCTCTGTGTGCAACTCTTGCCATTGCCAGGTACATTCCTACCTCGGAACACTCTCCTGCGAAGTTTGCACGAAGATCCTCTAAGATATCCTCGCTTACGCCCTGTGCAACGCCTACTACATGCTCAGCAGCCCATGTTCTATCGGCTGACTGCTCTTTGAACTTAGAAGCTGGTGCGTGACAGACTGGACATTCAGCTGGTGCAGCCTCTCCTTCGTAAACATATCCACATACTGTACATACAAATTTTTTCATAATGATAATCTCCTTTTCTTTTTATTAAAATTTTTTGTTGTTCAAGTTAGTTTTATGATTCAGAGCTTCGTTTGCAATTTTTGTAAATGAATTTATTTTTAAAGCTCTAAATCAATATTAGTAATTGTTACTGATATTAAGATAGCATAATTACTTGTCATTGTCAATAATATTTTTTATTAAATTTATCTTTTTGATAAAATAGATTGACAAGTTTGTTATGACTCACGGGATGTTTTCTGTGTGAGACAGTCTTGACAAGTTCCATAGAATAATGTTGCATGTGAATCAATCGTGCCATCAAAATGCTCCTCGGCCAGTTTATTCATGGTATTGATGTGAGCTTCGTCGATATGCAGATCAAATACCCGGTTGCAACAAGTGCATACAACGTGATAGTGTGGGTGAGTATTGCCATCAAATCGGTCCCCACCGTCAGGAGTGGTAATCTTAATTGCTTCGCCCATGTCAGCAAGCAGATTCAGATTCCGGTAAACAGTTCCAAGACTGATACGGGGGAATTCTTCTCTTACATGAAGATATACAGTATCAGCAGTTGGATGCTCAGTTGTATGATCGAGATATTCTTTAATGGATGCTCGCTGTCTGCTGTATTTCAATGTAGCCATGCGATAACCTCCTTGATAATGATAATTGTTACTATAATTAGAATAATAGAAAATGTTCCATTTGTCAACTTTTAATTTATAAATGTAATACTTTTGTAACAATTGATTGTAAAATTTTGTAAAAAAAGTGAAGAAATGGATGTAATATGATGAGAAAAAGTCGGGATAATAGCCTTGACATGGGATTGCTGCGTGATATAATAAACACGTAACATATGTAACAATTCTGTAATATTTACAAAAGATAAGAAAAGAAAACATAAGGAGGGAGTTTATGGATTCGATTCTTAGAAAAGGATTGTTCCTAGTTACCTTGACAGGAGCTATTGGAGTTTTCCCAGCTACGGCATATGCTTCTGATATCGAGGATAATCAAACTATGCCAGGAGTGGGAATTGAGCAGGTGCTGAATGATTGTTATTCTTCACAGAAAGAGATTCAGGTGGAGGATTATCTGGCACCAGAAGATAAGGGTGAGTATTTAGATATGGC
>OLOP01002133.1_pt1 | contig 11483 bp, 10 predicted proteins | sample 1672381 | NCBI WGS metagenome assembly OLOP01 (sample SAMEA3136678, study PRJEB25190) | human gut metagenome | biome: human gut; feature: human-associated habitat; material: faeces | place: Austria | collected 2013 | reverse complement strand
GCTCTTCGAACGGAACGGTTCGCGGGGTGTGCGGTCTGGAATTGAACGATTTGCTTTTCAGCCTGTCCCATCCCGCGCAAGATAGCGAGTACGGCTCTGTGATGACGGCCGTAGCCCCTGTAAGCAATGACGTTGTGGACTTGCCCAAGGGCATGACCGGAGAGCTCAAATCAACGTATCTGTCCGACGCCGAAAAACTCTACGTTCGCGAGGACTCCGGCTTCAACGTGTATGAGGCGTCAAACGGCACGTTCGTCGGCCTTCACACGCCGCTTGGCCTGCAGACAACAGACGGCGAGGACGTGTGCGCCATCACCCTCGTTCCCCAAGAGTATTACAGCGCGATGGCCTTCGCCGACCGCATGAAGATCATCGTCGCCTCTTCGCTCCTGTTCGTCGTCGCGCTTATGCTGTCCCGGTATTTGTCGCGTCGATTCGTGAGGCCGATATCCGATGCGGTTGACGCCCTCAAGGCGGACGGATCCATCGGGGACGGCCTGACGGGTTTTTCCGAAATAGACGCGCTCGTTTCAGTATTGGATTCGAAAGCGGCGAGCATCAAGCCGAGCTTGCTTCCTCCCGATGTCGCCTCTTTGCTCGATGAGTTTTCGGCTCGTTTCGCCACGCTTACCGCCACGGAGCGCAAGATAGTAAAGCTTTATGCCGACAACTTGGAAACGAGCGAGGTCGCCGAGCGTCTGTTCATCAGCATCCATACCGCACGCAAGCACAATGCGAACATATATCGCAAGCTGAACGTCGGCTCGCGTGAAGAGTTGGTGCTCTATCTGGAGCTGTTCCGCCGATGCAAGAAGCTCGATGCCCTCTTCGGCGAAGGGGGCGCTTCGCAGAATCCGGAGGCTTAGCTGCCGGTCAGGCTCCTGATCAAATTAAGTACTTTCCCGCGTTCGCGTTGAAATACCCAATAAGGTAATGGAACTTCGCGGACCTCTCCCCCGCATAATGCAGTCAACGGAAGGGCTCTCGCCCTGACCTCGCCCCGCAATTCAAACCCCGTCTCGGCGCTCGCCAAGAACTGCGCGGCAGCTATCAAGCGGGCTAGGAATGCAGACGGCCCTTCCTCTGTGGCGTCGCAGTGGCTGAATGCTGCATTCGGTAAGGGAGGATGAACCATGGGACTGTTCGGGAAGCTTTTCGAGAAGAAAGAGTGCGCTATCTGCGGCGGAGAAATCGGTCTTTTGGGCAACCGCAAGCTTGAGGACGGCAACATGTGCAAGGCGTGCGCAGCCAAGCTGTCGCCATGGTTCGATGAGCGCCGGCACTCGACCGTCGCGCAAATCGAGGAGCAGCTTGAATACCGCGAATCTAACAAAGAAAACGTCGCCGCGTTTCGCACGACGCTATCGCTCGGTGAAACCGCCAAGGTTCTTGTCGACGAAGACGTAGGCCGCTTCATGGTTACCTCGGCGCGCAATTACTCGGAAGCGAACCCCGATGTGCTCGAGCTTTCCGATATCACGGGATGCACTTACGATATCGACGAGGGCATCGACGAGGTGACGCGTTTCGACGAGAACAACGAGGCCGTAAGCTACGATCCTCCGAGATTCACCCACTCCTACAATTTCTATGTAACCGTTTACGTCAACAACCCGTATTTCGACGATATGCGCTTCAAGGTGAACAGCCGAACCGTCGAAGTCGAAGAGAGGCGCGGGCCTGCGGTTTCTGCGAACCCGGGCAGCATCAACCTCGTTATCGGCTCGCTTTCGGGAGCAGAGACGTTCAATCCCGAAGCCAGCGTCGAGTACTGTACGTACCGCGACCTGTGCGAAAGGATAGTAGCAACCCTTCTTGAGAACCGCCAAAGCGCACGTGAGGAAATCGCAGCGGCGGCGCCCAAAGCAGCGGTTGCGTGCCCGTATTGCGGTGCGACAACAACGCCCACAACGACGAACTGTTGCGAGTTCTGCGTCGGAGCCCTTGGCGATTAGGCTTCGCGCTGAATCGGACACCGGGCAACTGATCAACGGAGGCGGCCATGGCTTCGAGCGTGAAAAACTACCAGTGCCCTTCCTGCACGGGTCCTCTCGGATTCGATGCGGAAACAGGGTTGCTCGTATGCCCCCGACGCCATAGAGGCCCTCTATGGCGTGCGCACCGAACCCGAGGCATCGGCTGAAAAGGCCGACATGGGTTCCAAAGAGGGCGGTTCGCCTTGGAGCCTGGCGGGAACAGAGGGTTCGACGATGCGGAAGAGCAGGAGATGCGATCATGCTGCTGCCCCTCGTGCGGGCCGAGCTCGTTTGCGATCATGCGACCATAGCCGCGTCGTGTCCCTACTGCGACAATCCGACCGTGATCCGATCCAGGGTTGCAGGCGCGCTCAGGCCCGATCTCGTTATCCCGTTCAAGTTGGAGAAAGATGCGGCCGTTGCTGCGCTGAAGAAGCATTACGTGAAAAGGCCGTTTCTGCCGAGGTGCTTCAAGGATGAGAATCGAATTCAATCGATCAAAGGGATCTACGTCCCGTTCTTCTTGTTCGACTACACTGCTTCCGGGATCTCTGATTTATATAGTAAATAGTGCATATTTAGACAAAAGGAGAGGCCTCAGCCTCTGTATTTTTTGAGCTCATCTTTCTTGTGCTATGCTGGGCGCGGCAACTTCGCTGAAAGGATTTCCATGGCCGCTCTGCAACCTGATCCCTGTGCGCTCCTTCCCTTTTCCGCCGGACAGCTCACGCCGATGCAGGCGATCGAGGCGCGCCATGCTGTGCGCAGCTATACCGACGAGCCCCTCGCGCCCGAGGCGGTGGAGGTGTTGCAGAAGGCCATTGCCCGGGTGAACGAGGAAGCGAACCTGAACATTCAGCTTGTGCTTGATGAGCCGCGGGCTTTTACCGGCTTTAAGGCGCGGCTTGTGAACTTCACAAATGTGCGCAACTACCTGGCGCTTGTGGGGCCCGAATGCCGGGAACTCGACGGTATCGTCGGCTACTATGGCGAGCAGCTGGTGCTGCTGGCCCAGTCGCTCGGGCTGAACAGCTGCTGGGTCGGAGGCACCTACAAGGTGGTGAACCGCGCTTACAATGTGGATCTGGGCCAGAAGCTGGCCGCCGTGGTAGCGCTCGGATATGGGGTCACGCAGGGGGTGCCGCGCCGGTCGAAGGCGCCCCAGGAGGTGGCCCCGGGCTACGACGGGGCGCCGGAATGGTTCAAACGCGGGGTGGACGCGGCCCTGCTCGCTCCCACGGCCTTAAACCAGCAGAAGTTCTCCTTCTCGCTTGACGGCGAAGAGAACGACGTGCCGGTGGTGCGCGCATCCACCAAGCGCGGCGCGTTCACCCAGATGGACCTTGGCATCGCCCAGTGCCACTTCGAGATAGGCGCCGGGAACGCCCTCTATCGCTGGGCCGAGTAGTAGGCGTTAGGAGTCAGGAGAATCGGCCCCCCCTGACTCACGGCCAGAGAAGAAATTCGCTATCGTTTCCTTGTTTCGCCTCAGGGCGCGGTGCTGTGAGCGGGAATGTGGAAGCCGCTGCAATCGACGCCCTCGTGCTCGAGCAGCCACAATTTGCGATTGATGCCCCCGGCATACCCTGTCAGGCTTTCATGGGCCCCTACTACGCGGTGGCAGGGAACGATGATGCTTATCGGGTTGCGCCCCACTGCGCCCCCGACGGCTTGCGCGCTCATGGACTCTTTGCCCAAATGCGTCGCCACATCCTTTGCCAGATCACCGTAAGTGCGCACCTCGCCGGACGGTATTTCGCAGAGCAGCTTCCATACGGCCTGTTGAAAGCCGCTCCCGTTCGGCGCCAGGGAAAGCGCGGCGATAGCAGGAGACTCGCCGGCGAAATAGGCGTCCAACCACTGGGACGCCTGATCGAGATGATCGTTCGCGCCTTCTGTCATCGGCCTGTCCAGGGTACCGGCGAAATACTTCTGACCGTTCAGCCAAAGCCCTTTCAGCCCTTCCTCGCTGGCCGCTAGCGTCGGCATCCCCACCGGGGAATCATACGTGCAAGAAGCATAGTAAGCATCCGTCTTGATGGCCATTTCTTTCCTCCCGGTTCTTCGATGAAAACCACTCTCCGGCGATTTTACCTGTTATCGAGTCAGCCTATGAGCGGTTCGCGTGAAGAAGCCCAAGGAGGGGGAAGATGAAAGACAGCTGCTGGCTCTGGAGAGAGGCAGAATCGGTACCTGTATAGAGGGAGGGTCTCGATGAGGGCTTACTTCAGCCTGCGACCCTATGGGGGTCGGCGCGAGGAACAAAGTGCGACATTCTTGCGTCATAGATGCGGTCGTGATCTGGCATGCTTGCCTCCCGCAAAGCGATATACGGAGGAAGCAATGGCAGCACAGGAAGCAACAGAATTCGTAGCATTTAGTAATGCCCGAATGTTCAATTACGTCGTTTCGAAAGAAGACGTGTGTCAAAAGCTCGTGGAGAGAATTCTTGGCATCGAAGTAGATCGTATCGAGTTCGAAGCAGAGGAACACTCAATTCAGCCGGGCCTGCAGGGCCATGGCGTAAGGCTTGATGTGTACGCGAGAGGAGGCGGGAAATCCTTCGATGTGGAGATGCAGGCCCAAACAGAATTCTATATAGGCTGCCGATTGCGCTACTATCAGTCGGTCATCGACTACGATCTCCTGCGCAAAGGGATGGAATACGGCGATCTGCCGTTCAGCTATATAATTTTTCTTTGTGTGAATGATCCTTTGGGGTCAGGGCTGCCCGTTTATACGGTTGCGCCCCAGTGTGAAGAAATGCCAGAGTGCCATTTGGAAATGCGGTGTAAATGGCTTGTGTTGAATGGAAGCGCATGGGCCCAAGAAGAAGACGAGGGCTTGCGAGCGCTTTTAAAATACATCGAAAGCGGTATAGTTACGGAAGGCGACGAGCTGGTCAAGCAAATCGATCGCTTGGTTTTGGAAGCAAACAACGACGAGAGGGTGAAGGGCGAGATGATATCCGTAAGTACCGTCGAGGAAAATGCTGAGCGTCGCGTCCGTATGGCGAAGAAGTTCTACCGTGAAGAAGGCTTGGAGGAAGGGCGAGCGGAAGGGCGAGCGGAAGGGCGAGCCCAGGAAACGGCTCGCATCACGGCCCTTGTTTCCCGTCTTGTGGCCGATGGGCGCGAAGGGGATCTCGTTCTCCTGGAAGATCCTGAAAAGCTCAGGCTTCTCTTGTCGGAATACTCCCTCTAGCTTGCTGAGTTAAGGGGGATGTCGGTTCGTTTGGCTCCCCGCGGTTGCTCCGCTTGCGAGGGCTGACCAAGGTCAGCCCCTACGGCGGGGTGGAGTGGAACGGGATGGTCTATTTCCCCGGCATGACCAGCTTCAGCAGGCGCAGCTTCTGCTCGTTGAAGGGCGGGTTGCGGATGCCGGTCTCGATGAGGGTCGATTTCTTCATGGTGGACTTGTAGTGGGTGAACGCGTCGAAGCCCACCTTGCCGTGGTAGGCGCCGATACCGGAATTCTGCACGCCGCCGAAGCCCATGGAGTTGCTACTCGCGTGAATGACCACGTCGTTGATGGTGGCCCCGCCGCAGCGCACCGCATCCAGGATGTGCCGCTGGAATGTGCGGCTCTCCGAGAAGATGTAGCAGGCCAGTGGATGCTTGATCGACCGCACAATGTCCAGCGCCTCGTCCACATCGCGCCAGGTGATGACGGGCAGCGCCGGGCCGAAGATCTCCTGGCTCATGAGCGGGTCGTCGATGCGCACGTCCGTCACTACGGTTGGTTCAATCTGCAGTGTCGTGGGGTTGCGCCGGCCGCCGAAGGCGATACGGGTGCCCTGGGGGCGATCGTCGATGAGCTGGCACACCATGTCGAAGTGCTTCTGGTTGATCATGTGCGGGTAGTCGGGGCTGGCCAGCACGTCCTCGCCGTAGTACTCGTGAATCCACCGCTGCAATTCTTCCACGAACTCGTCGGCCACGTCCTCGTGCACGAGCGCGTAGTCGGGCCCCACGCAGGTCTGACCCGAGTTCAGGCACTTGCCCCAGGCGATGCGCTGGGCGGCGCGACGGATGTCGGCATCGGCGGCGATGAACACAGGGCTCTTGCCGCCGAGCTCCAGGGTGACGCTTGTCAGGTTCTGGGCCGCGGCCGTCATGATCTCACGCCCCACACGCGGGCTGCCGGTGAACATGATCTTGTCGAATTCCACCTGCAACAGCCAGTCGTTCATGTCGTTTGATCCGTGCCAGCAGTACACGTAGCGCGGGTCGAACAGCTCGCGGCACATATCGCGCAGAAACTGCGACGTGTGCGGCGAGGTCTTCGACGGCTTCAGGGCCACGCAGTTGCCCGCGCCGATGGCGTCCACTAGCGGAATGAGCGTCAGCTGCAGCGGGTAGTTCCACGGCGAGAGCACGGCGGCCACGCCGAAGGGGTAGGGGTACACCGTGGACGAGGAGGGGAAATGCGCAAGTGGCGTAGGCGCGCGCCGCGGGCGCGCCCATTGGCGCAGCTTTCTCAGGTAAAGGCGAATCTCGTCGTAAACGAGCCCCAGCTCAGTGGCGTACGACTCGAAGGCGGATTTTCCCAGGTCGGCATGGAGGGCATCCAAGGCTTCCTGCTCGTGGGCAAGCAAGTAGGCTTGCAGCCGGCGCAGCTGGCGCAGGCGGAAGTCCACGGGCAAGGTGGCGCCGGTTTCGAAGAAGGCCTCCATCTCGTTGATCTGGTTCTGCACGTCAGCCATGGAGGTGGCAACGCCGTAGTTGTTGGGGATGGGGGTCGCGGAAGGCGTGGAAGAGGTATCGTTCATGAGGGGGTTCCTTTCGAGGGAAAGTTACAACCGACGCAGCACGTTCCAGCCGGCCATGGTGATGCAGGAGGGAACGACCTTGCCGATGAGGCGCAGCGCCGCCGACTGAGGGCTCGCGCAGGCCACGGCGAAATGGGCCTTGTTCGCGCAAAGCGCTCGGCGCACCACTTCCTGCGGTGTTTGCTTGCCGAGGAGGTGCCCCACGTCGTGGCCGCCGCCGGAGGTGCGTGCCACCTTCTCGAAGCCGGTCTTCACCCAGGTGGGGCACAGCGCCGTGGCGGTGATACCCGTGCCGTGCAGCTCCCAGCGAAGGGCGCGCGTGTAATGCAGCACGAATGACTTAGTGGCGGCGTACACATTCATATGGGGCAACGGTGTGAAAGCCGCGGCCGAGGCTACCTGGATGATGCGGCTGCCCCGTTCCATATAGGGGAGTGCCGCGCGGGTCATATCCACCAGCCCGCGGCAGTTCAGGTCGATCATGGAATCCACCGCGGCATCGGAGATGGTCTGCCAATCGCCGAACTTGCCGAAGCCGGCCGCGTTCACCAAGAACGTGACGCGGGGGTCTTCCGCGGAAAGCGTTGCGCGAATGTTCGCGATGTCGGCCTCGCTGGTGAGGTCGGCGGCTACCGCGCGGGAGGGCGTGTCCAGCTCGCTGGCCACGTCTGTCAGGGCCTTCTCGTTGCGCGCAACAAGCCACAGCTCGTCGGCCACCTGCTGCGCATCTAGCTGCCGCGCGAACTCGCGCCCCAGCCCGGAGGACGCGCCCGTGATGATGGCTACTCGTTTCGAAGGATTCATGGAAAGTCTCTTTTCTGAACAACCGTGGGTTTAACCTAACAGTCAGAAGGCTGTTTCCGCACTGGAAGCGGGCAACCGTTACAATGATGTGGCTCTATAAAAGCTCGAAAGGACCAAAGCCTCATGGCTGCTGAAAAACCAACGCCGCCCTTCGACACGTTCGTGTTCGATGTGGACGGCACGCTGCTCGATACGCTTGACGACCTCGTCGTGCTCACTAACGATGCGCTCGCTGAATTCAATCTGCCCCCGCGCACCCGCGAGGAGATCAACTCCTATGTGGGCAACGGCGTGAAGGCGCTCATGTACCAGGCGGTTCCTGAAGGGACGCCCCAGGACGTGGCCGACGCCTGCCTCGCCCGCTGGAAGGAGAACTACGGCACCTATCCCAACGACCTGACGAAGCCCTACCCGGGCATCCCCGCCCTGCTAGCCGAGCTGCGTCGGCGCGGCTGCAAGCTGGGCGTGCTGTCGAACAAGTTCGATGGAGGCGTGCAGTTCATCATGAACAAGTGTCTCCCCGACGCTGTGGATGTGCAGCATGGGGAAGGCGGCCCGCAGAACTTCCCACGCAAGCCCGACCCCACAGGGCTGCTCACCACCATTGAAGAGCTGGGAAGCGCGCCGGCGCGCACGGTGTACATCGGCGACTCTCCGGGCGACATCCACGTGGCCCGCAATGCCGGCTGCTATGCGGTTGGTGTGGACTGGGGCTACCATGACCCGGCCGATTTCGCCGCCGAAGGCTGGGAACCCGACCTGCTCGTGAGCGATCCGGAGCAGATTCTCGTTCTTGCTCCGGAAGTCTAGCGCCTGTGTCGCAGCGAGCCCACCTCATACTCTCCTGGGTTATCGTCGCCCTGTGGGCGGGCGTGATCTTCTTCATGTCCGCCCATACCGGTAGCGATTTCGACGGCACCGGCCCCTTGGCCGCAATCAAGCGTTGGCTTGTGGGCCTCGTCGCTCCCATTTTCGGCCCCGACACCGACATCGTGAACGTGGCGGCTCATTTTACCGAGTACCTGATATTCGGTGTGCTGCTCGTTGTGGCCGCGCGGCGCACCTGGCCCGCGCTGGGATGGGGAAAGCTCGCGCTCGTCGCCGTCGCCCTCGCCAGTCTTTACGCCGTGACCGACGAGTTCCACCAGTCCTTCGTCCCCGGCCGCATGTGCGACCCCGCCGACTGGCTCACCGATACGCTGGGGGCTGCATTAGGAGCTGGCACTGCTGTTCTTGCGCTTGAAAAGATGTTGGCAAAGAGGCAAATGGGTTGATCGGGCGAGGCAAGCGGCGGGATCAGAGAGCGAAAGTCTCCGGCAGATCTGGAGGGCGATTTCGGGCGGAAATTTCGACTTGTTAGGCATGTGCATAGGTTCAAGTACGCACCGAATTGCTATGTATAATGTAATTCATGTATTAATATGCGAATCGAATACGATCATCTAATTCGCACTATTATTGAGCGCCTGGCAAACTCTAACAAGTCGAAATTATTGTCCTCGCAAAGCGCTAGTTCTGCGAGAAATGGGCACGAGAAGCTCCTGCGCCTATTCCGCGTCCCCGTAGCCGTCGGGGTTCTGGGACTGCCAGCGCCAGCCGTCCTCGCACATGCGGGCCATGTCGTATTCGGCCGTCCAGCCCAGCTCGTCGCGGGCCTTCGTGGCGTCGGCGTAGCACTCCGCGATGTCGCCGGGGCGCCGGGCCATGATGCGGTAGGGAATCTCGTGACCGCACGCAGCCTCGAAGGCGTGAATCACGTCGAGTACCGACGAGCCCTTCCCCGTGCCCAGGTTGAAAATGCCCACGCCCCGGCGCGTTCCGTCTTCCGCCGCCGCGCCAGCCACCGAGCCCACGCCGATCGGCGCGCCGGTACCCACGCGCCCGGCCATCCAATCGAGCGCCGCCACATGGCCGCGGGCCAAGTCCACCACGTGAATGTAGTCGCGCACGCCGGTGCCGTCAGGGGTGGGGTAGTCGTCGCCGAACACACCGACCTGCTCCAGCTTGCCTACGGCCACCTGAGCCACATAGGGCAGCAGGTTGTTCGGGATGCCCTTCGGATCCTCGCCGATGCGACCGGATTCGTGGGCGCCGATGGGGTTGAAGTAGCGCAGCAGCACGACGTTCCACTCGTTATCGCCCGTGTACAGGTCGGAAAGGATCTGCTCCAGCATCGATTTGGTCCAGCCATAGGGGTTGGTGGCGTCGTGCTTCGGGCAGCTTTCGGTGATGGGCACGAACTCCGGCTCGCCGTACACCGTGGCGCTCGACGAGAACACGATGTTCTTGCAGCCGTGCTCGCGAGCAACTTCGCACAGAACCAGGGTGCCGGCGATGTTGTTCCAGTAGTACTCGAGCGGTTTGGCCACCGACTCGCCTACGGCCTTGAAGCCGGCGAAGTGGATAATGACGTCCACGGCGTGCATGGTGAAAATGGTCTCCAGCTCGTCGCGATCCAGGATGTTCGCCTCGTAGAAGGTGAGAGAGGGCCCCGGCGCAACCTCGCGTACCGCAGCGCCGGCCACAGCTGCGACGGCCTCGGCCTCTTCCTCGTTGGGCAGGTCGGCAAACACGGGCGCCACGCCGGTGATTTCGCCCACGCGCCGCACGGCCTCGCGACTGGAATTGCTCAGGTCGTCCACGATGACGACCTGGTAGTTACGCTCGAGCAGTTCCACCACGGTGTGGCTGCCGATGAACCCGGCACCCCCCGTCACCAGTACGCAGGTTTCGGCGGGATCTTTCGCAAGCAGGGCGTTCGCCATGGGAGCCTTCTTTCTTGGAAACGACGACGCAGGTTTTGCGCTCTTGAATCGCATGACGCTATGGTATCAGGTTGGGATGGCTTGCCGCTATATTTGATGGAAAGCGCATGGTCAGGGCGGCCAGCGAGTTAGGGGGTTCTCCTGACTCGCTTAGGGCAAGTCAGGAGTCGAGAGAACCGTCCTCCGACTCGCGCCCCCGCCTCACCCGCGCCCAAAGAAAGCCGCCTTCAACGAAAAAGCGACTTCCACGGCCCGCATCCTCTATAATCGTTCTCGCAACAAAACTCGCAGAAAAGGCCCAGGAGGCATTGCTCATGGCTGACATTCATTTTGGAACCGACGGCTGGCGCGCCATCATCGGCGAAGATTTCACGCCCGACAATCTGAACCGCGTCGTCGCGGCGGCGGCCCGCATCTTCAAGGAGGAGGCTGTGGCCGCAGGTCGCGACGCCGATGCGCCGGGTACGCTCATCGTCGGCCATGATTGCCGCCAGGATGCCCACGCCTATGCTGAGCTGGCGGCCCAGGTGGCCGCAGGCGAGGGCTTCAACGTGCTGCTCACCGAGGACTATTGCCCCACCCCCACGCTGTGCTGGTCGGTGGCCCATAACGACGACGCGGTGGGCGGCATCATGCTCACGAGCTCCCATAACCCCGCCGAGTATTTGGGCGTGAAGCTGCGCATGGCAGACGGCGGCGCCAGCCCCGCCGAGTTCACCGATCGCGTGGAAGCCGTGCTGCCGCCGGAGCCGACGGACATCCTCGGCCCCTTCCAAACGGCCGACCTCATGACTGACTACCTGGCCGCCCTGCGCGAGCTGGTCGATGTCGAGGCCATCCGTGGCGCCAACCTGCGCGTGGTGTGCGATCCGCTTTACGGCGCCGGCCGCCACTACCTGGCCGACCTTCTGCGCGACATGGGCGTGGAAGTCGTGGAAATCCACAACACGGAGGACCCCACCTTTGCCGGGCTGCATCCCGAGCCCATTCAGCCTTGGGTCGATGAAGGCCTCGCGAAAGTGGGCGAGCTGGGCTACGACGCGCTGTTCATCAACGACGGCGACGCCGACCGCATTGCCGCCGGCGATTCGCGGGGCAACTACGTGAACGCCCACCGCATCATCACACTGCTCACCAAGCATATGGTCGATCGCGGCGAGACGGGGC
>OLOP01002122.1_pt1 | contig 11536 bp, 6 predicted proteins | sample 1672381 | NCBI WGS metagenome assembly OLOP01 (sample SAMEA3136678, study PRJEB25190) | human gut metagenome | biome: human gut; feature: human-associated habitat; material: faeces | place: Austria | collected 2013 | reverse complement strand
TGCTTGTGACGCTATCCGTGACAGCGGGCGTTCTTGTGCTGCACGAAAATGTATTTCGCCAGCTTCCATTGTACTGTTTTCTGGAAGAGAAGGCACAGGAGCGTTCAGTTGGACAGGACCGTGAGACTTATGAAAAGCTGATGGAGAGCAATGCACGTTATCTTGGCAGGATGGTCGTAGATGAGAATAAAGAAGTCGGAAGCCAAGAAAACGATAAAGAGATTGTGGACAAGCAGACAAAGAGAGAGAACGAACAGAACTTAAAAGCTGAGAGACAGGAGGAGAATGCGATAACTCCAACTGAGAAACCAGAGATTACAGTGACTCCGATAATTCAAAATACAGAAGAGCAGAAAGCAAAAAATGCAGATAAACAGACAGAGCCAGAAGAAAATTTAGCCGAAGAATCTCCTGGGGAAGAGGAAGTTACTACGGCAGCCGCTCAGGTACAGCCGATGCCGGAAATTGACCTTGCACCGGAAAGACTGGCAGATTACGATTATCTGATGAATCATTTTTTTATTCTTGATCCTAATACAGAAACCAGTGCGCAACAGTTGAATGCGGCTACTCTTCTTGGGGAGGATCTGACGCTCCGTAAGGAAAAAGCGGAGCCACAGATTTTGATCTATCATAGTCATTCGCAGGAGACTTTTGCAGATTCCAGAGAAGGAAAGACAGAAGATACGATCGTGGGGGTGGGGGATTATCTGGCTCAGCTTCTGACAGAAAATTATGGCTATCAGGTTATGCATGTAACGGAAGCATTTGATCTGGCTGGAGGGGAACTTGACCGGAGTAAAGCATATGACTATGCAAGAGCGTGGCTGGAACCTGTTCTGGAAGAGAATCCATCTATACAGATTCTGATAGACTTGCACCGGGATGGCGTACCGGAAGACCGCCATCTGGTCACCGAAATTAACGGAAAACCGACAGCGCAGATCATGTTTTATAATGGCTTGAGTCATACAATAAACAGCGGTGATCTTTCATACCTTCCAAATCCGTACATACAGGATAATCTGGCATTTTCTTTCCAGCTTGAGTATCAGGCGGCTCTGTACTATCCTGAATTGTACCGTGGCATTTATCTGGCAGGATTACGTTATAATCTGCATCTGCGTCCACGAGCCCTGCTTTTGGAGGCAGGGGCTCAGACAAATACTGTCCAGGAGGTAAAAAATGCAATGGATCCTTTTGCGGATATCCTGAACCGGGTGCTGCAGGGGGAAAATTAAAAAAATAACGCTTGCAATTCAGAACAAATGTTCGTATAATAAGAACACAGATCAGTAATACAGACGTGAACAGCGTCATAACGGTGTGTCAGCAGAAATATCCCTTTACAAGAACTGGACTAAAGGTAAAAAGCTATGCTATAATGCCTCGTAGTATGATTTTCTATACTTTATTATTATATAAGGAATAGTTTTTTGGAAAATAAAGAGAAGTACATAAGGAGGAATTTCGCAGAATGATAGACCAGAGCAAAATCAGAAATTTCTGTATTATTGCACACATAGACCACGGCAAATCCACTCTTGCCGACCGAATCATCGAAATGACCGGCACTCTGACAGAACGTGAAATGCAGTCACAGGTACTGGATAACATGGAACTCGAAAGAGAACGTGGAATCACCATTAAATCTCAGGCAGTGCGAATCGTATACAAAGCCAAAGACGGCGAAGAATACATCTTCAACCTGATCGACACCCCCGGCCATGTAGACTTCAATTACGAAGTATCCCGAAGCCTTGCAGCCTGCGACGGTGCAATCCTGGTAGTAGATGCAGCTCAGGGAATCGAAGCCCAGACACTGGCAAATGTATATCTTGCCCTTGACCATGACCTGGATGTCCTTCCGGTCATCAACAAAATCGACCTGCCAAGTGCAGAACCGGATCGTGTGGTAAATGAAATCGAAGATGTCATCGGCCTTGAAGCCCATGACGCACCAAGGATTTCTGCCAAAACAGGACTCAATGTAGAAGAAGTCCTGGAACAGATCGTAACAAAGATCCCGGCACCTCATGGCGATGTAGATGCACCATTAAAAGCCCTGATCTTTGACTCCATTTATGATGCATACAAAGGCGTTATCGTATTCTGCCGTGTCATGGATGGCCGTGTGAAAAGAGGCACCCAGATCCATATGATGGCAACTGGCTTCACCACAGAAGTTGTGGAAGTCGGATACTTTGGTGCAGGTCAGTTTATTCCATGTGAGGAACTGACAGCAGGTATGGTAGGATACATCACTGCGAGTATTAAAAACCTTGGTGACACTCGTGTAGGTGATACAGTTACAGACAAAAACAGACCATGTGCAGAAGCACTTCCGGGTTATAAGAAAGTAAATCCTATGGTATACTGCGGATTATATCCGGCAGACGGTGCCAAATATGGTGATCTGAGAGATGCCCTTGAGAAGCTTCAGCTCAACGATGCCTCTCTGTTCTATGAGCCGGAAACATCAGTAGCCCTTGGCTTCGGCTTCCGATGTGGATTCCTGGGATTACTTCATCTGGAGATTATTCAGGAACGTCTGGAAAGAGAATACAACCTTGATCTTGTGACCACAGCTCCCGGTGTTATTTATAAAGTATACAAAACTAACGGCGAAGTTATCAATCTGACAAACCCAAGCAATCTGCCGGATCCATCAGAGATTGAATACATGGAAGAACCAATGGTAAATGCCGAGATCATGGTAACAACTGAATTTATCGGTGCAATTATGGATCTTTGCCAGGAACGAAGAGGGCAGTATCTGGGAATGGATTATATGGAAGAAACACGTGCGCTTCTGAAATATAAGCTGCCGTTAAATGAGATTATCTATGATTTCTTTGATGCCCTCAAATCCCGCTCCAGAGGCTATGCTTCTCTGGATTACGAACTCTGCGGATATGAGCGCAGCGAGCTTGTGAAACTGGATATTCTGGTAAACAAAGAAGAAGTGGATGCTCTTTCCTTTATCGTGCATGCAGATACAGCATATGAGAGAGGCCGTAAGATGTGCGAGAAATTAAAAGACGAGATTCCCCGCCAGCTTTTTGAGATTCCGATCCAGGCAGCTGTCGGAAGCAAGATTATTGCCAGAGAGACAGTCAGAGCCATGCGTAAGGATGTACTTGCCAAATGTTACGGCGGTGATATTTCCCGTAAGAAGAAACTTCTGGAGAAACAGAAGGAAGGTAAGAAACGTATGCGTCAGGTAGGCAATGTGGAGATTCCGCAGAAAGCATTTATGAGTGTATTGAAACTGGATGATAAATAAAGTATGAATGGTAACTATTCGGCAGCCTGCTGTCCACATAACTGTGAAGGTACTGAACAGTTATCTGTGAATAGTGCTCATCTCAACAGAAGGTTAAAATATTGAAGAAAATGATTAAGCGAAAAACAGTTATACTATGTATGTTATTGCTTGGAATTTCTGTCTCCGGATGTGGGAAAACCAGGAAGGTAGATGAAGCGTCCTCCAAAGTGATCCAGATCAGTGTTGCGCCGGAAGAGACAAGTCCCACTCCGGCACCGGATCAGGTAGCTTCCGCAGCAGTTACCACCAATGGTAATCTGACAATGGTAAATACGTATCTGGCAGAGCAGGATGCAGCAGGTATCTCATCTGCGGAAAGTTCAGACAGCCAAAGTGATGCCGACAGTACAGATAACAGTGTCGACTCAGCAGATAACAATGAGCAAGACAGCAGTACATCAGATACTGAGGAATAGAAAACAGGTCATAACAGGAGCAGATTACAATGGAGAGAAGGAATATCACAGATTCTCCCATGGAAATCTATGTCCACATTCCATTTTGCATAAAAAAATGTGATTACTGTGATTTCCTTTCCGGTCCGTCAGGTCCAAAGGAGCAGGCTGATTATGTAGATGCTCTGCTTGAAGAAATCAATGCAGCAGAAGAAGGAAAAGGAAGGAGTGTATCCTCTGTATTTATTGGAGGGGGCACTCCTTCTGTTTTGGATGAGAGATTCATAGGAGAAATTTTAAATCATATAAGACGAAAATTTCAGATTGCGGATCATGCTGAGATCACCATAGAAGTAAACCCGGGGACTGCAGACAGAAACAAACTGCAGGCATACAGAACATATGGAATCAACCGCCTGAGCATAGGTTTACAGTCGCCGGATGACAGAGAACTGAAGATCCTTGGAAGAATCCACAATTATGAGCAGTTTCTGGAGACTTACAGAAGTGCAAGAGAGGCAGGGTTCGACAATATCAATATTGATCTGATGAGTGCGATCCCGGATCAGACTTATGAAGGATGGATCCACAATCTTCGCACTGTTGCAGGACTGGATCCGGAACATATTTCCGCATACAGCCTGATCATTGAGGAGGGCACACCTTTTGCATCGCGGACGCTGAATTTGCCGGATGAAGATGCGGAGTACAATATGTATGAGGCAACAGCACAGATTCTGAGAGAATATGGCTTTGAGCAGTATGAGATTTCCAATTACGCAAAGAAAGGCAGAGAATGCAGGCATAACGTGGGCTATTGGATCCGACAGGATTATCTGGGATTTGGCCTGGGAGCTTCCTCTCTTTATGGAAAGGAACGTTTTGCCAATACACAGGATATGAAAAAATATCTGGAAAACAGCAGAACTCCGGAAAAAATAAGAGAAAAAGAGCCGCCCCTCACCAGAGAGGATGAGATGGCGGAGTTCATGTTTCTGGGACTTCGTATGACCAGAGGAATCTCAAAAGCTGAGTTTGAGCGGCAGTTTGGAAGTGAAATAGATGCAATATACGGGGATGTTCTGAGAAAATATAAGTCAATGGGACTGCTTTTGGAAGAAAACGGAAGGATTTTTCTGAGCAGAGAGGGAATTCATGTAAGCAATTCCGTTATGGCGGATTTTTTGCCGTAAACGCCTTGACGAACAAATGTTCCTGTATTATACTGATGCCATGAGGATTGCGGGGCAGCGAAACTGCGCACAATCCATGAATATCATAACATACGAAAAAGGTGTAACTGTCAAGGTAAGAAACAGTTATTATTTATAAATGAGAAACAGGAGGCCCACAATGGCAGCAGATACAACGAAGAAGCACTTTATCAGGATCAGAGGTGCCAATGTTAATAACCTTAAGAATTTAAGTGTGGATATTCCCAGAGACAAGTTTGTGGTATTTACAGGACTGAGTGGCTCCGGTAAATCTTCACTGGCTTTTGATACCATCTATGCAGAGGGTCAGCGTCGTTATATGGAATCTCTCTCTTCCTATGCAAGACAGTTTCTGGGTCAGATGGAGAAGCCGGATGTGGAGAGCATCGAAGGTCTGCCACCGGCCATTTCCATTGATCAGAAATCTACCAACCGCAATCCCCGTTCCACAGTAGGAACAGTGACAGAAATCTATGATTATTTCCGACTTCTGTATGCCAGAGTGGGAATTCCTCATTGTCCGAAGTGCGGAAGAGAGATTAAGAAGCAGACAGTTGACCAGATGGTAGACAGTATCATGTCTTTTCCGGAGAGAACGAAGATCCAGCTTCTGGCGCCTGTTGTGCGGGGGCGCAAGGGAACTCATGCAAAGCTTCTGGAGCAGGCAAAGAGAAGCGGATATGTACGTGTGCAGATTGACGGAAACCTGTATGAGCTTTCCGAGGAGATCAGCCTGGACAAGAATATCAAGCATAATATAGAGATTGTGGTAGACCGTCTGATCGTGAAGCCCGGGATTGAGAAAAGACTCTCAGATTCCATTGAGACAGTGCTGAATCTGGCAGAGGGCCTTCTGATGGTAGATACTATGGATGGAAATATTCACAATTTCAGCCAGAGTTTCTCCTGTCCTGACTGTGGTATCAGTGTAGATGAGATCGAACCGAGAAGCTTTTCTTTCAATAATCCTTTTGGCGCCTGTCCGGACTGTCTGGGACTTGGATATAAAATGGAATTTGATATTGATCTGATGATCCCGGATAGATCTCTGAGTATCCTGGATGGTGCCATTGTGGTCACAGGATGGCAGTCCTGCACAAATGAGGGAAGCTTTTCCAGGGCAATCCTGGATGCTCTTGCCAGAGAATATGATTTCAGCCTGGCAACACCTTTTGAGGAGTATCCGGAGAAGATACAGGACATTCTGATCAACGGAACTAATGGACATTCTGTAAAGGTTTACTATAAAGGGCAGCGCGGAGAGGGCGTTTACGATGTGGCGTTTCCGGGGCTGATCCGAAATGTGGAGCAGCGTTACAGAGAGACAGGCTCTGATGCCATGAAGCAGGAGTATGAATCTTTCATGCGCATTACTCCATGTAAAACCTGTAAAGGTCAGAGACTGAAGAAGGAATCACTGGCTGTGACTGTGGCGGATAAGAATATTTATGAGGTCACCAATCTTTCCATAGAGAAGCTGAAAGCCTTTCTGGCGGATATGCAGCTCTCCGAGCAGCAGCAGCTTATCGGCAGACAGATTCTGAAGGAAATCAGGGCAAGGGTAAGTTTCCTGTCAGATGTAGGACTGGATTATCTTTCATTGGGACGTGCGACAGGAACTCTTTCCGGCGGCGAGGCGCAGAGAATCCGTCTGGCTACCCAGATTGGTTCCGGGCTGGTAGGAGTTGCCTATATTCTGGATGAACCGAGTATCGGACTTCACCAGAGGGATAATGACAGACTTCTTGGTTCTCTGATGAAACTGCGTGATCTTGGAAACAGCCTGATCGTTGTGGAGCATGATGAAGATACCATGCGTGCCGCAGACTGTATTGTAGATATAGGTCCCGGTGCAGGGGAGCATGGCGGACAACTGGTTGCCATGGGAACTGCAGAGGATTTGATGAAGAACGAGGATTCCATCACAGGAGCTTATCTGAGCGGAAAATTAAAAATTCCGGTACCTTTGGAGAGACGGAAGCCAACCGGTTTTCTTACTGTCAAGGGGGCGGCAGAGAATAATCTCAAGAATATCGATGTGAAGATACCTCTTGGGATCATGACCTGTATCACAGGAGTTTCGGGCTCAGGTAAGAGCTCTCTGATCAATGAGATTCTTTATAAACGCCTGGCAAGAGATCTGAACCGGGCAAGAGTGATTCCGGGAAAACATAAGGACATTCTGGGAACAGACCAACTGGATAAGGTTATCAATATTGACCAGTCACCTATTGGCCGTACTCCACGTTCCAATCCTGCGACTTATACCGGGGTATTTGACCAGATCAGAGATCTTTTTGCAGCAACAGCAGATGCCAAGGCAAAAGGATATAAGAAAGGACGATTCAGTTTTAATGTAAAGGGCGGAAGATGTGAGGCATGCAGCGGTGACGGTATTATCAAAATTGAGATGCATTTCCTTCCGGACGTATATGTACCATGCGAGGTCTGCAAAGGTAAGAGATATAACAGAGAAACCCTAGAAGTAAAGTATAAGGATAAGAATATTTACGATGTGCTGAATATGACGGTGGAGGAAGCACTGACTTTTTTTGAGAATGTTCCTTCTATTAAAAGAAAGATACAGACTCTTTATGATGTAGGACTTTCCTATATCCGGTTGGGACAGCCTTCCACAGAGCTTTCCGGAGGAGAGGCACAGAGGATCAAGCTTGCCACAGAGCTGAGCAAGCGCAGCACAGGTAAGACTATCTACATTCTGGATGAGCCTACCACAGGTCTGCATTTTGCGGATGTGCATAAGCTGGTGGAGATTCTGAAACGATTATCGGAGGGCGGTAATACAGTAGTTGTGATCGAGCATAATCTGGATGTGATTAAGACCGCAGATTATATCATTGATATCGGACCGGAGGGCGGAGACAAAGGAGGTACCGTAGTTGCTCAGGGAACTCCTGAGGAGGTGGCACAGTCACCGGTTTCCTATACCGGAAAATATGTAAAGAAATATCTGAAATAATCTTGAAATCATATTGCAGGACTTTCTTTTTAAATGGAAGTTGTATATAATAGAAGAGATTATTTATAGCAATTCTCGTAAATAATATATTTTGATCCGGCTTATCAGGATGTGAAGCCCTGTTGGACTGTTTTGATCGCATTATTTTATGGAGTTGTTATAACTAAACCGGATAAGTCCCCGGTAGAGACTGTAAAAAGTAATGATCAGTTGAAGGGGATGAGGAGAACGTAAGAACAGAAAGGGGATTTCCATGCCGACAAGTGATATTGGAATTGACCTGGGAACCAGGAACAGTCTGGCTTATTCTACAGGAAAGGGGCTTGTGCTAAATGAGCCTTCGATCGTAGTTTATGATAAAAATACAGAGAAGATACGTGCAATCGGTGAAGAAGCCCGTCTGATGGAAGGGCGCATTACTTCAGATATGGAGATCATCCGTCCCATCAGACAGGGCGTGATCGTTGATTATACAGTTACAGAGAAGATGTTGAAATACTTTATATCCAGAGCAATAGGAAGAAGAGCTTTCCGCAAGCCCAGGATCAGTATCTGTGTTCCCAGTGGAATTACAGAGATTGAGAAAAAGGCAGTGGAGGAAGCAACCTATCAGGCTGGTGCCAGAGATGTCTATATGGTGGAGGAACCTATAGCTGCGGCAATCGGAGCCGGGGTGGATGTGACCAAGCCCTTTGGAAATCTGGTCGTAGACATTGGAGCCGGAACTTCGGATGTTGCGGTTATCTCTCTTGCGGGGGTTGTGGTTTCCGCTTCTGTGAAAGTTGCAGGGGACACTTTTAATCAGGCTATACTGAACTATGTGAGAAAGAATCATGGACTTTTTATCGGAGAAGATATGGCAGAGAAGATCAAAATTCAGATTGGTACGGCTATAGAGGAATCAAATCCGAGAACAATGGAAGTAAAGGGGAGAAATGTGATCACCGGTCTGCCGAAGACAGTGACACTTACCTCAGAAGAAATACGTGTGGCGTTAAAGGATGCTACAAGCCAGATTGTGGAGACTGTTCATGGAATTCTGGAAAAGACACCGCCGGAACTGGCTGCGGATATTGTAGACAGAGGAATCGTACTTACAGGCGGCGGTGCCCTTCTTCATGGGATGGATACACTGATCGAGCAGAGAACCGGGGTAAGTACACTGACTGTGCAGGATGCAATGAGCGTGGTCGCAGTGGGAACCGGTAAGTATGCAGAGGTAATGGCACGTTTTGACGGATAAAGCAGGAGGTACTGCACAGTGCAGTGCCTTTTTGCGTTGTCAGAGGCTCAAAGAAGCAGGAGGTGTGGAGAAAAGCACATGAGTGAAACTGTCACAGGATACATAGATCATGTTATTTTCAGAAATGAAGATAACGGATATACAGTTATGGTACTGAAAGGTACAAAAAAAGAGGAAGAGCTGACCTGCGTGGGAAGTTTCCCTGCGATCACACAGGGGGCATCTATTGAAGCAACCGGAGTATATATCCATCATCCGGTATATGGCAAACAGTTTCAGATCAGTTCTTTTACAGAGAAGATGCCGGAGGATACATATGGAATAGAACGTTATCTGGGTTCGGGCGCCATCAGGGGAATCGGTGCTGCACTGGCTGCCAGGATCGTGCGGAAGTTTGGAGATGACACACTCCGTATCGTAGAAGAAGAGCCGGAGCGGCTTGCAGAGGTAAAGGGGATCAGTGAGAAAAAAGCCCGGGAGATCGCTGCGCAGGTAAGTGAGAAGGCAGAGATGCGAAAAGTAATGATCTTTCTGCAGAAATATGGGATTTCCCTGAACCTGGGCGCAAAGATTTATCAGAAATATAAGGAATCTGTCTATACGATCCTTCAGGAGAATCCTTACAGACTTGCGGAAGATATTTCCGGTGTGGGATTTAAGATTGCTGATGAGATTGCTGCCAGAGTCGGTATTCACGCAGACTCAGATTACAGAATCCGCAGCGGAATGCTGTATACTCTTCTGCAGGCTTCGGGAGAAGGACATACTTATCTTCCGAGGGAACAGTTATTTACAAGATGTGCCAGACTTCTGGGAGTAGATGAATCCTATATGGAGAAACATCTTATGGATATGGTTATTGACAGGAAGCTGGTGCTGAAAGAAAAAAGCGGAGAAACTATCGTTTATCCGGCACAGTATTATTATCTGGAACTGAACACTGCCAGGATGCTTAATGAACTGAATATTGTGTGTCCTGAGGATAAAGAGCTTGTCAGGCACAGAATTGAGCTGATCGAGAAAGAGACAGGAACTGTTCTGGATGAAATGCAGAAGAAAGCAATCACTGAAGCAGCGGATCATGGACTCTTTATTCTTACAGGAGGCCCCGGTACAGGTAAAACGACAACGATCAATGCGATCATCCGCTTTTTTGAGGGAGAAGGTGCAGAGATTCGGCTGGCTGCACCTACCGGACGTGCTGCAAAGAGAATGACAGAGACTACCGGATATGAGGCGCAGACAATTCACCGTCTGCTGGAACTGAATGGAATGCCGGAAGAAGAGAGGGACGGGCATTCAGCTAAATTCGAGAGGAATGCGCAGAATCCGCTGGAGGCAGATGTGATCATTATTGATGAAATGTCTATGGTGGATATCCATCTGATGCATTCTCTTCTTCTTGCAGTGGTAGCAGGAACCAGACTGATCCTTGTGGGGGATGAGAATCAGCTTCCGAGTGTAGGCCCGGGCAATGTGCTGAGAGATATTATCCGAAGCAGATGTTTCCATGTAGTGGAACTGACTAAGATATTCAGACAGGCATCAGAGAGTGATATTGTTGTAAATGCTCATAAGATAAATAAGGGAGAACAGGTTCAGATCAATAATAAGAGCAGGGATTTCTTTTTTCTGGAGAGGAACAGTGTCCCTGTTATCTACAAGCATATGGTGCAGCTGATTGGAGAGATGCTGCCGAAATATGTAAAGGCTTCACCGTTCGATATCCAGGTGCTGACGCCGATGCGCAAAGGAGAACTGGGGGTAGAGCGGCTGAATACCGTACTGCAGCACTATCTGAACCCGCCGTCCCCGGACAAGAAAGAGCGCGAATTTCATCAGGGTGTTATCCGTGAAGGGGACAAGGTCATGCAGATCAGGAATAATTATCAGATCGAATGGGAAGTGCTGGGACATTATAATCTGCCTTTGGACAAGGGCGTGGGCGTTTTTAACGGCGATATGGGCGTTGTCCGGGAGATCAATCATTTTGCGGAACAACTGGTGGTAGAATTTGATGAAGGACGCAGGGTGACCTATGGCTTTGCACAGCTTGACGAACTGGAACTGGCTTATGCCATTACAATCCACAAATCTCAGGGCAGTGAGTATCCGGCTGTCATTATGCCGCTGCTGTCCGGCCCGCGCATGCTGTTTAACAGGAATATTCTTTATACAGCAGTGACCCGTGCCAAGCAGTGTGTGGCCATTGTGGGGGATGAGCATACCGTCCGTCATATGATCGAGAATGAAAAACAACAAAAGAGATATACGTCTTTGAATCTGCGTCTCAGAGAAATGAATACACTTTCATAGAATATCAGGGGGAGAATATGGAACTAATGAAAATCAGAAATCCAAAAATCAAAAAGTGGC
>OLOP01002120.1_pt1 | contig 11558 bp, 7 predicted proteins | sample 1672381 | NCBI WGS metagenome assembly OLOP01 (sample SAMEA3136678, study PRJEB25190) | human gut metagenome | biome: human gut; feature: human-associated habitat; material: faeces | place: Austria | collected 2013 | reverse complement strand
GCAGCTCGCGCAGATAGCGGGGAAGGTTATTGTCCTGCCGGACGGTCAGCTTATAGATGCGCCCGCCCAGCGCACGGATCTCGTCATCAAAAAAGCCGGGCTTTTTCTTGTTGACCAGAAAATCGAACTGGAATCGCGTGCGGTCCAGATGCCGGTAATAGTTCATCAGCATCGACTCGATGCCGCCCCGGTCCATGTTGCTGACCGACTGCAGGATAAGGATCATGAAGAACTTCCTTTCTCCCGGTACTGTGCCCGGATGCGCCGCTGCACCTCCTGCGCCGAGAGCGGCTGCCATGTCTGTTTTTGGGCGGCAGGGTCCTTCGTCGGCTTTGCAAAGCAGCAGACCGCCAGCGGGATCATGCGCAGACCCATGGTGCACCAGAAATAAAAGGCCGTGTTGTCGGTGAGGTAGGTCATGGACAGCGGGTTGAGGATGGCAAAATACAGGATGCCGGCCTCGGGCCCGTAGCGTTTGGTCCAGAACCAGGGCAGGATCAGGTACAGGAACGCGCACCAGAAGCACAGCCCCGGAAAGCCCAGTTCCACGAACACCTTAAGGATGTCGTTGTGCAGCGGGTAGGCCACATCAATGAGGCCGATCTCATAAAAGCGGGTGACCATGGCGTCCACCGCCTCGAACCCCAGCCCGATGAAGGTAGGCGAAAACTGATAGTAGTCCTTGGCCAGGCTCCAGATGTAATCGCGGCCCATCATGTTGACGCCCACCGCGTTCAGCAGCCGGGAGATGGCCCCGGTGTGCACCAGATACAGATACACCCAGAACAGGGTCACCCAGGCCACGCCGGTGAGCATGATCAGCTTTTCCTTGGCATGGCTGCGGCGCAGCACCCAGATGTAAAAGGCCGAGACCACCAGCGCCGGCAGCAGGATGCGCTTCATGCCCGCCAGTACAAAAAAGAAGGAGCAGCCCGCCAGCACCCAGTTGCGGGTGCGCTGCTGCTTGGTTTCTTTTGGCGAAAAGAACAGGTAGTACAGCACAAAGATGCCCTCCAGAAAGGTCACCTCGTGGATCTCCAGCCGCTCGGCATAGCCATAGGTGTTGTTGCCCAGCGACAGAATGCTGGTGAGCAGGGAGCTCACGCTCTCGCCCACACCATAGGCGGGCACCTCGCTGAACAGGATGAAGAGGTTTGCGCAGCAGATGCCGATGGTGAACAGGTCGATGCTGAACCGCCCGTACAGGTACACGCAGCAGATGGCCACCACCGTGGCGATGCTCTGATACAGGATCTTTTCCACGCCGCGGGTGATGGAGGTAAAGGCCGTGAAGTTGCGCACCCAGATGAACATGGACCAGGCGGCAAGCACCGCCAGATACAGGATGTACAGCCCGGACGGCCCGGCCAGTTTTTTCAACCGGTCAAAATCGCCCCGGATGAAAAATTCCAGCCCGGCCAGCCCCACAAAGGCCAGCGTCACCGCCTTGGGCAGACCGCCCAGCACCACATTGATGCTTTTGCCTTCGCCCAGCCCGGACACGGTGAACAGCAGCACCGCCAGCAGTTCCATCCAGCGGGGCTGGCGGAACTCCCGGCTGCGGAACGGGTCTTTTTTGCCGTAATATTTCCGGGTCAGGATCTTGGAAACATCCTGCACGCGGTCCACCTCGCTTTCCGTGCCGGTGTAAACCGGTCAGTTGATCAGCTGGAACAGTCTGCCCTGCAGCAGCCATAGCCCATAGTCCGCCTGTTCCAGCGCCCGCTGCGCCAGCCGTACGGCATAGGGCAGCGTCCGGGGGTCCGGCAGCTTCGTTGCCCACCGGCGGTACAGCAGGCAGCAGCAGGCAAAGGCCGTCTGCCGGTCCGCCTCCGGCAGACCGGCCACACACACATAGCAGTAATTGGCCAGCTGCAGGATCAGGTTGCAGGCAAACAGCGCATCCTGCGGCAGGCCCAGACGCACCGCCCCGTCCAGCATTTCTTCAGCCACCCAGTAGGCCTGCAATGCTTTGGCCGTATTCTGGGAGGTCGCGGTGAGCCCCATTGTATTTTTGCGCCACAAATATACAACAGGTTTTGTCGAAGCAATGCACTTCGCCCGCGGAAAGACCCAGAAATGGATCATGGCATCCTCAAAACAGGTGTACCCGGAGGGGAACCGTACCCGTTCAAACAGGCTCCGGCGGTACAGCTTGCCCCAGGGAGTGCCGGCCAGCTCCACCACATCCAGCCGCCGGGGGCCGGTGTAGCATGCTTCTGCGTACTGCTGCACCGCACCGCAGGTGTCGGCTTCGTCGCAATACTGCCAGCCGCCCTGCACGATATCCGCCCCGGTACGCGCCTGCGCCGCCAGCAGCGTCTCCACTGCGTCCGGCAGCAGGCAGTCATCGCAATCCACAAACAGGACCCAGCGGCCCACCGCCCGGGCCAGACCGGTGTTGCGGGCGCGGGCCGCGCTGCCGCCCTGCTCCGGGTGCAGCACGGTGACCCCTCCCTGCCGGGCGTACTCGGCCAGAATGGCCCCGCTGCCGTCGGTGGAGCCGTCCTCCACCGCCAGCACCTGCAGGCGGCGAGTGGTGTTCTGGTGCAGGATGCTGTCCAGACAGGCGCGCAAAAAGCACTCCCCGTTGTGCACCGGCACAATCACCGACACATCCACCGCATCGTCCTGCGGCGGCAGCGGGCAGGGCTCCCCGGCATCGCACACCGGCTTCGGGCAGATGCCCGGCGCGCGGGCGGCAAAGGTCTCCAGCTGCTGGTCGGAAAAGCGCTGATGCTTCACGGCTCCCAGCACCCCGGCGGCACAGCGGCCCGCCGTGCGGGCACCCCACGCCACGGCAAGTGCCAGCGGCTCACAGCCGGTTTTGGAACGGACGAGCTGGCAGGCCCGTTGATTCTGCAGCATGACTGCCGCCTCCTTATCTTTTTTACACCGTCTCGTGTGCGGTCTCCGGCTGCGGCTTATTGGCAACCCGCAGCTTCTTGAATGCGCAGCGCAGCAGATCCCGGATGTTGAATTCCTTTTCGTCATCCGAGGTGGCACTGGCTGCCCTGTACTCGATGGCGTAATCCGGGTTCAGGCTGTTGTACTCCTGGATCTGCTCGTCCAGCACTTCCAGAATGGCCTCCGCCTTGACGGCGTTGCATTCCCGGAAGAAGCCCACGATCTGGCCCGCACCGTTGGAACCGATGAAACTCTCCTCGGTGCCAAGGGCCGCCACCAGCCCGGCAAAGTCCCGCAGGACATGGTTGCCCACCGAGTAACCATACTCCCGCGAGAGATGGTTCAGGCTGGTAAACTGGAAGCACATGCAGGTAAAGTGGCTGGGCAGCAGGCCCTGCTTTTCCAGCCGTGCCATCATGGCATCCACACGGTCGCGGTTGGGCAGACCGGTCTTTTTGTCCACATACATAAAGTATTCCACAAAGTCGCGGGAACGGCCCACCACAACGGCCAGTGCGCAGCCCACGAGGAAGAAGAATACAAAGCCGATGGCCAGATACAGCTTGGTGTTGATGCTGGGCCACACTCTGGTGGAGCTGGTGGTCTGCAGATAGTCCGCGCTCAGGGAGCGGTTGTGCTCCATGCTGGTCTGGTTCACGATCTGGTAGTAGTCCACCAGCGTCTGCTCGTACTTGTTGATCTCCGACTCGATCGCGGCATGGGAGGCCTCATCGCCGCCCACCCCGCCGGCTGCCTGGAAGGTGTCCAGCAGCTGCTGGGTGTAGGCCCGGCGGATGGCGCTGCTGCGCAGGGTCTTGTCGATCTCCACATACTCCAAAATCAGCGAATCGTAGGTGATCTGCTTGCTCTGGTTGTCATCGTAGGCCTCTACGTTCTTCAGGATGTAGTCGGTGCCGCTGTCGTTGGCGTCGTTGTGGTAATGGTAGTTGATCAGGTCGCGGTTCTTCTCCGAGTAGTTCTGGATCAGGCCGCTGAGGTAGGCTTCCCGCTCCTGATACACCTGCTCGTTCTGCACGCTGCTCTCGATGCTCTGGGTCAGGTTGCGGCACAGCTTGTCGGCGTTGCGCACCTGCGGCCCGGTCATCACATTCGCGTACAGCGACGGGATCTCGTAGTCGTACAGCATCTTATAGATGTCGTACAAGTCCTCGTAGGAATAACCCGTGACCGAAGAGCGGAAGTTGGGATAGTTTGTCTTTTTATCCTCCAGATAGTTCAGCACTTCGGTGGTGTCGGCCGACAGCGCGTCCACGCACTCGTAATAGTCGTAGCCGCTGTTCAGCAGGCCGCTGGAGGGGTTCATGGTCAGAGGCAGCTCCACATATTCCTCCGTGTAGATGGTGGAATAGCTGACGATGGCATCCAGCACCCGGCGGGCGTAGCTCGCACCCAGGCTGCCGTCCACCACCAGTGTCACCTTGTATTCGTCCGGGAAGTAGGTAGACTCTTCCCCCTTGTCGATGAGAGCTTCCTGCAGGGCCTTCTGGTCGTCCGGGATCAGCTCTTCCACCGTGCAGTGGGAGCGCACAAGGTTGATGCCGCTTTGCAGCCCAAGGCTCTCCATGGCCTGCGAGATGACCTTGGAAGAATAGATCTCGTCCACGTTCATGGCGGTGCCGTCCGGGGCAAAGCCGTCCTTGATGCCGTCGTGCAGGTACTTGATGTTCACACTGGCGGTGTAGGTCTGGTTGTTCTTGCAGTACCAGTACACCACCACTGTGCCCGCCATGGTCACGGCCAGCACCAGTGCAAAGAACCGCCGGAGGTAGCGCAGGATATCAAACTTTTTCAACGCTGTTCCTCCTTCCGGATCTGCCGGGCGGTGCGCACCATGCACAGGCCGAAGCACAGCACCACAAAGGCTGCCATTTCCACGATCACCCGCTTGAGGCCGATCTGCTGCACAAAGGAGCCGGCCGCATAGTTGAACACCAGGTAGTTCTGGGTCTTATAGATGATATAGGAGGCATCCGTCACCCGCAGTGCCTGCTGGATCTGATCCATGGTGGTTTCCAGTTCCTGCAGCATGGCGTTCACCGTGGTCAGGCCCGCCGGGTCGCTCATGGTCTGCATTTGCTGCACCACATACTGGGTGGTGGTGATCACATCCTGATGGGAGGTCGCCTCCGCCAGGGCACCGTCGGCGTCGCTGGCCATGGTGTCCAGCGCCGTTTTGGTGCGGGACATATAGAACTCTCTGTTCTCGTCCAGCGTGGGGATCATGACGATGGCGCTCATGCTCTCATCGTACAGGCCAATGCCCAGATTGTCGGAGTTGTAGTAGGCCATCTGCTCCTGATAGTCCAGCTGCTCGATCTGCAACTTGTATTGCAGCATGGCCGTCAGGGAAGAAACATCCGCCGACAGGCCGCCCCGCAGGATATAGGCCTGGATGCGCGGGATCTCGTAGTTGATCACGTTCTGGATCTGCTTGGACAGGCTCAGGAAGGTGTTGCCGGTGGTGGCGTCCTGATAGCTCTTGTTCTCGCTGACACGAGCCGTGAGGTAGCGGTCCAGCTGGTCGGCCCGCAGCGTCAGGCTCTTGAGGCGCAGATACGGCTCGGTGTCAAAGTAATCCGGCATGGTGCAGGAGAACACGCTCTGGTTCTCGCCGTAGTGCTCCATGAAATAATCCTTGTAACTGCCGCAGAAGATCCGGAGCAGCGTGGCTGCGGTCAGGTGCTGGCAGGGTTCTTCCAGCTGCAGGCTGATGCTGTAGCTGGTGGTGATGTAGTTTTCCGAGCTGCTCACGTTGGTCACATCGGTGGGTTCCACCGTAATGGCCTTGCGCAGCTGTTCCACCGTCATCTGACCTTCCAGTCCGGCGTTGTACAGGGTGCTCTGCAGCACCTCGTCGGAGGTCAGGTCGGTAGTCGTAAACCGGGTGCGGTTGGGGTTGAGCCCCTGCGATGCCTCGGAGTAGTTCAGGGTCATCTGGGCCGAGGCCACCCGGCTGCTGTCCTGATATTGTGCGGTGCACCGCTGTGCCGCGAGCAGGATGCACACCACGATCAACGGCACCCGCAGGCTCCAGAAGCGCAGCACAGCCTGTTTGAAGATCTGTTTGATCTTTGTCACCACGTCTCCGGGCCTCCTTTCAAGTTCGTTCATCTCAGTACCAGTTCACATCCACCAGAACCAGCTCCGGCGGATTGTATACGCGGGGGATCTGGTTGGAGTCGCCCAGGCCGCAGCCCACGATGAGGGGTGCCCCGCTGTCCAGCTGGTACATGCCGCCCGCATACTCCGGGAACAGCCCCTCCTCTGCGGTGTACAGCCGCCCCAGCACCGGCAGGCGGATCAGGCCGCCGTGGGTGTGCCCGGCCAGCGCCAGGTCAAAGGGCGCATCCTGCATGTAGTCCACAAAGGCCATGGGCACATGGTTGATGCAGATGCGGAAGGTGTCGTACTGGCGGCTCAGGCTCTCCACACAGTCGCTGGCACCGTATTTGTAAAAGTCCTTCAGGGCACCTTCCAGCCCGATGAGCTCCACGTTGTTTTCCCCGATCTGGATGGTGCGGGTCTCATTGCGCAGCAGCTGCACCCCGGCCTCCGAAAATTTTTCGGCCAGCTGGTCATCCACCCCGCCGTAGATCATCTCGCTTTCGTGGTTGCCCAGCACCCCGTACAGCGGGGCCACATCGGCAAGGCTGCGGCACAGCGAAAGCATATTCTCATACTCCGGGTTCGGGAAGGTGACAAGGTCACCGCCCAGCAGGATCAGGTCCGGGTCCAGCTCCTGCACAGTCTGGATCAGCTCCTCGTTGTGCTCGCCGTATTCCCGCAGGTGCAGGTCCGACAAAAACAGGACCCGCAGCTTTTCCGACACATGGCTGGAGGTCACCCGGTAAAAGGTCACCTGAAAATGACTATTCGTATAATCCGTGTACAGTTTCAGTCCGGCAGCTGCCACGCCGCACAGCAGCACAAAAGCCGCCAGCAGCTGCAGCAGCCGGTTCTGCCACCATCGGCGGCGTGCGCCGTCCGGCGGGGGCGTTCGTTTTACTCTTGCATGTTGCGCCATGCTCTTCTGCCTTTCCTCGTCAATGGGTCAATGATTCATCACCCGCCGGAACAGCTCCGGCGAGAGGGCAAACAGCGCTGCCTTGGCCCGGCGGCGGGGCGTGCAGGCAAACTGCAGCATCCGCAGCCGCTGCGGGCGGTAGCCCGGCAGGGTCCTGCAATCGAACCGCGCCGCGCAGTCCAGATACTTCCAGCACAGGTCATCCTGCAGGCGGCGGCGCAGCGCCCGCGGGGTCACCGTACGGTAGATCTCCGCCAGACTGTCGTAGATGCGCAGCCGGTCCTGAACACGGCGGGTGCTCAACCCTTCCGCGTGCGTGATGGAACCGGCGCGGCAGTTATCGTAATAGTAGATCTCCTGCCCGGTCAGCACCACCCGCTGCGCCTGCAGCAGCACCCGCGGCGTGAACTCTTCGTCCTCGTGCAGGATGCCCTTGCAGAACTGCAGGCCGTTCGCCCGCAAAAAGCCGGTGCGGTACAGGTGCCGCCCCACTTCCACCCGCAGACCACCGGTCTGCAGGCATTTCAAAAGATACTCCTTACCGGTGTAAACTGTGTGAAAGGTGAAGTTTTTTTCCACCGCTTCTTCCCAGCGGGTCATCACCGGTTCCTCGCGCAGAAAATGCGCCTTGCCGATGACCACATCGGCCCGGTCCTGCAGCGCCATCTGCAGCAGGCCGGGGCAAACGTTCTCTGCCAGCCAGTCATCACCGTCCATGAACAGGATATACTCGCCCTGTGCATGGCACAGCCCGTAATTGCGGGCGTCCGACAGGCCGCCGTTGGGCTTATGGATCACTGTGACCCGGCTGTCCTCCGCCGCCAGTGCGTCACACACCGCGCCGCTGTCATCGGTGCTGCCGTCATCCACGATGAGCACTTCCAGCGGCACATCCGGCTGCGCCAGCACCGAGCGGACACAGCGCTCCACATAGTCCCGGATGTTGTACACCGGGATCACGACCGAGAGCAGGCCCTCGCACATCGCTTCTTCATTCCGCATCGTGTTTTTCCTCCGTCGCTCCTTTTTTGATCGTAAGCGTGTGCAGCAGCCCGCGCAGGGTGTCCACATTGCGCCAGTCCAGCACCGCGTTCACCACAAGGAACAGCGGCAGCACCCACAGCCCGAACAACGCACCCTTCAGGCACACCATCAGGTAGCCGCCGCCATAGCAGCGGTCAAATCCCAGCAGGTACAGCAGCACAAAGCAGAGCAGCCCGTTGACGCCCAGCCGCACAAAATCGCCCACCGGCGACTCTCCCAGCACTTTGGTCCGGGTAAAAAGAATCAACGCCGTATAGCGGTACAGGTGCGCCGCCAGTGTGCCGAACAGGCAGCCCGCGATGCCGAACCGCAGCACCGACATCACCGACACCAGCAGGTTGATGCCCATCTCGATCAGGGCCTGCTGCCGGGTCTCTTCAAAGCGGCCGCTGATGTTCAGCAGCATCCCCAACGGCTGCTTGGCGCTGGACAGCAGCTCCACCGCCGTAAACAGTACCAGCAGGCGGGTGTCGAGGTACTCGGCATCGGTCACGCCCGCCGTGTACAGCGCGATGATGGGCATCAGGAACACAGCCACGGTCGTGAACAGTGCAAAGGCCGCGGAAAGGTAAAGGGCATCGTACAGCCGGTACAGCCGCTTGAACTTTTCCGGCTCCACATAGAACAGCTGCCCCAGCCGAAAGCTGCTGCTGTTGACGATCGAGTAGAACAGCTTTTCGATGTTGGAGAAAAACAGCATATAAATGGTGTACACACTGGCCGACGCCAGACCGCACAGGCTGGAGATCAGGATCGTGTCGGTGTTGTTGAACACGATGCCCGTGAGCTGATGCACCAGCACCGAGCCGCGCTGGGCCAGCGCCTCCAGATTGGGGGTGTCGTGCGCGTTGAGCCACGGATAGTTTTTGCGCATATAGGCCGTAAGCACCAGCACCTGGAACACCGAAGGCACGCAGTAGGTCACCTGCACCAACAGGATGCTGCGGGTAAACAGCAGCGCCAGCATGCGCAGCAGGTTGCCCGCCGCCATGGTGGCCGTGGTGATGTAGGTGATCACATAGTTTTTGCCTTCCACTTCCATAAAGGAGCGGTATTTGCCCTGCACCAGATAGCTCACGATGCCCGGGATGCCGTAGAACACCACGATCAGGCTCACGGTGCCGTAGGACAGCACTGTGTTGATGCACAGGGGGTACAGCAGCGCAAACACCACCGTGACCAGCAGATACACGATACCGGTGCGGCGGTAATAGTGATGCGTGGCCGAAAAAATGCCGTTGATGGCTTTCCGGTCGCCCACGGCCACCGGAAGGTAATAGGCCTGCTGCGAGGCCAGGCCCACGCCCGCTTCCAGCAGAGTCAGACAGGAAAAGATCTGCTTGATGGTGCTGTCCAGACCGTTGAGCTCCGAACCGAAGCTGGTGAGGTACAGCCGCGGCAGCAGCAGGCCGAACAGGATGGTCAGAGCAACGGCCAGCATGTTGGCAAAGCGGTGCATCCTTTCCGGGAACAGCTTGTGGAGAAATGCTTCAATCCAGTTGCACACCGGCTTGAGCAGATAGGCAATGACACTGCCGTAGATAAAGGGCATCAGGATGCCGGTCAGGGTTGAAACGGCGTTGCCGAAGCCCTGAAAGCGGTAGATCAGGAAAAAGAAGAGGATGCTCAGGCTGATCGCGCCAAAGCCTGCGAACATTCCGTAGAGATAGGGTTTGATATGCGGTTTTTTGTCCATCATGTCATAGAAACTCCATTCCTGCCGCAGACAGCAAGACCATCGAAAGTACGGCAAACTCCCCTATCGGCGTCGGCGTATCGGCAATAAACACCTGATCAAAACGAATGCCTACCACAAAGTAAACTACCGCACACAACCCGGAAAACAGAACCACACCCGGCATCCCCTCCCGATACAGCACCAAAAAGAAAGCAGTATATACCAACGCGGAGCCAGTCTCCCGCTGCAAGATAATAAGCATCATCGGGAACAGAATAAGAAAAACCATCATCCAGATATTCTTCCAGTTCTTCATGGTGAACGAATAGGAATTCATATACTTGGCCAACGCCAGTGCCGTAGCAAACTTGGCAAACTCCGCCGGCTGCAAACTTACTGGCCCCATAACCAGCCACGACCTCGATCCCTTCGTATCAGGAGCTATAAAGATAGTAACCACAAGTAATATGGCAAGTGCTATATAAATCAGATAGGCAAACATATCATAAATATCATCTTCAAGCATCAACAGCACAAACCCTAATCCGAAAGAGCAGATGATCCAAACCAATTGTTTGCCTGCACGAGTGGAGAAATCCCAGAAGTCGCGGTCACCATAATCATAGCTTGCCCCGCAAACGCTGAACCAACCGAATGCAATCAGAATCAAGTAAACACAGATTGTTACCCAATCCAGTGATTTCCATATACTATCTCTCCTCGTCACCATACATTATCACACGATTACTCATTTCTTCTGCTCTTTCCTCACTGGCAGGCGAAAGTTTTCCATTCAAATACTGTTCCATCATTAAAGCACCATAAGGTACTCCGTAGGTTGCCCCCCAACCACCATTCTCCACATAAACAGCAATAGCGATCTTCGGCTTGTCCATTGGGGCAAAACCTATAAATGCAGAGTGGTCATGTCCGCGATTCTGTGCCGTACCCGTCTTCCCACAGACTTCTACCCCCGGCAGGATCGCCCCGGCTATACGGCAAGTAGCACTTCCGGTAACTCCCGTAACAGCAGCCCGCATACCTTCTACAATTTCTTCATAATAAGAGCGGTCAATAGAAGTGTAACGACGTTCCCGGTAGGTACTATCCAATTCTGCATCCTGAATATCCTTCACGATATGCGGAGTCACAAAATAACCACGATTGGCAATGGTAGCCGCCAAGTTTGCCATTTGCAAAGGTGTACTTAGAACTTCACCCTGACCGATAGAAATACTGATTACCGTCAATCCATTCCATGATCCACGATAGGCCTTATCATAAACACCTGCATTTGGAATAAATCCGCGTTTCTCACCCGGCAAATCCGTTCCCAGCTTATAACCAAATCCTTGAGAAACCATGTGATCTTTCCAGACCGTTATGGCATTCTGCGGAGAGCCGTACTTACGATCGCCGAACATACGGAATAATCCCCAGCAGAAATAAGAGTTACAAGAAGTCGCAATAGCCGGAATCAAAGGCAAAGGCGAACCATGAGCATGACAGCCCACCGTCAGACGTCCATAATGGAAGCCGTGAGAACAGGGGAAAGAAGGACTTTGCTCCGTAATGATTCCTTCCTGCAGGAAGGTTAATCCCTGCGCCGTCTTGAAAGTAGATCCCGGAGGATAGACTCCCATCAACGCACGATTGAGCAACGGTTTCTGTTTATCGCGTTGCAGCATCAGATGATTCTTACCACGCTGGCGACCAATCATCAGGTGCGGGTCGTAGTTCGGCGATGATACCAGACAAAGGATTTCTCCGGTTTCCGGCTCGATAGCTACAATACTTCCGATTTTATTCTTCAGCAACCGTTCACCTAACATCTGCAAATCAATATCCATGCTCAATGTCAAGTTCTTACCGGGAATGGAAGGA
>OLOP01002119.1_pt1 | contig 11558 bp, 2 predicted proteins | sample 1672381 | NCBI WGS metagenome assembly OLOP01 (sample SAMEA3136678, study PRJEB25190) | human gut metagenome | biome: human gut; feature: human-associated habitat; material: faeces | place: Austria | collected 2013 | reverse complement strand
GTAGTTCCGGCAAAGATTGCAGCTGGGCTGATGGGGCTCGCGCTCTTCCAGACAAAGCCAACGGGAGGGGTATTGGCCGCCACGGTCAGACCTTTTACAATTCCGATTGCCATCAGCTGACCCTCCTCCAAACGTATTTGCCAACATACGGGTTCAGAATGCTGAATGCTTGGCCGTTTCCGCTGCTCCCGATCGTAACCGAGTGGGTATGCGCTCCGGCACTGCTTGTTGTTTTTGTTGCGGTATCCATCCAACCTTCTGCTGAATCTGCATAATAGACACCTTGACTTGTACCCCCAAGGCTGGATACGGTGTGCGTGTGATTTCCGGTCGCTGTGATGCTGCCGCTGTGGTTGTGGGCGGGCATCTCGGCCACACTCAAGGTGTGGCTCGCAGATCCGCCTGTGCTGCCGAGCGTGTAGCTGCCGCCCGCGCCCATGAGAAAACGGTCCTTGATCTGCGCCCAACTAGTTCCGGCATAGTCAGCCGCCGGGCTGACGGAGCTGCTGGTCGTGATAATCGCGCCAACAGGCGGCACCCATTTGCTGCTGAGTGTGTTGACTGCTCCGATTGCCATAGAACATGCCTCCTTTAGGTCGGGACCCGCTCCATCAGCAGAAGCCGGAGATGGATGTCTGCCGAAGGAACCGTGGCCGCATAAAAGCGGCAATACCCAGCGCCGGTTCTGCAGATGGTTCCGAGCCCTGCCTTTTGGGCGTCCGGCACGCTGGAAACGCTGATGGTGGCGCTGGGTTCCAGCTCCGCTGTGCAGCCGCTTACGGTGGCGTCGCACTGATAGCTCCACCCTGCGGCCTTCGCCTCGTCGTCCGAAGTCTCGGCCCAGTCGGCGGCGGGCAGCGTGATATCGTAGGCCCGGATGATGGTCCCTGAAGGACCCTGCGGGCCGGTGTCACCTTTATCGCCCTTGAAATCTCCTGCATCCTTGGCTTTCTTCAGCGCGTCCGTGGCCGCGTTGGCTGCATTATTGGCAGCTTCCGCTGCCCGGTCGGCGTCTTGCTTAGCGGAACCAGCACTGCCCGCCGCTTCGGACGCACTCCCGGCCGCCTCCGTGGCGCTTCCCGCCGCGGCGTTCTCGCTCCGGGCGGCTGCGGCAGCGGAACCGGCAGAGGCGGAGGCGCTGCCCGCGGCACGTTCTTCCGATTCCTTTGCCGCCCTTGCAGCGTCCACCGCTGCCTGTCCCCATTTTTTCACCAGCGCCACAAACTGCTCGTATACGCTTGGCGTGATGGTCTCGGTGGTGCTGTTGGTGTCGATGGTCTCATAGCAGGTGTATTGGCCGGGCTTCGTCATGGCGATGTAGCCGTTCTCGTCCACGGCCAGCAGCATCCAACTGCCCTGCTTTTCCTGTGTCCAGCGCCGGTCTACCACAACGCAGTTGTTTTCGTCCAGCATCTGCGGGTCCGGCAGAGCGCCGCTCAGCCGCTGCACGTGCAGCGTGATGGCACAGCCCGCCCACTCTTCCGGCACCTCGAAGTGCAGGGTGTCCACCTTGGCCGAGCCTACGCCGCCCATGTACAGGGTGTCCGGCGTTGCCCGGAACGTGCTTCCGTTGTCCTGTGATTTCCGGACCTTGATGTTCAACTCGCTCATGCTCTTCCTCCCTTCTGCCCCAGTGTATCATCTCCCGCCGGGCCAGACTACTTGCTACTTTTTCCGCCGGGCAAACAAAAACGCCCCGGCCAATTTGGCCGAAGCGTCTTTGTTCTTTTATCTCACCTCCGCCCACTCATCCACGGCTCCCGCCGCAGCTTCCTGCTTCTTCTCGTCCTGTTTGATCCAGCTCTCGAAGTTTTTCTCTTCGTACAGAGGTTCACCTCCGGCTTCCAGCCGCAGCAGCATCTCCGCCAGCTTCTCCCGGTCGTGGTCATTCCCGGCCAGATACTCGCTCTTGACAACGCCGGTGATCTTGCTCTTGATGTCGTCGGCCTTTTTGCCCGCAGTCAGCAGCCGGTTGACCTCCGTCTGCACATCTTTGGCGCGGCCCACTTCCAGTGCGTCGGTCAGGTCATCGTAAACATTCCGGTCTTTGTCTCCGGCCAGCAGCTCGTCGGCCAATTCGTTAATTGCTCCGTAGCTGCTGCCGCCATGCTTATCACCGGTCACCAAGTCGATGATTGCCTCTCGTTTCACTCGATCCGATTTTGCAGTCGCACTGATTCCAAGACCATCGTACAGCTCACGAATAACTTTCTTTGTCAATTTCTGCCGTTTACGGTCATCTCCTGCATTCCGCGCCTTCGCTGCTTCCAGAATGTCCGGGTCGTAGTTCTTCAGGCGTTTTTTCAGCTCCGAGCTCACCTTGTCGCTCTTGCCCATCTGGTCCAGCTTGCCAAGAGCGGCCGCAGCTTCCTCTGCGTCACCCCGCTCAATGGCGTTGAAGAGCCGGTCGTATTGTCCGGTCGCGCTGGCCGGGGTCCCGTTCAGGCTGAACCCTTCGCCGTTTGCAAGGCCCTGCACGTCGTCCGCGTAGGCCGCGAAGGCTTCTACCATCTTCCGCCCGTTTGCCGCCGGGATGCCCGCGATGTCCAGCCCATATTCCATCACATCGACCCCGGCCTTCCGGAGCTTCCGGTGGTAGGCTTCCAGTTCCTCTTCGTCCATGCCGGTGGTGTCCTTCCGGATCAGGGTGTACAGCTTCGTGGTAGCGGCAAACAGGTCGTTGACGGCGCTGATGTTGGTCGCGCTCACCACATCGTAGTCCGTGCCGTTCACTGCGTTGCCCACCATGCTGTAGATTTCCGAACCAAACAGGAAGTTGCCCGCCGCGCTCTCGGTGAACAGCCCCGCAAACCGGTTCCACAGGCTTTCGGCGGTCACGTCGCCGTTTTCATCCTGCTCGCGATCCCACCGATGCAGCAGGAAGTCCGCGCCGATCTTCATCAGGGCGAATACCGCCGTCTGTATCACTTGGCTTGTAGCAGCCCGGCGCAAGCTCTGCCCGGCCCGCTGCACTTCGGCCTTGTTCTCGGCGCTCTTCTCTGCATTGTACCGGGCTCTCTGGGCCTTGTAGTCCATCACCGCATCGGCGAGGATGCCGTAGTTCTGGAACCGCTGGGTGGTGAACATGGTCAGCGTCTTGGTGATCTCGTTGTCGCTGCGCTGGATGCCCGCCCGCTGCATCACGGTATAGTTGGGCTGGGTCTCCTCAATGACCTTCTGGTACATCTGGTTCACAGCTTTCCAGTAGGCGTCACTGCCCTTGGTGGCCGCACCGTCGGCAAACTCTGCCGCGTGGTGTTCCACGTAGTGCTTTGAGGCTTCCCACAGTGCCGCCACCGTGATCTCGTCCATCGAGTTGATCCAGCCGGTCACGCTCTTGGGCAGTTTGTCCATGGCCTTTTCGGCAAAGCTCCCCGAAACGCCGATGGACGCCAGTTCCCCGCGCTGGCTGCCCCGCAGTCGGTATTGTAGCAGCGCGTCGCCGTGGGCGCTGATCTCCGCTTCCAGTGCCCGCCGCTGCTTGCCGGAGAGGTTTTTCACGAAGGGCAGCACTGCCGCCATGGTATCGCTGCCCAGCACGGCCCCCGCCGTGGGTAGGGACGCCGCCTGTGCGATGGCGACGCCGGGGTTCAGCGTCAGGATGGCCCCGGCATAGTTGCCCCGCAGCTTTCCCATCACCCGGCCGATGCCGTCCGAGCGCTTGCGCTGCTTCGTCTGCAAGTCGGTCAGCAGGTAATCCACGTAGTTCACCGCGTCCCGTCCCCAGTGTTCCTTCAGCACGCCGCTCTTCAGCTTTTGGATGCCGTCCTCTGTCTCCACATTCGCGTTCAGGATGCGGTTTGCGTCCCGGATGGGGGCTGCAAGGCCCGCGTAGGCCGCTGTGTCCCGAAGGGAACGCTGCACCACGCTGCTACACTCTTCCAGCAGGATGGGCAAGCCGCTCTTCACGCGCTCCTTCAGCATTCCGCGTCCTTCGATGGTGGCGTCCAGCTTCAGGCCCTCGATCTCGCTGGCCAGCTGGGTCTTGTCCACCGCGATGGGGTAGTAGTTCTTCACCGTCGCCCGCTGGAATCCCACCAGCTTCATGCTGGTCTCGTTGATGAGGTTCGTGGTGTAGTCCCCGAAGAAGCCCTTCATGTCCTCGATCCACTTCCGGTCGTAGTCGGTCAGGGCATTCTCCACGGTGTTCAGGATGGTGTCGGCCATGGGCATTCCGTCGGCCCCCGTCAGCATTCCGATCTTCACGGTCTGCCCCTTCTGGTAGGCCCGCTCGATGTCACCCTCGTTGTAGAGCGTTGTGTCCGGCAGAGTCAGGCCGCCGTTGAGCAGGTGCTCCCGGCTGTCCGTGTTCTGCAAGTGCATGTACAGGCTGCACAGCTGCCCATGGGTCAGCGGCACGGCCTTGCCTTTTGCGTCCGTCAGCCCGATGTCCACCAGCTCCGCGCCGGGGCCAGCGAACCGCTCCATCTGCTTGAGGTTGGCCTTGCCTGTCACGTTGTCGAAGAGCTTGGTGCCTTCCACCGTGATCTGGGTCTGCCGGAGCTGGCCTTGGTTCAGCATGTCGGCCAGCTTTTCCATCTGGCCGTTTTTGGTGTACCCGCCCAGCATCCGGAAGACTCGCTTCGCGCCCAGCATGTCGAGATTGTATTTGGTCAGTGCATCCCGGATTCTGCCGCTCTCATTTCCCTTGGCGGCCAGCACTTCCAGCCCGGCCTTCTGGGCAAAGGCGTCCACTTCCTCGGCCTTGGCAAGGCTCAGGGTCTTGTTTTCGGTGCGGATCACGTGCAGCGTCCCCGCCGTGATGGCTTTCAGCATCCGCAGCTGCTCCACCGTCATAGGCAGATAGGTGCGGTTCTCCGTCTCCCTGATACGGGCCTTCAGCCGGTCCCGCAGCCTCTCGGCCTTTTCGCCGTCGCCCAGAGCCTCGGCCTCGGTCAACTGCTGGTGCAGCCGGTCCAGCTTTGCCTGTTTCGCGTTCATCATGTCGGCCTGTAAGGCTTGGATGAGCTTCGGCACACCGGTCTGCTCCCAGTCGTAGGCAAGGCTGCTGGGGTCGCTGGCCGTGCCCTGCGTCTGGCTGATGGTGTTGGCCAGCGCTGTCAGCTTCCGCACCGCCGCATCGTTCAGAACGGCCATATCCGCCAGCTTCGCCACCTCTGCCGCCTGTTGGATGAGCCGCGGCTGCACATACTTGCCCTTCGAAGGCCGCAGGATCATCTGGTTCAATTGGGCGGCGTTGTTCCGGATGCTCCGCTTCAGCTCATCAGCCTTCCGTCCGTCCCGCGCCCGCTGCACCCGCTTTTCGGCCAGTGCTTTTGCCACGGCAATGTCCTCGTCCCGCTGCTGGCGGGCCACTTCCACCGCAATGGCATTTTTCTGGGCCTGTTTCTGCTGCCACGCTTCGGCTTTCTTCTGGTTCTCGGCTTCCCACTCCATGATCTCGCGCTCCTGCACGATCTGGCTGTACTCCGCCCGGTCAGCCCGGCGCTGCTCGTTGGCCACCTGCCGGGCGAGGTCCCGGTTCTCCGCTTTCAGGGTCTTGTTTTCCAGCGTGATCTCATCCAGCATCTGTTGCCGCTCTTCCTTCAGGCGCTTTTTCTCGGCTCTCCATTCCCGTTCGTAGGCTTCCTTCAACACATCCAGCTTCTCGGCCATGTCGCCGGAGTTGGTGATGTCCACCCCCAGTGCATCCAGATTGGCGTCCAGCATCGCTTCTGCCTTGGCATTCCGGCGCTGCTGCTCCTGCATCTGCTGCACTGCTTCGCTCTGGTTCCCGGCTTTCTGGTTCTCCGCCAAACGTCGGTTAAATTCTCTCGTCTGCTCCTTCTGCACAGCCCGCAGGTCTTTCACAGCCTTGGCCGCACTGGTTTCGTCTCCGGCTGCTGCCGCTGCGGCCCGGCGCTGCCACTGTTGGAAGGAATCGAAGATGGCCTGTGCGTCGTTCATCTCGTTCACATTCAACAAGTCGCCGATCATCCGGCCCGCCAGCTCCACCTTGGCATCTTCGTACTCAGCCACATCCGCGAACCGGCTCATCATCTTGGGCTTGATGGTGTCGTGCACGTTCATCAGCACATCCAGCCACTCGGCGCTCTCCATGCTGGCCGCGCCGTCCACGCCCGCTGCCTTGGCGGCTCCCCGGAACAATTCCGCTGCGCCCTGCTTTGTGCCGCCCATGCTCCGGGTATCGTTCACAATGGCTTCGTATTCTTCCGCCGGGTTTCCGTCCCGGTGTCCTTCCTCCTGCCGCAGCTTCACGCCGTGCTTCCGGGCCTCGGCCACCGCTTCGCTCCAGCTTCCGTACTGGCGCACAAGCTCCGCCTTGGCTTTGCCGTTCTTGTCCACAGTGTAGCTCAGCTCGTGGTATTCCGGGTATTGCTGCCACAGCTCCGTATTCCGGTAAGTCGCCTCGTCGAGGATCTCCCCGGCAATGGTCTCGGCCAGCCCCTGCGCCTTGTTCATGTCGGCCCCTTCGGTCTTCATGTACTCGATCAGGGTGCGCATCTCGCGGGCCACACGCTCGGTGTCGGCCTTGCCCTTCGCGCCGCTGGCCTTCACCAGCCGTTCTGCCACGCCCAGAATGCTGTCGTCGCTCACCCGCACCCCGCAGGTCAGGCCCATCATCTCGGTCAGCGTCTTGATGGCCGCGCTGTTGTCCGCAATGGTCCGGCTGGCTTGCCGCTGGCGGTTCCGCTTCGCATCCCGGTCGGCCTGTTCGGCCATCTGGAAGCGGACATCCGGCACTTGGTTCAGCACCTTCGTGCGCTGCGCATCATCCCCGGCTTTGTACTCGTAGACGGTCACGCCCTTTTCCTTCAAGCTGTCCAGCAGCGCCGCCGAAGCATTGTCCGGCACAATAGCCGCCCGCACCTCGTCGAACTCCACGGCTCGCTGGGGTTTCGCCTCAAAGTACCCGGTGGGGATGTCTGCGATGGTCTTGTACAGCGCCACGATCTGCTTTGCCGTCTCCCGGCTGATGGTATAGCCTTCCTTAGAAAATGCCTTGCTGACTGCTGCCATGGTCTGCTTTCCCTGTGCGGCCCGCAACAGGATGTCACCGAGTATCTCCCTCTCCCCATAGCCGCTGTCCGAATGTGCAGCGGTCTCCTGTCGGATGCGGCTGATGACCTCTTCAATCTGGCCGTCGGCCTGTTCTAGCAGTGCCTTGTACTCTTCTTCCGGCATCTGCTGCAAGCGGCCTTTGTCTGCCCGCACTTCGTCCAGATTCTGATACTCCGCCGTCGCGGTGCTCATCAAGGTGTTTGCCGAAAGGCCCCATGCGCCTTCTCCGCGTGCATTTTGCTGGTTCATGGCCTCCACCAGATTCTGCAACGTGTAGGGGTTGTGCAGTTGGGCAAAGCTTCTCCGGTTTCCGGTTCTGGTATAGGGGTCCTTCTCATTTCGGATTCCCTTTTTCCCCAGAATACCCTCCATCTTCGGCAGCAGCCACTCTTCCACATCAGCATCCGGGGCTTTCTGCTGTAACTCCTTCTGCATCGCTTCCGTATCCTGCACGGTTTTCCCGGCCATATCTTTGGTCGTCACATATTCATATGCGTTTTCCAGTCTGGCCCGCAGCATCGGTGCGATCAGCCGGTCGGCTTTGGTCTGCGCCTTTTCTTCGCTCCAGCCAAACTCTTCCATAGCCCAGCTTTTTTCTGCTTCCCGCACTTCATTCAGCACGGCATTGGATTTATCGTGATTTCCGTTCACCACGTCGGACTCCACGATGTCCCGCAGGGCAGCTTCTCCGCCAAGGGCCTCCATGATTTTCTCATACCGCTTTTTCTGGCTTTCGGTAAAACGCACCTCCTGCTTTGTCACCACCTGCACGGTTTCGCCTTTGTCTGCCAGATAGGCCGCCTTGACCGCATCATTCCGGGAAAGGCTCTCTGCCAGTTGCTTCGGGCTCTTCCCGGACGCTTCCATGTCCAGCGTTCCGCTGAGCACATTTCCCCGCGCAAATGCGCCGCCAGCGGTTTGTCGGCTCAATTGTGCAAGTTCGCTGTTCAGCTTCACTGCCTTGTCCGCGTGCACTTCGTATTCCACATTGGGCCGGGTGGGTGTCCATGCGTCGGAGCCATAGATTCGATTGGCCCGGTTCACCATGGGGTCAATAGTATCGGAGTTGAACACCAGCGAGATGGGGCCGTATTGGGTATGGCCTTCCTGTGCCTTGACCACCGCAATGGAAGGCGATGGCAACCCGCCCAGCTCCAGCGCTTCCCGCAGATTTTCTTCAGTCAGGTTGTGGACGGCCACAAGATCCTTCTGGCTGTCCACCTCCACCGGTGCGCTCATCTGGAACCGCACCGATTTCTTCACAGGTTCGTCGGTTCTCTTGCTTTCGGCGGAATCTTGTGCTATACTGGATTCAGAAAACAGCTTAGGGGCTTCACCGCCCTGCTCGGTCTTGAATACCGAGGTAAGGCTGTTTTCTTTTTTTGTTATTTTTCCGTTTTCAATGGTGAGCAAACTTCCATCCGAACCACACACTTCATGTACGTAGAACTTGCTTGCAGCATTGGGCACCGTGTACTCGTTCACGATCACTGCTTCATAGATTTTCGTTTCTCCCACCATAACAGGAGCGACGAAGGTATAGGTATTGTAGCCTCTTCCCTTCCAATTTTTCACGAACCCGATTTGCTCACCGTATTTGATAACCTCCGGAATTGCCGCTGCTGCGATTTGCTTTGCTGGGCCATTGCCGTGCTGCACCGTCGCCTTTGCGCCTTTCCGGGTCAGTTCTACCGTGCCAAATCCGGCCCTTTCCACTTTGCTGCCGATGGATTCAAAGAAGCGCACGATATTTTCTGCGTTTTCTTTGTTATTCGCACCGTACTCGATTTCTGTTCCGCTGATTGCGGAAACGGCCTTCATTTGTTCAAGCTTATCAAGGTTCTGGTTCAGCTGCTTCTCAAGCGTCTCTTCGCCCTCCTGAAGTTGGAACCTCACCCCCTGCTGTTCCGCCGCGCTCTCGGTCTTGAGAGCTGCGGCGTTTTCTTTTGCTGTCCGCAGGTTGTCCATGGCCTTTTCGGCGTGGGCGAAGTATTCGTCTTGCAAGGTCCGTCTCTGGGCCTCGGCCAGCCGCTTTGCCTTCAGGGCGGCGGCATTGCTGGGGTCGATGGTCAGCACTTCCTTGGCCCGGCTGATGATGTCGCTCAGCAGATTCTTCACCCGGTTCATCACCTTGTGGATGGAACCCCTCACGCCCGCATTTTTCTCGGCCTGTCCGCGCTGGAATTCCACCCAGCGCTTGAAGTCCGCTTCCGTCGCAAAGATCCCCCGCCACGCATCTGCCACCAGCTCTTCGGCTGCCTGTTCGTAGGTAAGCTTCTGGCTGGCGTACACGTCCATCTTGTCCCGGATCATCTCGTCTACGCTCTCATATCCGTCCATCTGGGCAAGGTAGGTCAGGGCATGGTCCTGCAAGCTCTTTGCGCCCGCTTGGTCGAGGGAGTTATACCAGTGGTAGTCCTCGTGAAGCACGGTGCCGAAAATGTCGCTGACGCTGTCCCCGAAGAAAATACGGGCCGTCTCGCTGTCCACATAGGCCCGGACGTTCGGATTGTTTTGCAGCACGTTCTTCAGCACAGCGTCGGTGCCGGTGGCGGCGGCGTTCAGCTCGATGATCCGGCTGCCCATGTCGGTGCCGTCGTGATCCAGCGTCCCTTCATAGTACACCCGGCCCTGTCCGCTCGTGCTCTGGTCGGTCAGGCCGCCGCCGTAGCCACCCGCCTGTTCCTTGGTGTCTGCACCGTAGAGGTAGGCGGTATTCAGCGCGATCCGCCCGCCCTCGCCGCTGTCCAGAATATAATTGACGTTCAGGGCAGTATTGTCCATCACACCCGCCAGCCGCAGCGCGTCGTCGAAGCTCTTCACCTCGTCCATCTGCGCCAGATGGTAGATCGTTGAAACCGCGGCGGCATACCGATCAGCATCCACGTTGGCGGGCAGCTTCTGGCTGATGTCCTGCGCGGCCTTGGTCTTGCCGCTCTCCACGCCCCACTGCTCCAACTGGCGCTGTACCTCGCTCTGCCGGGCCGTCTGGCCGCTGGGTTCCCGCAGCCCGTAGGTCTCCCGCATCTGCCCGCTTCCCTCGTCCGCCGCGTCCAGCCCCGCCGGGTCAACCTTCCGGTCTACGTCCGCATACTCTCTGCCCTCTGTCGCAGCGCTCTCTTCCGTGGGGCTTCCTTGAAGCAGAGCTCCCTCTTCGGGGGAGCTGCGCGACGCGCCGCTGTCAGCCGGACGGAGCACGGAGAGGGCGGTTTCCACCGTTTCCCCGGCGTTTTCCACGCCCTTCTCGTTGACGCGGGCCGTTTCCGGTGCTATACTGGCCTCAGCACCGTGATCTTCAGCTAACGTTTCGGACGTATCCCTGAAGTCGGCAACGGCATCCATAGGGGACTGCGGCGGCGGTGCGGTCATAGCGGAAGGATCTGCGACTACGTTTCGGACGTTATCCTCAGGGTCGGCAGCGGCATTCACGGGGGATCGCAGGACTTTCGCTATTTCTTTTTCGTCAATGCCATTCTTAGAAAGATATTCCGAAACAATAAAATTCTTATTTTTCTTTGTATCACAGACGGCTTCCACGACAATGTGGCTGCCGTCTATTTTTTTCTCAAAGAGCACGATCGGCGCACGTTTGCCGTTGCTCGTCATGTAACCATCTGCGCGGTCTTTTGCTAAGTACGCATTGTCAAAATTGTTCAGCACATAGGCCGCACGGGCCACGTCGGCGCTCTCCTTCATGGTAGCGTCGGCGCTGCCGTCGCCGCCCGCGTGGCGGTTGGTGATGTGCATCACGCCGTTGTTGTCCAGCATGGTGTAGTCGCCTACTTTGTCAAGCCCCGTCAGCTCCATCATCGCGCTGCGCATCCGGTCGCCGGTCTTGCTCACAACAAAGGGTTCCAATTTCTTGCCCGCGCGCACATCGTCCACATACTTTGCCATTGCCGGGTCTACGCTGTTCTTGTATTCCTCAATGCTGGCATTCTGCGCCGCCGTATGTACCGCCGGGTCATCGTTCACCGCCGTCTGTCCCTCTAAGGCTCCCTCTCCGAGGGAGCTGTCACCGGAGGTGACTGAGGGAGTTTTCGCCTTCTCCGCCGCAGCCTTTTGTGCTGCCTGTGCACGCGCTTCCATGGCATTCTGCACTTTCTGCTCGGCCTTGGCCTTTACCACACGCACGCCGGTGCCCGCTGCACCGCCCATCGCGCCGGATACGCCGCCAGAAAGGCCGCTCTCCAACGCCGAAAGGAAATTCTCCTGCGTGAGCATCTGCTTCGCCGCTTCTGTGTCGCCCATAGCTGCGTCAATAGCTTGGTCTGCATAGCTTTCCACGAAGGCTTGCATGGCGTTATCGATGCCGCCGGTCACCGCGTTCGCGATGGCAGGGTACTTCTGCGCAAAATCCGATTTTCCTGCCATGCCGCGCACCCATCCCGCGATCTGCCCGGCCACGGTATTTTTTGCGTAGTCCGAGCCCATAGTTTCTGCAAGGTCTGCCGCGCCCACCGAGTTGATAGCCCAGCCCGCGCCGAACTTCAGCGCCGCCTTTGCCATCGCCTTTTCGGGGCTTTCCCCCTTTG
>OLOP01002097.1_pt1 | contig 11677 bp, 8 predicted proteins | sample 1672381 | NCBI WGS metagenome assembly OLOP01 (sample SAMEA3136678, study PRJEB25190) | human gut metagenome | biome: human gut; feature: human-associated habitat; material: faeces | place: Austria | collected 2013 | reverse complement strand
CTACATTTGCTGTGTCAATAAAAAATTTCATACTATACCTCTCCTTTTCTTTGTGTGCTCGTGCACACAACTTGTTTTACTTATGATAATCTCTTTTATTTAAAACTTCAACCGTGTTTTTGTGTTTTCATGATTTTGCACAACTTTTTTGCGTGCATGTGCACACTTTTCACAAAACAAGTTTTTGTTTCAAAATATGCACATGCTTTTCCAGTGTTTAACGATAAAACAGTTCCCCAATCTGTAAGTCACGTTTGAAATCACGGATCTTCGTATCTTTGTCAATATAAACAGCCTCGATGCCCATTGCATTTGCCCAGTCGCCCATCTGCTCTGCGGTCAGATCGTATGTAAATGCGGTATGATGTGCGCCGCCTGCAAGGATCCATGCCTCTGCACCGGTATAGAGATCCGGCTGTGGTGTCCAGAAGTTTGTCGCTACCGGGAGTTTCGGCATCGGTTTTTCCACTTTCTTGCAGTCCACATCATTGATGATCAGACGGAAACGGTTGCCAAGATCGATCAGGGAAGTTGCGATACCTTTACCTTCTTTGGATGTGAATACCAGTCTTGCAGGATCTTCCCTGTCACCCATGGAGAGTGGCTGGCACTTGATGCTGATCGGGCCATCTGCGATGGACGGACAGATTTCCAACATATGTGCCTCTAAGATTCCTTCTTTGCCTTTGACAAAGTTGTAGGTGTAATCCTCCAACATGGATGTTCCCTTTGCATCCTTTTTGCCCTCGGTCATAATCTTCATCAGACGGACCATGGCAGCAACTTTCCAGTCACCCTCTGCTCCAAATCCGTAACCTTTTCCCATCAGACGCTGGATTGCAAGTCCCGGAAGCTGTTTTAATGCACCAAGATCTCCAAAGTGGGTTACGATCGCCTGATAATTCTTTTCGTCTAAGAAACGCTCAAAGCCAAGCTCGATCTGTGCCTGGACTGCAACATGGCGGCGGAATTCTTCCGGATCACGTCCCTCTAATAAAATGTCATATTTCTCGTAGTATTCGTCCACAAGAACATTGGTATCAGACTCGGATACTGCTGCTACGGACTCTGCGATCTCGTTGACCGGATATGCATCCACTTCCCAGCCGAATTTTAACTGTGCTTCCACTTTATCGCCCTCAGTTACCGCAACGTTTCTCATATTGTCAGCGACACGCATCACACGGATATGGCTGCTCTCGATCACGCCGACTGCGGTGCGCATCCAGGAAGCGATCTTCTCCTGTACCACCGGATCAGACCAGTGTCCGACAACCACTTTGCGCTCGATTCTCATACGGGTCACGATATGACCGTACTCTCTGTCACCATGCGCAGACTGGTTTTCATTCATGAAATCCATATCGATGGAATCATATGGGATCTCTTCATTGAACTGTGTATGTAAATGTAATAATGGTTTTCTGTACTCCTGTAAACCTAAGATCCAGGATTTTGCCGGTGAAAATGTATGCATCCATGTGATGACACCTGCACACTCTTCATCCATATTTGCCTCATTAAACGTTTTACGGATCAGCTCGTTTGTGATCAGTGTCGGTTTCCAGATGACTTCATAAGGAAGTACCCCTGACTCATTTAACTTTGCAACGATGATCTTTGCATGCTCTGCCACATGCTCTAAGCACTCATCCCCGTATAAATCCTGTGATCCGGTGCAAAACCAGAATTTATAATTTTTTGTTTTTAACATGTGCAAATTCCCTCCTGATACACTTTATTTTTTTATTATTTTTATAAGATCGGCATCGTCTCTACCGCTGCCATTTCTGCTTCCAGTGCCTTTTTATAGTTTTCAATATAAGCATCAAATCCTGCCACATCCGCCGGATCCGGCTCCATGACAGTTCCTGTTTCCCCACCAAAGATCTTACCGGATAAATACTGCTCTAATGTTTCGCCTTCTGCTTTGTGTACCATGTATGATGCAAGCAGTGCCATGCCCCATGGGCCGCCCTCGCCTGCAGTTTCCATAACTGCTACCGGCGCATCCATTGCCGCAGCAAGGATTCCCTGTCCGACTCCTTTTGTCTTAAACAGTCCTCCATGCCCGTAAATGCGGTCTACTTTTACTTTTTCCTCTTTTAACAGGATATCCAGACCGATCTTTAACGTGGCAAGTGATGCATAAAGATGGCTTCTCATAAAGTTTGCCAGTGTAAAATGTGCATCCGGTCTGCGCACGAAAAGCGGACGGCCTTCATTTAAACCGGTTACCGGCTCACCGGAGAAATAATTGTAGGCAAGCAGGCCTCCACAGTCTTTATCTCCCTCTAATGCTTTCCGGTAAAGTGTTCCAAACAACTCATTCATATCCGGTTTCATGCCAAAGGCTTCTGCAAATTCTTTGAATAATCCAACCCATGCATTCAGGTCTGATGTACAGTTATTGCAGTGAACCATCGCAACGGTATCACCGGACGGTGTGGTTACCATGTCAAGCTCCTCATGTACATTCTTTAAATCTTCCTCGAGAACGACCATCGCAAACACGGATGTTCCGGCAGATACATTTCCTGTGCGGACTGCAACGGAATTTGTCGCAGCCATACCGGTTCCTGCATCTCCCTCCGGCGGGCAGAGTGGAATGCCTGCGGAAAGATTGCCGCTCTTATCCAACAGTTTTGCTCCCTCAGCAGACAACGTTCCTGCTGCCTCCCCTGCAACTAAAACTTTCGGCAGGATCTCACGCAGTTTCCACGGATATCCTTTTGGTGCGACAAGTGCGTCAAATTTATCGATCATTGTCTGATTGTAATCTCTTGTCTTTGCGTCGATCGGGAACATACCGGATGCCTCTCCGACACCAAGTACTTTCTCTCCGGTCAGTTTCCAGTGAATGTATCCGGCTAAGGTTGTAAAATACGAAATGTTTCCTACATGTTCTTCCCCGTTTAAGATCGCCTGATATAAATGTGCGATGCTCCAGCGCTGTGGAATATTAAAGGAAAACTCCTTTGTAAGTGCTGCCGCAGCCTCCCCCGTGATCGTATTGCGCCAGGTGCGGAACGGTACAAGTAACTCCCCGTCTTTGTCAAATGCCATATAGCCATGCATCATTCCGGAAAATCCGATCGCTGCGAGTGATGTGATCACCGTATCGTATTTTTCCTTTACATCCTCTGCTAATCTGCCATAACAGTCGGTAAGTCCCGTCCAGATATCATCCAGACTGTATGTCCAGATTCCATCCTCCAAACGGTTTTCCCAGTCATGTGCACCGGATGCAATCGGCTCCCCCGTCTCATTTACAAGAACCGCCTTGATCCTGGTTGAACCGAATTCAATACCAAGTACTGCTTTTCCGGTTTCAATCGTCTGCTTTGCGTTACTCATTATCCCTTCTCCTTTCAGATGTAAACCACTTTTTCTATACTTTCAGCATACAACTTGTATGCATGTGTTAACAAGTTGTTTTTTCTTAAAATACCACTTTATAAAATCTCTATAAATTCGCTTTATTCCTGACCATGTATGGTATAATGTATTAAGCTATGAGCAGTGCCAGATAAGAAGGAACACTGCGGAATAAAATACAGACCAGCACGAACTAATCACAACGTAAAAAGAAAGAGATTTTCCCATGCCATCAGAACATAAAACAAATGAAACCATCAAATACAAACTTGCCACCGCAATGAAAGAATGCATGAAATCCGCCTCCGTAGAGAAGATCACCGTCACGGAGATTGTGGAGACCTGCGGCGTGACACGCCAGACCTTTTACCGGAATTTTAAGGATAAGTATGACCTTATCAACTGGTATTTTGATAAAATTTTACTGGAATCTTTCGAACATATGGGTGAAGGGAAAACTGTGTATGAAGGACTGGTAAATAAATTTCATTATATCCAGCAGGAAAAGCTCTTTTTTAAAGCAGCTTTTAAAAATGACGATCAGAATTGTCTGAGAGATCATGATTTTCAACTGATCTGTGCCTTTTACACCGAACAGCTTGAGACACGCATGGCGTGCAGACTTTCCCGTCAGCTGCAGTTTCAGTTAGAAATGTACTGCCAGGGTTCCATTTATATGACCGTACAGTGGGTGCTTGGCTATCGCAAATGCTCTGCCGAAGAACTCGCACATGCCCTTGCATCTGCCATGCCGGAAGAACTGCAGACTGTATTTCATAAATACGGGTTGGTTTGATGCAGGAAAATGTTACATTCATAAACATTTCTGTTACAAAAAAACCTTCCAGGCAAAACAATTATGCCTGAAAGGTTTTCTTTTACTTATGACAATATACGAATCATAAAGCATACATTCTATGATTTCACCGCTGCAATTACATCAGTTTGCGGAAAAGATTCTTAAGATCTTCCACACTGGCATCTTTCGGGTTACCCGGAGCACATGCATCTGCATGAGCAGATTCTGCAAGAAAATCAAGATCTTCTTCTTTTAATGCCTCAAGTTTTGTCGGGATTCCCACATCAACAGAGAGTTTCTGTACGGCATCAACTGCTGCTTTACGATATTCCTCCACAGACATATCGTCCACACCTTTGACTCCCATTGCACGGGCGATCTCACGGTATTTCTCTCCGGTGCAGTCCGCATTGTACTCCATAACGATTGGAAGCATCATGGCACATGCAACACCATGTGGTGTATCATAAACAGCACCTAAGGTATGAGCCATGGAATGTGCAATTCCAAGACCTACGTTAGAAAATCCCATTCCGGCAATGTACTGTCCAAGTGCCATTCCCTCACGTCCCTCTTTCTTGTTGTCAACTGCATCACGCAGGGATCTTGAAATAATTTCAATCGCTTTCAGATGGAACATATCTGTCATTTCCCATGCAGCTTTGGTTGTATATCCCTCGATCGCATGTGTCAGGGCATCCATACCGGTGGAAGCTGTCAGTCCCTTTGGCATGGAAGACATCATATCCGGATCCACGATTGCAATGACAGGCATATCATGTGGATCGACACAGACGAATTTTCTCTTTCTCTCCACATCTGTGATAACATAATTGATCGTAACTTCTGCTGCTGTACCGGCGGTCGTAGGTACTGCAATGATCGGTACGCATGGTTTTTTCGTGGGTGCAACTCCCTCAAGGCTTCTGACATCCTCAAATTCCGGATTGGCAATAATGATTCCGATCGCTTTTGAGGTATCCATAGAAGATCCTCCACCGATTGCGATCAGGTAATCAGCTTCCGCTTTCTTAAATGCCTCAACACCGTGCTGTACATTCTGGATCGTAGGGTTTGCTTTGATATCAGAATAAATTTCATAAGCAAGTCCGTTTTTGTCAAGAATATCCGTTACCTTTTTTGTAACACCAAATTTGATCAGATCCGGATCAGAACATACAAATGCTTTTTTGAAAGCACGCGCCTTTGCCTCTGTTGCGATCTCTTCGATCGCCCCTGCTCCATGGTAAGATGTTTCGTTTAACATAATTCTGTTTGCCATAATAACCTTCTCCTTTTTCAATACTTATGATACTTTGATTGTAACAGGATCCTATCGTTTTCGTAAGTGACAAAACAGCAAAATTGTAACAAAAAACCTGTATCAGCAAATTACTGATACAGGCCATGTTATGATCCATTATTATACATTGATTTCCGCTTTTACACCAAGTTCTTCCTTGTTTGCATCCAGAATCGGTTTTACCACATTTGCAATGAATTTATCCACCTGGATCGGTGCACGTCCCACATATTTTGCCGGATCCATCGTGGACTGCAGTGCCTCTAATGTCAGGTTAAATTCAGGATCTGCAGCGATCAGTTCAAGCAGATTGTTGTCTTTTCCTTCCTCTTTGACAGTCTTTCCTGCCTGCATGGATAAGGTACGGATCTTTTCATGTAACTCCTGACGGTTGCCGCCATTCTTTACAGCATCCATCATAATGTTTTCCGTTGCCATAAACGGGAGTTCTGCCATTAAATGTTTGGTGATTACTTTATCATATACAACCAATCCATCCACTACATTTAAGCACAGGTCTAAGATACCATCGATTGCAAGAAATCCTTCCGGAATGGAAAGTCTCTTGTTTGCAGAGTCATCTAAGGTGCGCTCAAACCACTGTGTTGCGGAAGTGATCGCCGGGTTTAAAGCATCGATCATGACATAACGCGATAAGGATGCGATACGCTCGGAACGCATCGGATTGCGTTTGTATGCCATGGCAGAAGATCCGATCTGGTTCTTCTCAAACGGCTCTTCCACTTCTTTTAAGTGCTGTAACAAACGGATATCATTTGACATCTTGTGTGCACTTGCCGCAATACCTGCAAGAATATTTGCAACGCGTGTATCCACTTTTCTGGAATAAGTCTGTCCGGAAACTGCATAGCACTCTTTGAATCCCATTTTTGCAGCGATCATCGGGTCGATCTTGTCAATCGTCTCCTGATCTCCATCAAACAGTTCTAAGAAACTTGCCTGTGTTCCGGTCGTTCCCTTGGAACCGAGCAGTTTTAAAGATCCCATGACATACTCTAGGTCCTCAAGATCCATGATAAATTCCTGTGCCCACAGTGTTGCACGCTTTCCAACAGTCGTCGGCTGTGCAGGCTGGAAATGGGTAAATGCCAGTGTCGGCAGATTTTTGTAAGTATCTGCAAATTTTGCAAGTTCTGCGATAACATTGACCAGTTTTTTATGAACCAGCTCCAATGCCTCCCGCATTAAAATAATATCGGTGTTATCACCAACATAACAGGATGTTGCTCCAAGATGGATGATTCCTGCTGCCTTCGGGCACTGCTGTCCATATGCATATACATGACTCATAACATCATGACGAACCAGTTTTTCACGCTCTCTTGCTACATCATAATTGATGTCCTCAGCATGTGCCTTTAACTCGTCGATCTGTTCCTGGGTAATAACCGGCTTTCCATTCTCGGAAAGTCCTAACTCCATCTCTGTCTCAGCTAATGCAATCCATAATTTTCTCCAGGTACGGAACTTTTTGTCCTGTGAAAAAATATACTGCATCTCCTTGCTGGCATAACGCTCAGATAACGGACTTGTATATCTGTCTGTACTCATTTCTGTTCTCCTTAACATTGTTTTATCATCAGATCATTATCTATCTCTCAAAGTCGCCCCGGATGTCCTCTTTCGGCGGTTCCATCGGGTAGGTACCCGTAAAGCATCCCTTACAGATACTTAATCCGCCGACCATTTCCTCTAAACGCTCAACTCCAAGGTATCCAAGGGAATCCGCACCAATGATCTTACGGATATCCTCGATGGAACGATTGTATGCAATGAGCTGTTCTCTCTCCGGGATATCTGTTCCAAAGTAACACGGCCATAAAAATGGTGGGGAACTGATCCTTACATGCACTTCGGTTGCACCGGCATCACGCAGCATTTTTACGATGCGGTCTGATGTCGTACCGCGGACAATGGAATCATCGATCATAATGATACGTTTTCCATCGACCGCCTCTTTTAAAACATTTAATTTCACGCGCACGCTGGACTCTCTGCTGCTCTGTTTCGGCTTGATGAAAGTTCTTCCGACATAGCCGTTTTTCACAAATGCAGTGCCATACGGAATCCCCGACTGCAGGGAATAACCGAGTGCTGCAGCATTTCCGGACTCCGGAACACCGACGACAAGGTCTGCATCCACCGGTGAATCCATGGCGAGGAAACGTCCTGCCTTGATCCTGGATGCATAGACACTGACACCGTCGATATGGCTGTCCGGTCTTGCAAAGTAAATATATTCAAAAATACAGCGCGCCTCTTTTTCTTTTGGCAGTGCTAAAGAAAGGTCAGACTGAATGCCGCCCTCCGGTGTGATCGTAACGATCTCTCCCGGCAGTACATCACGGACATACTCCGCGCCGATCGTATCAAGTGCACAGGTCTCGGATGCCAAAATGTAGGCATTGTCACGTTTTCCAATACAGAGCGGTTTAAAACCGTACGGATCACGCGCTCCGACTAACTTTCTCGGGCTCATCACTACCAGTGCAAACGCACCCTTGATCTTCTGGCAGGCACGTCCCACTGCCTCTTCCACACTGTTTGAATTTAAACGCTCACGGGCAATGTGATAGGCGATGACCTCAGAGTCAATCGTCGTCTGGAAAATTGCTCCGGTATACTCTAAATCCTTGCGCAGTTCCATTGCATTGATCAGGTTTCCGTTGTGTGCGAGCGCTAACGTTCCCTTTACATAATTAAGAACCAATGGCTGTGCATTCTCACGGGTGGAAGCTCCTGCCGTCGAATAACGGACATGTCCGACACCGATATCGCCATGCATAGGCTCTAAATTATCCTGCGTGAATACCTCATTGACAAGTCCCATGCCTTTGTATGAGGTCACCTTTCCCTTTGGTCCGTTCGTCTCACTGACTGCAATACCACAGCTCTCCTGTCCACGGTGCTGCAATGCAAAAAGACCATAATAGATCGTAGACGCAACGTCTCCGCCATCAAAGTCGTACATTCCGAATACACCACATTCCTCGTGCAGTCCGCTGTCCCCATTCGTCTGCCATGGTGTATCTTTCACAAATCCATTGTTGTCCATAAATGTATCTCCATTAAGCAAATTTCTTACCTGTCAGAAGCTCATATGCCTCTTTGTATTTATTCACGGTCTTTTCGATGACATCATCCGGTAACAGATAGTCACTGTCCGGATTTGCTTTTAACCAGTCTCTTACAAACTGTTTGTCAAAGGAAGGCTGTCCCTGTCCCGGCTTGTAACCCTCTAACGGCCAGAATCTGGAGCTGTCCGGTGTGAGCATCTCATCCCCTAATACAACATTGCCATTCTCATCCAAACCAAACTCAAACTTGGTATCTGCAATGATGATACCTTTGGTCAGTGCGTATTCTGCACATTTTTTATATAATGCGATCGTATAATCTTTGATCTGTTCTGCATAAGAAGCACCTTTTCCCGGATACTCTTTCTCTAAGATCTCTCTGCAGCGCTCAAAGGAGATATTCTCATCATGCAGACCGATCTCTGCCTTGGTACTCGGTGTAAAAATCGGCTCAGGCAGTTTGTCGGACTCCTGTAATCCCTCCGGCAGTTTGATGCCGCATACGGTACCGTTTTCTTTATAGCTCTCCCAGCCGCTTCCTGTGATGTATCCGCGGACGATGCACTCGATCGGAAGCATCTCTAATTTTTTGCACATCATGCTGTTGCCGTCAAATCTCTCCTCCTGGAAAAACTCCGGCATATCTTTTACATCAACAGAAATCATATGATTTGGAACGATATCTTTTGTTAAATCAAACCAGAATTTAGACATCTGAGTCAGAATCGCACCCTTTTTAGTGACTTTGTTCTTCAAAATATGATCGAAAGCAGAAATTCTGTCTGTCGCTACAATGATCAGGCTGTCGCCGTTATCATATACTTCACGTACTTTTCCCTCTTTAATTGGCTGAAATACTTTGCTACTCATCCTCTTTGTCCTCTTTTCCGGTGTTATAAGCACCATATCATTTTCTGATGTTACTCAAAAATTATAATACATAGTCTTTTGGAAAGTCAATGATTTTGCCCGTATGGACATCGATATGTGATATAGAAAAATCAGTTCTTTTTATTAGTATTTTTGTATAGTTTTAATCATATTATAAGTTGTACTTATATTTTTGTTTATATTCTCTTATTCTCACTTTCTCAGCTTCTTTCCTGCATGAATTTTACCGGAAAATGATCCTTTTCCTTTCAAAAAAAGTGCCACAAAACTGATAAATTTCTTTCTGACAGCAGCTGCCCTGCCTGTCCAAAAATAAATATACCAGTCTGTGGCATCTTTTTATCCGGCTATATTATATCGCTCTTTTATTTTTTGATCAGTAAAGATTTTCCTGTCATCTCTGCCGGCTGCTCCATTCCCATCAGCTCGATCATAGTCGGGATGATATCAGCAAGGCATCCGTCCTCTTTTAAGGTGTAGGAAGGATCTGCATTTACGAGAATAAATGGAACCGGGTTGGTTGTGTGGGATGTTAACGGCTCGCCGGTCTCGTAGTTTACAAGCTGCTCAGCGTTTCCGTGATCTGCGCAGATGAACATCTGTCCGTCTACTTCTTTTAATGCCTCAACTGCTTTTCCAACACAGGTATCTACTGTCTCAACTGCTTTGATCGCTGCGTCTAAGATTCCGGTGTGACCAACCATATCCGGGTTTGCAAAGTTGATGATGATGACATCATATTTCTCAGAACGGATTGCTGCACATAACTTGTCGCATACTTCCGGTGCGCTCATCTCCGGCTGTAAATCGTAGGTAGCTACTTTCGGAGATTTTACAAGAATACGATCCTCACCTTTGTTTGGCTCTTCCACACCGCCGTTGAAGAAGAAGGTAACATGTGCATATTTCTCTGTCTCGGCGATTCTTGCCTGTGTCATATCATGTGCTGCTAAATACTCACCAAATGTATTTTTCAGTTCTACTTTCTTAAATGCAACTTCTTTGTTCGGAATCGTCACGTCATACTCTGTGAAGCAGATGTATTTTACGTTCTTTCTTGCGCCACGGTCAAATCCATCAAAATCATCCATACAGAATGTTCTTGTGATCTCACGCGCACGGTCAGGACGGAAGTTAAAGAAAATAACAGTATCGTTGTCTTTGATTGTTGCGATCGGTTTGCCGTTCTCTGTAATTGCAGTTGGAACGAAGAACTCATCTGTCACATCTTTTGCATAAGATGCTTCCATAGCTGCTACTGCGCTCTCAGCAGTTTCTCCCTCGCCAGTGGTCAGCACTTTGTATGCTTTCTCCACACGATCCCATCTGTTATCACGATCCATTGCGTAGTAACGTCCGGAAATAGATGCGATCTTGCCAACACCAATTTCTTTCATCTTAGCATCCAGTTCTTCGATGAACTCTTTACCGGAAGTCGGAGCAGTATCACGTCCGTCTAAGAAGCAGTGTACATATACATTCTCAACGCCCTCTTTTTTTGCCATTTCAAGCAGGCCAAACAGGTGTGTGATGTGGCTGTGTACACCACCGTTTGATAACAGTCCGTATAAATGAAGGTCGGAACCGTTTTTCTTTACGTTTTCCATACCATCTAATAATGCCTGATTTTTGAAGAAATCGCCATCGCTGATTTCTTTTGTGATTCTCGTCAGTTCCTGATATACGATTCTTCCGGCACCCATATTTAAATGTCCTACCTCAGAGTTACCCATCTGTCCGTCAGGAAGACCAACTGCAAGACCACTTGCATTTCCTTTTACAAACGGATAGTCTTTCATAAGTCCGTCGATCACCGGTGTCTTTGCCTGTGCTATGGCATTGCCCTCTGTTTTTTCATTCAGTCCAAATCCGTCTAAGATCATTAATACGGTAGGTTTCTTACTCATGTTTTGTTTCCTCACTTTCTATTCTCTTTCCATTTATCAAAAGTATACGATTCTCCTAATCCAGAACCATTATACTGATAACCTCATCTGTTTTCAATAGTTTTTCTGGCTCAGCTGTTTTTCAAACTTCTTTGCCTTTGCCTGGCATTCTGTTTCCGTGACCGGATCCCCTCCGGCATCCTTATTAAGCTTTTCTAATATATAGGAATAAATCGCCCAGTTCGTGGGCGCATCATAATGGAGTCCGTCTCCTTTTGTTCCAAACCCAAGATTCGTCAGATATCGGTAACAATCGATATAT
>OLOP01002095.1_pt1 | contig 11680 bp, 9 predicted proteins | sample 1672381 | NCBI WGS metagenome assembly OLOP01 (sample SAMEA3136678, study PRJEB25190) | human gut metagenome | biome: human gut; feature: human-associated habitat; material: faeces | place: Austria | collected 2013 | reverse complement strand
ACAGTATGCTGATCCCGGCATTCTCCATGCTGATCAAACAGGGTACTGCATGTGCCGTAGAGGGCGATATGAAAGTTGCCATGGCAATGAGTATCTTAAAGACAATTTCCGGTACAGGCCAGCTTTCTGAGATGTACTCCATCGATTTCAACGATGACATCTGCATCATCGGACATTCCGGAAGCGGTGACGCTGACATCTCCGACAAGAAACCAACCATGAAAATCGTGCCGGTATTCCACGGCAAAACAGGCGGCGGATACCTGACACAGTTCTATCCATACACAGGCCCTGTAACCTACCTTGCAATCACTCAGGATAAAGACGGAAACTTCAAGTTCGTTGTAGCTGAGGGTGTAAACGAGGAAGGACCGATCCTTTCCTTCGGTGATACAAACATGAGAACACGTTTCACATGTGGAGCAAGAGAATTTGTAAATCGCTGGAGCGAGGCTGGCCCGACACATCACATGGCAGCTGCTACAGGAAGACACATCGACACAATCCTGAAAGTTGCAAAAATCTTCAACGTACCGGTAGATATCGTAACAAGATAATTATCAGTATCACAAAAAACGATAAATTCTTTCTTATAACCAACCGAAAACATATTCGAAAAAAGGAGACTGCAAATGCGGTCTCCTTTTTTGATGGAAAAATTCTTATTTTTTATGCATCATTGTATGCTCTTTTGTAAGTTCGTCATGGAGCTGAATGGAAGACCAGTGCTGGGTCACAGGGGTGAGCATGGCTTTTAACGAAACCGAAGGAATCGCTTCTTCCCGGAAAAACGCCAGGAACGCATCCATCTGTTCACTGGAAAAATTGTTCAGTACCATCATTTCCTCACTGAAATTTTTGCCCAGATTAAACTGTGCACAGGGCTGAAATCCCGGAAGTTCAAAAAGATATCCCAGAGGATGCAGAAATTCCGGTGTGGTGACGATCCGGACTTTTACTTTCTGACGGTTCAGATAGCGGCGGATCATCCGGAGCCGGTCCGGATCATTGAAATTATATAAAAGTACGGATGATTGTGTGTTCATAAATGATATACCTCCTGTAGATTACTCTTCTCTGTGTGCAGGGAAACGGATTTCCACTTCCGTTCCCTTTCCGGGATTGCTGGAATAGGTAAGACCATAATCTTTTCCATAAAGGATCTGAAGGCGCCGGTGTGTATTGTAAACGGCAATGTTGGTACCGCCGGACTGGCTGTTTCCACTTCCGGAGAGAATTGTTGAAAGGATTTCAGGGGAAATCCCCACACCGTCATCGGAAATCAGAAGAACGATGTCTTCGTTTTCCATCCATCCGGTAATGACAATGGTTCCGGATTTTGACTCTTTTTCCAGGATTCCGTGGAGAATGGAATTTTCCACAACCGGCTGAAGAGTCAGTTTCGGAATCTGATATTCCGACAGCTCATCCGGAATATCCGTGATCAGTTCGATGCTGTCATGATAGCGCATATTCTGGAGCTGTACATAAATCGTCACATGTTCCAGTTCCCTTGCAATGGTAGAGATTCCTTTTTTCCGGCTTAACGTCAGTTTGTAAAAACGGGAAAGACTCTGTACCGCATGGCTGATTTCTTCCGTCTGTCCCTGCAGTGCCATCCAGTTGATCATATCCATGGTATTATAAAGAAAATGGGGATTGATCTGTGCCTGGAGGGAATTAAACTCCGCAATCCGGAGATCTTCTGCAGATTTTGCCTGCTTTTTCATCAGTTCATCCATTTTTCGGGTCATATAATTGTAGGTATCAATCAGATCACCGATCTCATCGTGGGCTTCCGGGCTTTCCATGGGAGTTGGTGGTCCGTGGCGTACGGTCTGCATCTGCCGGATCACAGAAGAAAGTCTTCCGGTGATGGAGTGTGCCAGTATATTGGCAAAAATAAGGGCCAGAACAAGAAAACCTGCGTAGAGCAGTGCAATCTGAAGCATCAGATGATTGCTTTCGTGGATCAGCGGCGGGGCAGGAAGAATTGTAACCATAAACCAGTCTGTATTGGAAATACTGTAAAAGCCGGCATAAACCTTAGTGTCCAGAATGTTTCGCTCAATAAAGTTGTTGGATGACATGAAGGAATCTTTGATGGTGTCGTAATCCAGCCGGTAGATTCCGGACAGTGATTGATCAGAAGTTGCAACGATGGCATCACGTTCATTTACAATATAGGACACGCTTCCCTCCAGAGAAAGATTGTCGGATAAAATATTGTTCAGCTTATCATCGGAAAAGTAAACAGCCAGATAAGCTTTGTAGGCGGTACTGTGGTAGTAAAGGCTCAGGGGACAGATATATGCCATATCTCCGTAATTCTGTTTTTCCTGAGAACCGAGATAGAAGGAAGGGCAGAACATTTCCTGCGGCTCCCGGTTTCCCTGGAAGATACCATACCAGTAAGTACCCTTTGCCTGACTTAAAGGTGCCAGGAGATCTTCTGTATTGGGATAGGCGTTCAGCGATTTCAGATCATCCGGGAAATCCACATAGATCCGCACATCGGTAACAATGGAATCCGTGGTCAGACGCTGAACGGCATTTTTGAAATCAATGGCATGATTGGATGTGGCAAGTTTTTCAGATGAATCGCTGACTGGCATGTAAAAAAGTTCCTGAAAAAAATTCTGGCCGGTGATATTCCGTGTAGTAGCCAGAATCGTATCCATGGTCCGCTCGATGAGAGGCGCAGTCTTTGCGGAGGCATCCTGTTCCTGCCGGATGGTATTGGACACGACCATATTGTACAGTCTTCCGTAAAAAAGAAATACGGTAAGAAATGCGGGAAGCACCACAATACTGATCAGCGCAATGGTGAATTTGGTCTGAAGGCTTAAGTTAAGATAGCCGTTTTTGAAACGGCGCCAGAAGGCCCTCATGACATTTTCTCCCGGTATTCGGACGGGGAGAAACCGGAGTATTTTTTGAAGCTTTTACCAAAGTAATTGCCGTCTGTATAACCTACTTTGGAAGAAATCTCAGAAATTTTGTATCTGGGATCAGAAAGCAGCTGTTTGGCTTTTTCCATGCGGTATTCCGTCAGATACTGATTGAGAGTCTGGCCAGTTTCACTTTTGAAAAAGGTGCATACGTAGGAAGCGGAAAGATATACATGGCTGCTGATATCCTTTACGGAAAGGGTATCATTCATGTAATTCCGGCTGATGTAATCCTTGATCATAAAGATGGTGGAATTTTCCGGCTGGGAATTCCTTGCATCTTCAAAATACTGAGCGGTTTTTTCTTTCAGAGATTCATGAAGCTCTTCGTAGGTAAAAGCATTGTTCAGGGTGTCCATGATCAGATCCTGTTTTTCGTGAAGCCCGGATTCTACCTGATTTTTTTTTCGGGAAGAGGAAAGCGCATTAAACAGCTGATAATAAAGATCACGGATCTGGTTGGGCATAAATGTGTGATTACAGCTGTAATACCGGAAAAGTTCCTCAAGAAACTGAACACAGTGTGTTTCCTCTCCGGCAAGGAGGTATTTGGAAAAAGTATTTTCCGGAGACTGCAGGGAATCCGGAACCGGTCCTTTTGGGGAAAGCTGTTTTATGGTGTTTTCTGTAAGAAATGTTTTTTCCGGAAAGAAAAAGCAATTCTGCAAAAGGATCACGGCGGAAGCGTAGGACTGATAAACTCTGGAAATATCAGTTACCGTATTGCCGGCAGCGATCAGATGTTTTCCACAGCAGTCATATTGCCTGGAAATATAGCTTCCTACGGCGGAAAGTGTAGTCGGGGAAGGCGCATTGCTTCCATATATATGGTGGACCAGATACTGTACTCTTTTTTCCACAAAGAGACATTTCAGGTGATAATGTTCCAGAAAACAGGAAATATCATTCAGGATATCTTCCAGAAAAATACCGGATGATTCTACTCCACTATTGAGTTTCACGATTATGGAAGTAAAATTCATGTCGGGATCAAGAAGCTCCGGCTGTCCGAGTTCCAGACAGAGATCTGCGATCTCACTGTTGTCGGAGGGCGGAAGGGTCAGTTTCTGTGCAAGCCGGGTGGCTGTTTCCTGAGAGTGCAGGGCTTCTCCACGGTGGGAACGAAGCTTCTGCTTGTAAAGAGACTGGGCCTCCAGCACTGCATCCCGTACTTCTTCGGGATGAAGGGGCTTTTCGATATAATTAACAGCTTTTAATTTAATGGCGGCTTTCAGGTATTCTTTATCTGAGTAGCCACTCATGAAGATAGGTACACAGTCCGGCAGAATCTTTTCCAGTCGTTCCAGCATGGCGATGCCGGTCATTCGTGGCATCCGCACATCACAGAGAATGATCTCGGGTTTATGAAGTCTGGCCATTTCCAGCCCGTTCACACCATCGTCAGCCTGAAGGATTTCGGTGATCCCCAGAGAATTCCAGTCGATAGATGAGATAAGTCCGGTACGTGTAAGTTCTTCGTCATCAACGATCAGTAATTTCATAGATAGTTCTCCAATTGGATATAGTTCATAGCCTTGTAAATCAGACATTTACGGTTCTGTTTATATTCACAGAAAACAGAAACGTCAGCGCTATCATTATAGCATAAAATATATAGAAATACGAGAATGCGGTATTGGTTTATGGGTAATATTTTACATAGAAAAGAGGAATATTTTACCCTTATCCAAAAATATTCCCATTATCAGCCAACAGGTGGGATGATAAAATAAAATCAGATCAAAGGAAAGGGAGGAGAAAGAGCCGTGTCAGAATATGTTCTTGAGTTAAAAGGTATTACGAAGATATTCCCCGGTGTCAAAGCTCTGAATAATGTACAGTTCCAGCTCAAACCTGGCGAAGTTCACGCGCTGATGGGTGAGAATGGTGCTGGTAAATCTACGTTTATCAAGGTTATTACCGGAGTACATAAAGCAGAAGAAGGTGAGATGTTCTTAAACGGACAGAAGGTTGACTTCAAAGGTCCGAAGGATGCTCAGGAAGCAGGTATCGCAGCCGTATATCAGCATCCGACATCATACCCGCACCTTACAGTAGCTGAAAATATTTTTATGGGTCATGAGATCATCAAACATCATATGATCCAGTGGAAAGAAATGAACCAGGAGGCAAACAAGTATCTGAAAGAGCTGGATGCAGATTTCGATGCAACCGCTGAGATGGGTACCCTTTCTGTTGCGCAGCAGCAGATGGTTGAGATCGCCAAGGCACTTTCCACAAATGCGAAGATCATCATTCTGGATGAGCCTACAGCAGCACTTACCAGAAACGAATCCGAGAAGCTTTACACACTGGTTGACAAGCTGAAAGAGAATGGCGTTTCCATTATCTTTATTTCTCACCGTTTTGAGGATATGTACCGTCTGGCTTCCAGAGTTACCGTATTCCGTGATTCCCAGTATATCGGAACCTACGATGTAAACGGAATCATAAATGCAGATCTGATCAAGGCAATGGTTGGCCGTGAGATCAATGATCTGTTCCCGAAACCGGAAGTTGAGCTGGGAGATGAGATGCTTCGTATCGAACATCTTTCCAGAACAGGATTTTTCAAGGATGTGTCCTTCAATGTACGTGCAGGTGAGATCGTAGGTCTTACCGGTCTGGTTGGTGCAGGACGTACAGAGGTTGTGGAAGCTGTCTGCGGAATCACCCGTCCGGATGAAGGAAAAGTTTTCCTTGAAGGAAAAGAGGTTTACATCAAGACTCCTTCCGAGGCAATGGAAAAAGGTATCATCCTTCTTCCTGAGGACAGACAGAAGGAAGGCCTGATCATGAGCTGGGGACTTGGAAGAAACGTAACACTTCCGGTCATCAGTAAATATGCAAAATCCGGATTCAACGACGAGAAGACAGAAAGAGAAATTTCCAAGAAGCTTCTTGAGGAAGTAGATACCAAGGCAGTTGATATCTTCCAGCCGGCAAGCTCCCTGTCAGGTGGTAACCAGCAGAAGGTTGTAGTTGCCAAGGCACTTGCACAGGAAATGAAGGTTGTTATCATGGATGAGCCTACCAAGGGTGTTGACGTTGGTGCGAAAGCCGAGATCTATGCGATCATGGGAGATCTGGCAAAGAAAGGCTATGCGATCATCCTGATCTCCTCCGAGATGCCGGAGATCCTGGGTATGGCAGACCGTATCATCGTTATGTGTAACGGCCGTAAGACAGGTGAACTGAACAGAGGAGAGGCAACACAGGAGGGTATCCTTGAGCTGTCCATGGAAAAGAGCACTGGAAAGGGGACTAAATAATGGAAAAGAAATCTGTCATCAAGAAGATTACAGGCTCCCGAGAGGCTCTGCTGGCAATTATCGTAATCGTGCTGTTTGCAGTTGTCACAGCGATCAGCCCGTCATTCCTTACGCCGAAGTCACTCATGGAGATGCTGAAAAATAATGCAGTAACAATGGTAATGTCACTTGGTATGCTGTGTGTCATGCTGGTAGGCGGAATCGATATTTCCATCATGTCAACCCTGGCACTTTCCGGTATGTCCATTGGTATGCTCCTGAAATACGGACATATCACAAGTACATTACTTGCTTTCATCATTGCAATGGCAATCGGTATTGCCTGCGGACTTGTTGTAGGTCTTGTGATCTCAAGAGCAAACGTTCCGCCGATCATTGCAACCATGGGCTTTATGTACATCTACAGAGCAATGGGATATCTTGTTTCTCACGGTGGTGAGTGGGCAAGTGCCGCAGCTCTTGGTGATTTCAAAAATTTTGCAACATCCACATTTCTTGGAATTAACAAAGTAATCTGGGTAATCATCATCTGTTATGTAGTATTCTTCTTCTTTATGAAATGGACAAGAACAGGACGAAGAATCTACGCAGTAGGAAGTAATGCAAGTGCAGCACAGGTTTCCGGTATCAATGCAAAGAATATCAACCTTCTTGTATATGTGATCATGGGATTCCTCGCAGGTCTTGGCGGAGCACTTCAGGTTTCTGTTTATGCTTCTGCAATGCCTGATATGCAGTACGGTGGTGAGATGGATGTCATCGCAGCCTGCGTTATCGGTGGTGTAAGCATGAGCGGTGGACGTGGAACAGTAGTAGGTGCATTCCTTGGTTCCATCATCCTTGCAACCATCGCAAAAGCTCTTCCACTTGTAGGTATCAGCTCCCTGTGGCAGAACATGATCAAGGGTGTTATCATCCTGGTAGTAGTTGTGATCAATGTTATCCTGCAGAGGATCGCAGACAAAAATGCATTAAAGGGAAGGGAGATGTAAATCATGGCTGGAAAATCTGGAAGAAGTATTAACAATGTGCCGGAAAATCCGATGAAACACATCATATTCAGTTGGGAAGGCATCCTGGTCATTCTCTTTATCCTGGTAAATATTTTCTGCGCATCATTTTCTGAATTTTATAATCTGAAGAGTGTTCTTCGTCAGATGCCGGTTTACCTTGCAGAGGTATTCATGATGTTCCCGATGGCGTACATCCTGGTATTAGGCGAGATCGATATTTCTGTTGGTGCGATCGTGTGTCTCTCCGCAACTTTAAGCTGCATGGTTTGCAACACAAACGCTCCATTCATTGTAGTAGTACTTACAGCACTGGTTGTTGGTGCCCTCTGCGGTGCGGTTAACGGATTTATCCTTACCCGTTTCAAGGAGCTTCCTCCAATGATCGTAACACTGGCAACACAGATCATCTTCCGTGGTATCGCTGAGGTAACACTTGGAGCCGGCGGAAGTATCGCGATCACAAACACAGATGGTTTCCGTGCCATTGGTGGAAAAGTCGGACAGGTTCCATACATTCTTTTCCTGGTACTGATCCTTGGTGTCCTCTTTGCAATCTTCCTTGGAAAGAGCACATTCGGACGTCGTACCTATGCGATCGGAACAAACCGTGTGGCAGCTTATTATGCTGGTGTTCATGTTGAAAAGATCCGTTTCATCATCTACACAGTTATGGGTCTTATGTCTGGACTTTGTGCACTGTTCCTGGTATCATCTTCTTATGGTGCCAATACAACAACCGGTAACGGATTCGAGATGGATGCCATCGCAATGGCAGTATTCGGAGGTATCTCCTCCACAGGTGGTAAAGGTAACCTGGCCGGTGGTATCATTTCCGCATTCATCATCGTATGCTTACGAGTTGGTCTTGGACAGAAGAACGTAAACGCACAGGTAATCCTTCTGATCATCGGTGTACTTCTGGTAGCAGCAGTAGCTCTTCCAAACATCATCGGCGATGTAAAAAAAGCAGTCGCAATGAAGAAAAACTAAATATCAATTTTGAAACCCATATGATTGTTAGCTGCCTCCATTGGTGTAGCGGGGCAGCAGCATATAAAAAATTATATTCTTATAGGGAGGAACAAAAATGAAAAAAAAGGTAATTAGCGCAATCCTTTGTGGAGCAATGGTTCTTGGTACAGTTTGCCCGGTTCTCGCAGCAGATGACAAAAAAGACGATACTAAGACAGAAGCAGCAGCTGGCGATTCCGCAAAAGACAAAAAGATCGCTCTGGTTGGTAAAGCAGCTGGTAACGCATTCTTCGAGATCGCAGCGAAATCTTTCCAGGAGACTGTAGAGGCTGAAGGCGGCGAAGTTCAGGTCGTTTATCCTGAGACAGCTACCGCTGATGCACAGATCAAAGTTCTTGACAACCTGATTTCTCAGGACTTCGATGCAATCTGTATCTCCGCGAACGATGTTAACGCTCTTCAGGCTAAACTTGAGGAAGCTATGGATGCAGGAATCAAGGTATCTTCCTTCGACTCCGCACCGAACAAAGACAGCCGTGAGATTTTCGTAAACCAGGCTGGTACAAAAGAAGTTGCTCAGGCACTTATGGATGCAGTTCTTGATATTTCCGGTGGTGAGGGACAGTTCGCAATCCTTTCCGCTACTTCTCAGGCAGCTAACCAGAATGCATGGATTGATGCAATGAAGAAAGTTATGGAATCTGATGACAAATACTCCAAACTTGAGCTCGTTGAAGTAGCATATGGTGATGACGAGCCACAGAAATCAACAGACCAGACACAGGCTCTTCTTTCAAAATATCCAGATCTGAAACTGATCTGCGCTCCTACAACAGTAGGTATCAACGCAGCAGCAAAAGTTCTTCAGGACGAGAAATCTTCTGTAAAACTGACAGGACTTGGACTTCCTTCAGAGATGGCAGAGTACATTGGAGATGATGATGCTCATTCTTGCCCTTACATGTATCTGTGGAACCCAATCGATGTAGGACGTCTTGCAGCTTATACATCAATCGCACTTGTCAACGGAGACATCACAGGAGCTGAAGGAGATTCCTTCACAGCTGGAGATATGGGTGACTATGAAGTAGTAGATGCAGGAGATGACGGAACAGAGATTATTCTTGGAGCACCATTCAAATTTGATTCATCCAACATCGCTGAGTGGAAAGACGTGTACTAAAATATGGTAAGAAAAGGATTTAAAATGAAATTATATCCTGGCATGGAAGCGGAGTATGAAAAAAGACATAACGAGCTTTGGCCGGAAATGCAGGATATGATTCACGAATATGGAGGAAAGAACTATACAATCTTTCTGGATAAAGAAACACTTGTCCTGTACGGATATATTGAAGTAGAAGATCCGGCAAAATGGGATGAGAGTGCAGATACAGCAATCAATCGCAAATGGTGGGATTTCATGGCTGATATCATGGAGACCAATCCGGATAACAGCCCGGTAGCGATTGACCTGCATGAGGTATTTCATTTAGACTAATACTTATAACTGAATATCAAAAATATCATGTGTAAGAGGATGTCCTTTTGTAGCCGGTAAAGCTACAGAAGGATGTTCTTGTTTTATAGGTTATTAATTGAGTGTTATCTGAAAGAATTGTTGTATATACTATACAAATACCTGGGAAATGGACAGGAAGCGCGAAATGAAATTACCTATTTATATAGAAGCAGCAATGGGAGTTTTTCTGGTAGTGATTCTGGCAATGGCAGGAAGAAACGGAATGATTCCTCAGAACCCAAAAAATAATGTTATGAAACAGTCAGAAGTAGAACAGAAATCAGATTCTGACATGCAAAATGAAAAGGAAGCAGTTGTGGAAGAGGCAACAGATTCGATAGAAGAAGTTGCACAGACTGACAGCGCAGCAATAACAGCACAGATGTGTTCTCCGGCCGGACAGTATCCGGTCATGGGGGAGAGTGTTGTTACGGTGGATGAGCTTGCAGATTATTTCAATCAATCGGGATACGAATATCCGTCGGAAGAACTGGCAAAAGGTGGAGCAGATACCATAGAAACATTCTGCCAGATCTACTGTGAAGAAGCAGAGGCAGAAGACATCCGGGTAGAGGTTGCATTTACCCAGGCAATGAAAGAGACCGGCTTTCTTCAGTTTGGTGGAGATGTAAGTGTTGAACAGTTTAATTTCGCCGGAATAGGAACAACCGGTGGAGGAGTGCCGGGGAATTCTTATCCGGATGTCAGAACAGGAGTGCGGGCACAGATCCAGCATCTGAAGGCCTATGCGACAGATGAACCGCTGAATCAGACTTGCGTGGATAACCGTTATGAATATGTGAAAAAAGCTTCCGCACCTTATGTACAATGGCTGGGACAGAAAGAGAACCCGGAAGGAGCCGGTTGGGCGACAGGAGAGAACTACGGGTATGATATTGCAGGGATGTTGCAACATTTACTTTTAAAAGAGCAAGGTTAAGAAGATAAGGCTGGACTTCCGGCGGTGGTTATGATATTTTAAGATTTCTTAAAGAAAGGGAAATCCCTTGACAAATCAGCCTTTGACAGCTATAGTAGTAACAGTTAAAAAGTATTTAACAACTATGTAAAGATACAGGTGTTGAAGAAGAGGAGTACGTCATTACTTCCCACAGAGAGAACCGTTCAGATTGCTAAGAGGATCTGGCTGTGAGACGGTTTGGAAAAAGGATGATGGAAGGTAGCTTCGGAGCCGGAATTCTGAAAGGTCGAAGAGGTTGGATAGGAGTTCCCGGAGTCGTTCACGTTACAGAACGAAGAGATGTATATGTAAAGAACAAGGTTAATACAAACAGTAACAAGTTCTTACATATATAAATAAGGTGGTACCGCGAGATTTTCGCCCTTTACGTGAAGTAGAGGGCGTTTTCTAGTTATAGAAGAAAGAGATATCCACTTTAAAAACAGAGATATCCACTTTTAAAACAATGAGATTGTGGAAAACAATTACAAAATTAACATAATATGTGGAAAAAGGAGAACAATCATGAGCAAAGAACTCGCAAAGACTTACGATCCGAAACAGATCGAAGAGAAACTCTATGAGAGATGGTGTGAGAACAAGTATTTTCATGCTGAAGTAGACAGAAGTAAGAAACCATTTACAACAGTAATGCCGCCTCCGAATATTACAGGAAAGCTGCATATGGGACATGCACTTGACAATACACTGCAGGATATCCTGATCCGTTACAAGAGAATGGAAGGATATAACGCACTGTGGATTCCGGGAACAGACCATGCAGCAATCTCTACAGAGGTTAAGGTTACAAATCAGCTCAAAGAAGAGGGAATCGACAAGAAAGAACTCGGACGTGAGGGATTCCTTGAGAGAACATGGCAGTGGAAAGAAGAATATGCAGGAACAATCGAGAACCAGTTGAAGAAGCTTGGTATTTCCTGTGACTGGGACAGAGAGCGTTTCACAATGGACGAGGGATGTTCTGAAGC
>OLOP01002085.1_pt1 | contig 11707 bp, 7 predicted proteins | sample 1672381 | NCBI WGS metagenome assembly OLOP01 (sample SAMEA3136678, study PRJEB25190) | human gut metagenome | biome: human gut; feature: human-associated habitat; material: faeces | place: Austria | collected 2013 | reverse complement strand
GCACGCATACGCAGGAAGAAATCGACTTGATTGTTGACGATGGCGAGGGCACTGCACTGTTTGCGGAATGCAAATGGCGCAATGAACCGGTGGGCGAAGACGTGCTGCAAAAGCTCGTGCACCGCAGCGAGCTCTTTAGACGGCAACGAAAAAGCTATGCACTATTCTCAAAAAGCGGCTTTACGCAGGGATGTCGGGATGCCGCGGAGAGTAGGGGAGACGTCAAGCTGATTTCGTTTGCCGAGATGTGTGAGCGGGGATAATGAAGCGCGTCCTGATTTGATGCTGGGAATGGGATGTGCTTTCCTCTTGCGACCTTTGGCGGAAAGTGCGTTCCAGATTTCGGCTTCAGAATGGGATGCCGTTTCCGGATCGGCCCTCAGGCGGAAACTACGACCCGGAATTCGGCTCCAAAACGGGATATGCTTTCCCGGTGGCATCTCTGGCGGAAACTGCATCCCGGAATGAGCTCTCGGAACGGGACGCGCTTTCCCATCGGGGCTTCAAACGGAAACCGTGTCCCGGAATCGAGCCTCAGGGTGGGACGCATTTTCCGGTAGAGGCCTGGGACGGAAGGCGTGTCCCAGAATCCGGCTAATCCGATGGCCAGGTGGTTGAGCGAGCGGGCTCCGAGGCTCCATTACTGAAAATTCATTTGTTAAACCTGGCAACCGTGGGTAGAATAAAGTCGACGGCAGCCCAAGGGTGATAGCTGGGCAGCGCCGTTACTTAGTTCAAGGGGTCAATGCCTTAACGGCGTCGACCCCTCTTCTTTTGCTTCGTACGCTGCTTAAGTGCCTCGGAAAGTCCGATAAGCGCCGTGAGGAGCGAGACCAAAGCGGTCAGGAGCTTCACGAAATCAATCAGATCGGTCATGGGCATCACCTCCCGTCGCATGGAGGGCGCTGCCCGGCACATGGAACTGCCGTCAACAAATGCCATTCTATCAAAGCGCGGTCATAAATACGAATATATGTTCGATAATAACAGCAACGTGATTCCCTCGAATAGCAGCCTTTCGTAAGGGCGGCAGAAGACGACGCTGGGCGATTGGGGATAGACGCGCAGGTCTTCGTCACCGAAAGCCCGTTTGATTAACCAGCCCTCTGTAGGTACACTGCATATTGATGGGCTCGGGATGACCGCTGATTCAAGTCACCGGGCCTAAATCTTTTTCATGCATTTGAATAGAGCGGGCGACTCTCTTGGGGCGGTCTGCATGGCGTGCGACCGGCGCATGGCGTTGCACCCCGCTTTTGTGTCCGCACGGGCGCCTATCCTTACGGCAATGTAGCCGCCTATGTAGCAAGCGGCAGTTGACGGAGAAAGGCCCTAACCGTGTCAGCTGAAAAGACGCCGGGTGTCTCGGCTATCGATACGACGAACTTTGCGCGCCAGATCGTGCTGGACTTTGAGTTTGCGCCGGTGCCAAAGCAGCGCCAGCGCCGTGGGCTGCGCAATGAGATCATCGAGGTCGGCGCCGTCAAGCTCGATTACCACGGCAACGTTATGGGCGAGTTCTCGCAGTTTGTGCAGACGGAATTTGCCGAAGGCGTTGCGTATCCTGTCCGCGAGCTCACAGGGATATCGGCCGTGGACACCGCGATGGCCGATCCGCTCTATGTGGTGATCAAAAGGCTCAGCGATTGGATCGGTCGCTACTCCGCCCAGGTGGTTTGCTGGAGTGGGGCGGACCGGCGACAGCTTTTGACCGAGTGCCAGGCAAAACACATCGACCTTGCCGCATTTCCTATGGACTGGGCTGACCTGCAGGCGTTTTACACCTCGATCATGGACGTGGGCAGCCACGGGCGCGTCTCGTTGGGCGACGCGGCAACGTGGTTTGGCATCGAGTTCGACGAGTCGACGGGTCACGCCCACAGCGCCCTGGCCGATGCGCGCGTGACCGCCAAGCTGCTCAAGCAGGTGATGGACGGGGACTACCACGTGAGTCCGCGTGTCCAGGAGATCCGCCAGCGGTGGGGGATGGGCGAGCGAGCTCAGACGCGCCTTTCCAAGAAGTGCCCCGAGCTGGGCGACCTGCTGCTGAAGCTTAAGGCGGAGGGGAGGTAGGCAAGACTCCGGGAATGACCTCTGACTCAAGTCACCGGGGCTCATGTTGCTTTCTTTGGAGCTTTCTCACGGGGCTGACTTTACTTCGTCTCATTTCGTATAAAGCGGCTGCTAGATTGCATAGTGATGATAAAATTAATCAATTCAACACCAGTAGCTGTCGCTTTGTGCAATGAGGGGTTCCGAGACGTATGAACGAGTCTGACACACGGCTTAAACTCATTGATCCTGCGATTATGAAGTCGTGGGATCGCAATACCCAAGTCTTCACTGAGTATTTCTTTACCAGTGGCGAGATCGTTGTGCGCGGAAGCATGGTCACCCGTAAAGACAAGAAGAAGGCTGACTACCTTCTGATGTATGCCCCGGGCATTCCTATCGCAATCGTCGAGGCCAAGGATACGGAGCACACCGTTGATGCCGGTCTCCAACAGGGGATGGGATATGCCCAGCTGCTCGATATTCCGTTTGCGTACAGCTCAAACGGAAAGGGTTTTGTTGAACACGATTTTCTTACCGGGAAAGAGCGCGCTTTTGCCATGGACGAGTTCCCCACTCCGGCGGAACTCTGGACACGATACTCAAAAGCTAAGGGGCTTGAGCATCCGTATAGCCAGGAGATTGTGACCGCTCCGTATTACCAGGAGCACGGTGGCAATCACCCTCGCTACTATCAGTGCATTGCCATCAATCGTACGCTTGAAGCTATTGCGCGAGGCAAGAATCGCATCTTGCTCGTTATGGCAACGGGAACGGGAAAGACTTTTACGGCTTTTCAAATCGTTCATCGCTTGCGACAGACTACCGAGGTTCGTAAGGTTCTCTATCTGGCGGACCGCAATATTCTCGTCGATCAGACCATAGACGGCGATTTCAAGCCTCTCAAGAGGGTTACAACCAAAGTTGTAGGTCGAAAACTCGATTCTGCTTACGAGGTCTATTTCTCGCTCTACCAACAGCTTGTTGGTGAAAACGGTGAGGAAATATTCCGCGAGTTCGACTCGGAATTCTTCGATTTGATTATCGTCGATGAGTGCCATCGCGGAAGCGCCGCGGCGGACTCCGCATGGCGTAAGGTGCTCGAGTATTTCAATTGCGCAATTCAAATCGGAATGACGGCCACGCCAAAGGAGACTGAAGAGGTTTCAAACATCACCTACTTCGGCGAGCCTGTTTACACCTACTCCCTTAAACAGGGAATCGAGGATGGCTTTCTTGCTCCGTATAAGGTTATTCGCCCTAAGCTGAACGTTGACGTTTACGGATATCGTACTGAGGAAGGCACCGTAGATGATCGCGGCGAAGCTCTGCCCAAACGTGTTTTCGAGAAGCAAGACTTCGACAGCGAGATTGTCATCAAGGAGCGCTACGAGGAAGTTGCCAAGCGAATAACTCAATTTCTCAAGGAGACAGACCGATACTCCAAGACTATTGTCTTTTGCGTTGACATCGAGCATGCCGAAAACATGCGACGCGCCCTTGTAAACGAGAACGCCGATATCGTAAGAGATCATCCCACCTACATCATGAAGATTACGGGTGACGACAGGGAAGGTAAGGCTCAGCTAGATAACTTCATCGACCCCGACGAGAAATACCCGACCATCGTTACGACTTCGAAACTTCTCACCACTGGCGTTAATTGCAAGACGTGTAAGGTAGTCGTGCTCGACAACAAGTTCGGTGAGCACGGAATGACGGAGTTCAAACAGATTATTGGTCGCGGCACCCGTATTTGCGAGGACTATGGCAAGCTCTACTTCACTATCCTCGATTTTCGCGATGCGTCTCGCTTGTTCGCTGATCCCGAGTTCGATGGCGAGCCTGTTGTTGTGTTTGAGCCCAATCCGGATGACCCCATTGCGAACCCGGATTCCGGTGGCAATGGCGGCGGCCCCGTCCCGCCTCCGCCTCCAATCGTAGACCCACCCGTATTACCCCCGGACGATCCGTCCTCCCATGTGAAATATCACGTTCATGGGGCAGATGTCTATGTAGTGTCGGAGATGGTGCAGTATTACTCCTCCGATGGCCTTCTTGTAACTGAGAGCCTTAAGGACTATACGAGAAAAAACATCCTTGGCGAATACGACACTCTTGACCACTTCCTAGCGGCGTGGAACTCTGAACATAAGAAGCAGGCGATTATCGATGAGCTGCGCGCTCATGGCGTATTTCTGGATGAGCTGCGGCTTGAGACTGGGCAAGAGCAAATGAGCGACTTTGACCTCATTTGCCATATTGCTTACGACCAGAGACCTCTTACGCGTAGCGAGAGAGCCAATAGCGTCAAGAAGAAGGGCGTGCTTTATGAGTATGCCGGCGTCGCGCGCGAGGTCCTTGAGGCACTTCTCGACAAATATGCGACGTCGAACCTCGTAGACTTGGACGATACCCATGTTCTCGATCTCGAGGAGTTCCGTCGGTTTGGCAGCCCGATGAAGATCGTTGCCGCATTCGGCGGCAAACAACAGTACATTCAGGCAGCGCAGATGCTCGAGGACGAGCTCTATATCGCATAGAGAAAGGTGACGATAGCAAATGGCACTGGGATCTCTTGTAAAGACCCTGCAGAACATCATGCGTAAAGACGCCGGCATCAATGGCGATGCACAGCGCATCGAGCAGATGACCTGGCTTTTCTTCCTCAAGATCTACGATGCTAAGGAGCAGGAGTGGGAGTTTCACGATGACTCCTATCAATCCATCATCCCCGAGCGTCTACGCTGGCACAGCTGGGCGCATGATGCGAAGGACGGCAAGGCGCTTACCGGCGATGAGCTCCTCGATTTTGTAAACAACGATCTATTCAAGACTCTCGAGAGTCTTGAGCTTGCGCCCGATGCGCCTTTGCGACACGTTGTCGTCAAGGCTGCTTTTACTGACGCCAACAACTACATGAAGGATGGCATTCTGCTTCGTCAAGTCATCAACGAGATTGACGAGTCGGTTGACTTTACCGAGTATAAAGAGCGTCACGCATTCGGCGAAATTTACGAGACCATCCTGAAAGACTTGCAGTCCGCAGGTAACGCCGGCGAGTTTTACACGCCCCGAGCGGTGACTGACTTTATGGCCCAGGCGCTTGCGCCCAGGCTCGGTGAGACTGTGGCGGACTTCGCGTGTGGCACGGGTGGCTTTTTGACGAGTGCCCTCAAGATTCTCGACTCCCAGGTGCAGACTCCAGCCGATCGCGAGCTCTATGCAAGATCGGTCTACGGTATCGAGAAGAAGCAGCTCCCTTACCTGCTGTGTGTGACCAACATGCTGTTGCACGATATCGATAACCCTGAGGTCTTTCACGATAACTCGCTTGAAAAGGATGTCCGCGAGTGGAGGCACAGGCCAGACGGCCAGTTTGATGTCGTGCTTATGAATCCTCCCTATGGAGGATCTGAAAGCGCTTCGGTGCAAAACAACTTCCCTGTTGCGCTCCGTAGCTCCGAGACCGCAGACCTATTCCTTGGTCTCATTCTTTACCGCCTTAAACGGGGCGGACGCGCTGCCGTTATCATTCCGGATGGGTTCCTCTTTGGCCAGGACAATGCAAAAACTGAGATTAAGCGTCGTCTGCTCGAGGAGATGAACTTACATACTGTTCTGCGCCTTCCGCAGAGCGTTTTCGCTCCTTACACGAGTATTACCACCAACGTTTTGTTCTTCGATAACACCGGAGCTTCTGAGGGCGTCTGGTTCTATCGGATGGATATGCCCGAGGGTTATAAGCACTTTTCTAAGACTAAGCCCATTAGGCTCGAGCATTTTGCGCCCGTAAAGGAATGGTGGGAGAACCGTCGAAATATCGAGGAAGACGGTAATCCGAAGGCAAAGTTCTATACGGTCGATGAGTTGCGAGACGGTGGCTTCAATCTTGATTTGTGTGGCTATCCTCACGAGGAAGAAGAGATTTTGCCGCCCGACGAGCTGATTAGGAACTACAAAGAAGAGCGTGCTAAGCTCGATGCCGAGATTGACCAGAAGCTGGCTCGAATTTGCGAGATTCTTGGGATTGAGGCGTAGATGAAGGCAAAAGACCTGAAGAACTCAATCCTTCAAATGGCGATCGAGGGCAAACTTGTGCCGCAGGATCCGAACGACGAGCCTGCCAGCGTCCTTCTCGAACATATACGTGAAGAAAAGCATAAGCTTGTCACCGAGGGTAAGGCCAAGTTCCCCAAAGGCGGGGAGAGCATTATCTACATCGGTTCCGATGGCTCCACCTATGAGAAGAGGGTGGACGTCAGGGGCCGCGTGGCTAGCGATAAGTGCATCGCGAACGAAGTGCCGTTTGAGGAGCTGCCCGAGGGGTGGTGCTGGACGAGGCTATCGAACGTCGCCTCTATTCAACTGGGCAAGATGCTTGACAAGCAGAAAAACCAAGGCGATCCTGCGCCATACCTTGGAAATGCCAATGTTCAATGGGGTAAATTCGACCTCACCAATGTGAAGACCATGCCCATGGGCAAAACGGATCGTGCTAAGTATGCGCTCTCTAATGGTGACCTAATCGTCTGCGAAGGCGGAGTACCGGGGAGATGCGCAATCTGGGCATCGAACGAGACGATGCATTATCAAAAGGCACTTCATAGGATTCGCTGCAGCAAAAGGCTGCTGCTCAATACTTACTGCGAGCTGTACATTTGCTTTATAGCGCAATCGCATGTATGGGATAGTTGCTTTACCGGAACCACAATCAAGCACCTTCCAGCGCAAACGTTGTCGAGCTGGCTTCTGCCCCTCCCGCCCCTCGCCGAGCAGCGCCGCATCGTGGAGCGGGTAAACGAGCTCATGCCCCTGGTCGAGGAGTACGGCGGGCTCGAGGACGCCCGTGAGGAGCTCGACGCCGCGCTGCCCGGCCGCCTGCGGAAGTCGGTGCTGCGGCTGGCGGTGCGGGGCGGGCTGGTACCGCAGGACCCCGCAGACGAGCCCGCCGGCGTCCTGCTCGAGCGCATCCGCGGGCAGCGCCGGCAGCTCGTGGCCGAGGGGAAGATGAGGGCCCCGAAGGGCGGCGAGTCGATCATCTTCGCCGGTTCCGATGGCCGCCGCTATGAGAAGAGGGTGGACGCCAAGGGCCGCGAGTCCGAACCCGTCTGCATCGAGGACGAGATCCCGTTCGAGATACCCGAGGGCTGGGAGTGGGCGAGGCTCGAGAGCGTCACCACATACATCCAGAGGGGCAAGTCGCCGAAGTACTCGACGGTCGAGAAATACCCCGTGATCGCCCAGAAGTGCAACCAGTGGAGCGGATTCTCCGTGGAAAAGGCGAGATTCATCGACCCGGCCACCGTATCCAAGTACGCGGATGAGCGGATCCTGAAGGATGGCGACCTGCTCTGGAACTCGACCGGTCTCGGCACGCTGGGCAGGATGGCGGTCTATGACTCGGCGAAAAACAGATACGGCTGGGCCGTCGCCGACAGCCACGTGACGGTGATCAGGACGCGGGGGGATTGGCTTGATCACCGGTTTGCCTTCGCCTATTTCGCAGGGCCGTCAGTCCAGTCTGTAATTGAAGACCAGGCAAGCGGCAGCACGAAGCAGAAGGAGCTTGCGCAGGAGACGGTCAGAAACTACCTAATCCCAATTCCGCCTCTCGCCGAGCAGCACCGAATTGTCAAACGCTTCACCATGCTTGAGTCGCTCGTTACCAATCAATAGCTTTATTAACTGCGGCGCGCTGTTCATTGGCGGTGCGCCGCAGATAGATTCGTGTCGTCTCGATGCTCTCGTGCCCCATCAGGTCGGCTAGCAGTGAAATGTCTGGGTTGCGGTCGATGAAGTTCTTTGCGAACAGATGTCTAAACGAATGCGGATACACGACGTCTTGGTCGACGCCATAGCGTAAGGCCGCTCGTTTCAACCCCATGGCTATTCCACGCGAAGTGATTGCGTTGTCGTTTTTGCCTGGAAATAGAAGGCCGTTCATTGAACCGGCTTTCCATGTAATGCTTTCTTGGCGCAAAGAGTCAGGAATCCAGATTCTTCTTAGCTTTTGGCCTTTTGAAACGATATCCATATATCCAGCGATTACGTGTTCCACTTTAAACTGTCTTAGCTCACTTACTCGCGCACCAGTACATCCAAGAAAGCGGACAATGAAATACCAAAACCAGTCACTGTCTTGTTTTAGGCCATCGATTAACTGAACGTACTGCTCGTTACTGATGACATTGTCGAGAAACGGCTTCTGCTGAATTCGTACTCCCCTAAGTCTTATCCCGTCGAATGCGATGTAATCCAAGTAGACGTTGATAGCTCCGATTCGGTTGTTTGCGGTTTTCGGTGCAAACGAGGAAACCAGCCACTCCTTGTGCGCAAGAAGTGACTGGTTTGTTAGAGACTGAGTTTTATCGATAAGCTGGCATATAGCAAAAGAATAAGACTCAACGGTATTTTCCGCATAACCCTTTTCCTGCAAGTACTGTACGAACGTTTTCATGACATCTTCCTTTCGACGAGGTCATGAAAACAGTTAGGCAAGTATTTTGAAAAGCCTATCAACTTCATTAGCGATGCGGCGCTGCTCGGCGAGGGGCGGGATTGCTATCAGCGCCAAGTTAAGAGACGATTTCGACAGATTGTAGAAGGCCTGGCCGGACTTCTTGACCACCGACCTGCAAAAGGCGATGTGCGCTGGGGAGATAAGGTATCTATGCAGGTATTCCGAGTGCCACGGGTTTTCTAGAAATGGCGTCAGGAAGAAAACGAAGCCACCGCAGACGGTGTTTCCGTCTGCGGACCTGACAATTGCCGCCTTGCCGACGTTCTCAAGGCTGGTCACGGCAGGGGTGATGATCTGCCCGTCGCGGAGGAGCAGGCTCTCGTCGACGAACTCCGCTGATATCAGCACATCGCTGTCCCTGACAAGGGGCTCATCCCCCTCGCCGATGTTGCCGCCGCGGAGGACCCTAACCATGCATTCGCTTTTTACGGTAAGGCTATCCTTCTTGTAGCCGAGGCCGCTGCTCAGCTGCAAAACGCTGGACAGCCTCGCCCACTCCCAGCCCTCGGGTATCTCGAACGGGATCTCGTCCTCGATGCAGACGGGTTCGGACTCGCGGCCCTTGGCGTCCACCCTCTTCTCATAGGTGGAGCCATCGGAACCGATCAGACGTTCAATTGTGTTCGCAACAAGCATTGTAAAATCTAGTGATATGAGCATCCCGGTTGCTTCAGCGCTTCGATGCTCTCGTCTTTAGCGCCCTCCGCTCAGTGGAGGACTGACTGCAAACGGCGTAAACAAGACAAGGGGGATTGCGTAAATGAAAGCAACCGAGGCAAATCTGCTCGACCTTATGGGCGTGGCGAAGATGCAGTTCGTCATTCCCGTGTACCAGCGAGTTTACTCGTGGAGTGTAAAAGAGTGCGAGGTGCTTTGGGATGACGTCATGCGAGCGGGTCGTGATGGCGTATCGCACTTCGTGGGGTCGATGCTTTATATCCCCGAGTCCGAGAGCTCTGCCACGAGCATTTCGCGCGTGCTTCTGATTGACGGACAGCAGCGCATGACGACGTTTTCGTTGATGATTGCTGCCTTGGCTGACTATCTGGAGGGTAATCCCGACAAGGCCGGCTTCCTTGGCGATCTCAAGATCTCAGCGCTGCGGAAGAACTACCTCTTTAACGATGATGACTACAACGGTCTGGCGCGCTACAAGCTGGTGCTCTCGCAGGACGATAAAGAGACGCTGTTCTCCATCGTGTCTGGGTCTCCCGTGCCAGATGAAAAATCGGATCGCATTGTCGAGAACCATGCGTTCTTCCGTGAAAAGATGCACGGGAAATCATTCGACCCTGCAAGGCTTTGGGCGGGGCTAAACCGCGTGCAGGTCATCGACACTAAGCTCACCGCTGGCGTTGATAATGCCCAACTCATATTTGAGTCCATGAACTCCAAGGGCAAGCCACTCACGCCTATTGACCTCATTCGTAACTACGTTCTTATGTCGCTTCCCAACGACGAGCAGACCAAGCTCTACGAGGGTTACTGGCGTCCGCTTGAGCGCTTGTTCGGAAAAGGTGGCGAGGAAGAGTTCAATGCATTTATCTGGTACTGGCTGTGGCTCAAAGTTCCCAATAGGATGCCGAAGGAGAACGAGGCCTACTACGAGTTTAAGCGCTATTTCGCCGACGACTACGATGGTGACACCGAGGGCCTGCTTAAGGAGCTGCGTGGGTATGCACATAGATACGTCAGTCTGTTCCTTGGTAAGGAGAAGGACGACGGACTGCGCCGAGTGTTCGGCAGAATCGTAAGCCTCGACGTGAAGCAGATAAGGCCCCTCTTAATGTTGCTTTATTCGGTTTACGAGGGGAATGGACTAGACCGCAATGCGTTTTTACGTATCTGCGAGACTATCGAGTCGTTCCTGTTCAGGCGTGCGGTTTGCGGCAGGCTTACCACGGGCCTAAATAATTTCTTTGCCGGCATGTATCGCAACCTTGAGCAACAGGATGATATAGAGGAGTACGTTACGGCGATGCTCCTTATCCATAGCAGCGGTATGACCGCATACTTCCCGACAGATGAGCATTTTGTCGAGGAGTTTAAGACGCGTGACTGTTACAATCGCTTCTCTAAAAAGCGCTATTACCTGGAGCGCATGGAGAACTGGCACCACCCGAAGGAGCCCATCTCGGCTGACGATTACCAGATCGAGCACGTCATGCCCCAGACGATCGATGGTGAGCACGGCTGGAAGAAATCGCTTGGCGAGAACTGGGAAGACATTCATGACAGGCTGTGCAACAACTTGGGAAATCTTACGCTGACGGGCTACAACCAGGAGTACTCAAACCGGTCGTTCTCGGATAAGCTCAATCTTCCGAACGTGGGGCTTAAATGCAGCCCGCTCTACCTAAACAAGTCGATCGCCTCGCATGAAAAATGGGGCGAGGAGGAGATTAGGCAGCGCGCGGACGATCTGGCGAAAGAGGCGTGTGAGATATGGAAATATCCCGACCTTCCGGCAGATGTCGTCGACAAGTATCGCCCCTCTCGCGGGGAGTCTGACGAGGCGCCTATTTGGACTCTGCAGGAGAATCACCCCACTTTTGCCGAAGGTGGACTCAACCAGAAGCTTTTCGATGAGGTGTGCGAGTCTGTTCTGAGTGGTAACCCTTCGTGGGAGTCATATATTGCCAAGTACTATGTAGGCTTCAGGTCGGGCAAGCGAAAACTGCATGCCGTGTTAGAAGGCAGGACCAGCAACGGTGGTTGGATTGCCGTCGGCCTGGCAAAGAGTGTTGACGAGCTGATTGACCCGGAGGCCATGTGCCAGGACAAGCGCACGCAGGGCGGATTTGGGCCGGGTATGCCGACCTATGTTGCACTCCGTAGCGCTGACGATATCCCCGCGGTGTTCGATCTCATAAAGCAGTGCTAGGTTAAGGGCCGGGAATCTAATTCCCGGCCCTTGCCAGCTCAAAATCGTCGATGGCCCATTCGCCCGTCTACGCCATCGCGATCCCGCGCGCCGCACTCAGTAGCTCATACTCCCTTTGGTTCCACTGATGCAGCTCAGCGGCATCGACGGCATCGCGACACAGATTCAGGAACACCTCGGCACCCTTGCAGAGGCACTCGCGGGCAAAGTCACCCGAGCCGCTTGCGATGCACGTGCCGTCTGCAAAC
>OLOP01002075.1_pt1 | contig 11724 bp, 9 predicted proteins | sample 1672381 | NCBI WGS metagenome assembly OLOP01 (sample SAMEA3136678, study PRJEB25190) | human gut metagenome | biome: human gut; feature: human-associated habitat; material: faeces | place: Austria | collected 2013 | reverse complement strand
TGACAAAGCTCTATGGTTACATGACAGAATACAGAGATAACCTTCCGGAAATGACTCTGGAATCCATTTATAAAAAGGCAGAAAATGATTTTCAGACTGAAAAAAAATCTGAGCTCCTCACTAAAAATGAAGAAAAAGTATTTATCCGTACAGTAGATTTTCTTGAGAAATTATGGATAGAACTGAGGGGAGAAACAGGTTCCGAAGATAAAACAGTAGATAATAAAGCTGTTGAAATTTCGGAAAAAGATACTTATGAGCAGGTAAAAACAGCTTTTGCAGAGGTGGCTGACAACCTTGAAGCTCAGACAGAATATATTTCTCAAACGCTTCAGAATGTTTTTGATTTTATGGAAGCGGCCTTTGGTGACAGCCAGGAAATGGTAGCCTTTATCACAGAACTGAATGCCAATTATTACAGCCTCTGGTTTATCCGTGAGAATGGTTCGGATCAGTATTATCGCCACAATAAAGGTCTGCTTTTCGACAATCGTCAGAAGCAGATTCTGGGACAGATGGAAGAGCTGGAGCAGGGGAACAGCTTTCCTCCTGTATTAAAATGATTGTATCTCAGGGAGATATGAAACTTAACAAATAGCTGCTTTTGTTAAGGAAAGTGTAAATGTCTGTCAAACATAAGCAAACCTGATTGTTTTTTGAAAATTTGGGTGATATACTCCACTAGTCAACAAAAAAATAATATTTTTTGAGTGAAAAGGAGTCTATTATTATGAGAAGAAAATTAATTGCAGGTCTTTTGACAGCTCTTTCAGTGACTATGGTTTGTCCGGCAGCATATGCATCTACAGAGCATTATACAGACAGCAGCGTGGTTGGTGCTGATTCCGGATGGTCTGACTGGGATGCAGCCTGGGAAACAACAGCAGCTGATTTTACAAAGGTATCTTTAACACCTGGTGCTGATGATACACAGCTGAACTTTGCATGGTACAGTGAAAAAGGTGACAGTGATGCAACACCTGTAGTTCATTTCGGAACAGACAAGGACAATCTTGAAACCTTTGAAGGAACTGCCGGTGATGTAGATCAGAGTCTTACAGGAGACAAGGCATATGAATATAATCATGTAACAGTTACAGGTCTGGAGCCGAACACAACTTATTATTATACAGTTGAGAAAAACGGTGAGCAGACAGAGGTATCTGAGTACAAAACACAGGGTACAGATTCAGTAAAAATCCTCTATGTAGGTGACCCGCAGATCGGTGCTTCCAAAGGTCAGACACAGAATGGAGCAGAGCTTACCAATGAGTCCGGTGCAGCCAATAAAGCAGCAGAAAATGACGGATTTTCATGGAACCGTACTCTCAATACAGCGCTTGAGCAGAATCCGGATATCAACTTTGTGATTTCTGCAGGTGACCAGGTTAACAAAACCGGTGAAGCAAAAGAGGAAGAATATGCTTCTTATTTAAGCGCAGATGCTCTGAAGGGACTTGCAGTGGCAACTACAATTGGTAACCATGATTCTCTGAATGAGGATTATATGTATCATTTCAATAACCCGAATAATACAGAAAATGGTAAAACTCAGGCAGGTGGTGATTACTACTACAGCTATGGAGAGGGTCTTTTCATTGTTCTGAATACAAATAATTACAATGTGGCAGAGCATCAGAAAACAATTGAAGAAGCTGTCAAAGCTTACCCGGATGCAAAATGGAGAATTGTAACCATTCATCAGGATATTTACGGATCAGGTCTTGACCACTCTGACACAGACGGTATGATCCTTCGTACACAGCTTACACCTGTATTTGATGCAAATGATATTGATGTGGTTCTTCAGGGACACGATCATACATACAGCCGTTCCAAAATGCTTTATGGTGACGGACAGACTCATGGTAAATATGAGTTCAGTCTGAATGCAGACGGAACAGATTATGACTGGGATCATGCAACAAATGTAGATACACAGGAACAGATCGCACTTGCTCCGGAAGAGGGAGACACAGATGCACAGGTAGCACTGGATGCATTCCATGAGGATAATAACTGCTATACGATTGAGGAAGTTGACGGAGATACAGTTACAGATCCACAGGGAATTCTCTACATGACTGCAAACTCAGCTTCTGGTTCCAAATATTATGAGCTTCTTTCCACTCAGCAGGATTATGTGGCAGCCCGCAGCCAGAACTGGCTTCCAAGCTATTCTGTAATCACATTAACTGCAGATACCTTTGCGATTGATACTTACCAGATTACAGATGATGGCAAGGCGGAAGCAATTGATTCTACATTTACAATTAAAAAGACTGGTGCAGACGCAGCTGATGCTTCTGCAGATACTACAGACGGTTCCTCAGATGATACAGACACTGCTGCAGACACCACAGACAGTGCTTCAGACACAGCAGAAGCTGCAGATACATCCGCAGATGCAGCAGCAGAAGCTTCTGAGAATTAAGATAATCTTTCGCAAATAGTTTCATGAGTATGAAAAAAATAAAATTTACCGGGCTGCTTACCAGAAAAAAAGCGGTCCGGTATCTTATTTATATTTTATTTGTCTGTGTGTTCGCTGTTTTTGTCATTAAACTGAATCAGGTGGAAAAAACAGAGCTGGTGGTCCGGACAGGACAGACATTTGAGAAAGCAAAAGTAGTGAAAATCCTTCAGGATAATCTGGAGGAAAACGGAACCCGTGTGGGAGAGCAGAAGGTTCGTGTCCGTATGCTTACAGGAGTGAGAAAGGGGGAAGAGCTGGATATTACAAGTAGCTCAGGATATCTGTTTGGCGCTGCCTGCAAACCGGGGATGAAGGTAATTGTCATGCAGAGTGTTGCAGGTGATTCTACAGTTGCCAGTGTTTATACACAGGACAGGGAAGGGGTTATCTATATTTTTGCATTGATCTATCTGTTGGTTCTCTGTCTGATCGGTGGAAAACAGGGAATAAAGGGATGTCTGGGGCTTGTTTTTACATTTTTCTGTGTAATCTTTGTATATCTGCCTCTGGTGTACCTGAAATATTCCCCCTTCTGGACTGCTGTATTTGTATGTTTTATCACTACACTGGTCACGATGTATCTGATTGGCGGACCTACACGGAAAACCTGTGCTGCAACACTTGGAACCCTTGTTGGTGTTATTCTTGCCGGGGTTTCTGCCTGGTGTTTCAGCAAGGCATCAGGAATTTCCGGATATAATGTTTCGGATATTGAGACCCTGATGACTCTCTGGAATACCAATCGTATCCAGGTTGGAGGTTTGCTTTTCTCCGGTCTTCTGATCTCCTGTCTGGGTGCGGTTATGGATGTTGCCATGTCCATCAGCAGTGCCATTGATGAGATTTACAGACAGAACCTGTCTTTATCCAGGAAGGAACTTTTTAAGGCAGGGCTGCGTGTGGGAAGAGATATGATGGGAACAGACAGCAATACGCTTATACTGGCATTTGCAGGAAGCAGTGTCAGTACTCTTCTTCTTGATTACTCCTATAATCTTCCGTACCAGCAGATCATTAATTCCAATAATATCGGAATTGCAATCATGCAGGGGTTGGCAGGCAGCTTCGGGATCGTGCTTTCGGTACCTTTTACTGTACTGATCTGCACAACCCTTTTTCATAAAAAATAAAGCTGAATCATATATGAGAAGGTCACCCTATGATTTCCGGGTGGCTTTCTTTTGCGGTTACTGTTCAAGGGTATGCATAAGTCATTGTAAAAAGTGATGAATTTTAATCGAATCAAGTAAGTCCCCTGCGGAGGTTGCGAAAAGCAATAAGCAGGGGACTTACTTGTATCAGGAGGAGTGCAAGCAAAGATGTCATCTGTAAGTGGTATAATTATTTCGAAAACGCTGTACTGGTATAACATGATGTGATTTAAAATTTTAGTGCTTTAGCGCTTTAAAATGACATATTTTTAGGAATTTTTATGAGGAGGTTTTTTATTGGAAAATAGCAGTACAATTTTTGTAAGCAAATGAAATGTCGCTCAAAAAGAGACCACAAAAAATATGACAGGTGTATTATGAGAATACCTTTAAAAGGTGATTTAGCGGTAATGCTATATATCATACGTTGTGGATATATCTCACTGTTGCTATAATAAGTATACATAAAACACTGATAGATGAGGATGAGAAATGTTATTGGACAGATCTTTTAAGACAAAACTAAATGCTTACATAGTGAAAAATTATACAGAGCTTTGTAGAGATGATGACCAATACCTTATGTGGGATGCGGGTGAATCATTAGCAAAGGATGCGGGACTGACGAATAATGAAAGTCTGGATTTAAAGAGCCTGATAGATGAAGTGGGAGATACTTTTCACGACAAATTGTTCCAGTATATTGATAATAGCGGCATGACGGATGCAGAAATTTATAAGAAAGCAGGATTAGATAGAAAGCTTTTTTCAAAAATCCGCAGCAATCCGGCATATCATCCGGGGAAAAATATCGTGCTGGCACTGGCGATTGCTCTGGAACTTGATATAAATAAAACAAATGACCTTCTATCCCGCGCAGAGTATGCTTTTTCACCGTCAAACAAAGGGGATCTGATCATTAAATTTTTTATCGAACATAAAGTATACGACCGGATGGCAATTAATTTTATGCTTGATGAATATGGACAGCCGATTCTGGGTTAGGGCGTGCAGATTGCGAGAGTGATTTTTAAACATGCCCTGGAAATGGAAAGGAGAAAAAAGATGGGAGTATTAACAAAGCAGGAGCGAAAAGCGAAAATTGGGGATATCGTAGAGAAAGTAACGCAGATGTCAGACGAACAGCTTGGAAATGTTCACGAATATACTTCAGATGAATTTAACGAACCCAATCACGAGGCAGTAGCGTTAAATGCAGTTATTCAATTAAGCAGAAAGTATGGAAAAAGTGAAGATGGAAAATAAATTCTATGCATTACTTGCACCGGTTGGAGTTTATGAAATCGGTAAAAGAAAAAACCTTCCATCATGGAAAATGGATTCGGAGTTAATGAAGACAGCATTGATGCAGGGCTTGAAAATCCCGGATGACAATATACGGATTTCCGGCGAAGATGGAGTAGTTACAAGCAGGAGTTTTGCAAGGAATATTGCGGAAATTTCAAAATATGTTTCTGGAGAAGACGGATTTATATTTTATTTTTCAGGTCATGGAGATAACAGAGGATTATGCTTTTCAGATGCAGCAGTTTCCATTCAGAGCATCATTGAATTTATCAAAAAGATCAAAGCGAAAAGTAAGATCGTTATTATGGATTGTTGTTATTCTGGGGACTTCCGTATGAGTCAAAGTATGAAAATGGACATGGAAAAAACGGTAGATGATTTTGCGGGGCATGGGATTGCTGTCATGGCATCTTCAGCATCTGATGAAAAGTCCTGGCTTGGAGTGGGAGGAACGCATAGCTTATATACAGGAATTTTAACTACCGCTATGACAGTCAATCGAAAAATCCGACAGGGAAGAGTTTCACTGGCGGATATCAATGAGGAAGTGAAACAGCTTATAAAAATCTGGAACATGAAAAATCCAGATAGAATCCAGCATCCTATCTATCGTGCCAGCTTAGGCGGCACGATATTTTTTCAGGTAGAAGAATATAAACCGTATCAGTCTTTGCAGGTATATCTTGAGAAAAATGATTATATAATCCAGTCTGTTGAGTCGTTGTCTACGCTAAAGGAAAAGCGATTGGCAGTTTTTATTCTGGTAAAAGAGAAGAGCAATGCCAGGCAGTTGTCTGCGATTACGAGAGAAGCGGTACAGGAAGTAAAGTATGCAGATGTGTATTCGACACAAAAAATGGAAGATATCCATGGCCATAAATCAGCAGATGCTATATGGTTCTATTTTGGATATGATGAAAGCGATATGGTAAATCACCGATATTTTGCAACGGGTATCTGGTGCTGTAATAGCGAATTACAGAAAAAATATTTCAGGAATGAAAAGAATGCGGAAGTTATAGGTGGAATCTGGATCTCACAGGATTCTTCCTATGAAATCGTGCGAAAACTTCAACAAACCGATATTTCAGAAGAACAATTCCGGCAACAGGCAAAACAGCTTCTGAGCAAAACGGTATCTATGGCAGAGCAGTTTATTGCGGATCTGGAAGAGGTTGATAACAGAACCAAAACCATTAAGGAAGTTCAGCGGGAATATAAACCATGGATACGCCAGGTCTATGAGGAATATTACAAAATGACAGAAATTCCGGTACCGCCGGATGAACTGCATGACTGGTTTGGTGTGGTGGAGGATTTGGTGGGCTGCGTGCTGGATATGGCGCTGGAATTGAGAAAGGATGTAGAATTTAAAGGATTGGACAGATGGGTGTTCAGGAATTGCGTGCGGAGGTATTATGAGGACTTGGAGAGGTTGAGGGGGATGGAAGGCTAAGATTTGTAAAAAAATATAAAATATGTGAAAGATTGAGATAAAAATTGTGCGTTATGCATACTGCTATGATATAATTTATACGTTTATAGTTACGTGATTTGAAGTAGCAATATCAGAAAGTATGATTGGGTGTAAAATGTGTGAAGAAGAAAAACAATTGATAATTTTTCAGGATAGATTTTCCAATCTTTTAGAGGAAAATATAGAAGCTATTAAAGATGAGAGAAAACTTAGAGGTTTAATTAGTGATTATTTTCCAAAAGAAAAATGGCTGAATCATTTACTGATTTCATTGTACAAAGATGGAATTGTAGAAGAAATAGAAAAATGTGAAAGTGTGGAATTTGAAAGCTTTTTGCGATTTAAAAAGGATCTTACCAGTAATTATAGAACTCAGGAGCAAGAAGCTGAGTGGGCGGTAAATATATGGTTTGAGAGTTATGGAAACTATATTTTGAAAAAAGATAATAATGTTCGAAAGTATGTTCATAGAAATACGGCGATTAATTCTAAGGAGGCAAATGAATTAGTCGAAAAAATTATTCAGATTAGTCAAAATATGCATTATACTGAAAATGCACTACAAGATATTTTGACGATATTTCAAAATGCATCCCAATATCCCAATGTGTTAGGAAAATTATATATGTTATATCCAGTTTTGAAGCAATATTATGATACGGAAGAAACAGAATATTCTTATATTATGTATTATGCGATATATAATGAAAAATCTATTTGTGAATATGAGGATTATATGAATTTGTATAATACATTACTAAGTATGAAATGTAATGTGGATTATTATATTTATGGAATTTTTTTGTTAAAAGGTGCACATTCAAAGGATGGAGTAGTTAGCGTGAAGCTTAATGAGGAAAAAGGATATAAGTGGTGTGCATATTTTTTTGAAAAGTTAAAGAAGATGAATAATATTACAAAAACTAGAGGATTATATTTTCATATTGAAAATTTGGAATTCGCATTGGGTGTTGCATATTTGCAGGGAAAATATGTAAAAAAAGATATAAAAAAAGCTACTATGTGTTGGAAATCCATGCTTAAACGAAATGTAAATGAATATTCCGATATAGAGGATGCTAAAAAAGTTCTTCGTTGTGTAGGTGGGGCATATATAGGAAAATCGGTAACTGTATCGGTAGATGGAATTAAAGAATATGAAATCAAAGTTCAAAAAAATTTGAAGTTAGGATATAAATTCTTAGAGAAAGCGAGTGAATATGGAGATGCATTTTCATTATTCTGTCTGGCTGAGATGTATGAAAAGGGTGAGTATGTAAAAAAAGATTTTTTTCATGCAGTGCAATTATATGAACAGGCAGAAGAAAATGGAGATGATGAAGCTGCGGAATGGATAAAAGAAAATAAAACAGTTGTAGAATTAATTGATGAAGTAGTGGATATTAGCAAAGCGACTGAATATAATGATGAATTATGGTGTAGAATATATAAGATATTTGAAGAAGCGCCTCAATTCCCAGAGGTATTGAGATGCGTATATTTGTTGTATCCAGTGATAAAAAACTATGACACAGAGGAAAATTGTTATTCTAGAAATATATTCATGCTTCTGTTCAAAAAGGACTCATTATGTGGGTATGAAGATTACTTTGTGTTATTTAATAAAATGGCAGATTTAAGGTGGGATGGGGATTATTATCTTTATGGAATTTTATTAACTGGTGCGAAAGTAGAATGGAATGAGAATTTAATTGAGTTAGAATGTAATTTAGAAAATGTTATAAAATGGTTTGCATATTTTGATGAATTGATAAATTATGAAAATATTTTTTGTGTTCGATCTTTAATTGGGGAGGAAGCAGAAGTAAAGTTTTATTTAGGATGCGCATATATTCAAGGTCTATATATAGAAAAAAATACGCAAAAGGGGTATCGATATTGGAAGGAACTGCTAGCGATAGATGATGAATGGGAAAATTTAGAGCGTGCAGGTAGAATGCTGTTGACGATAGGAGCAATGTATTTGGGAAAAAGGTGTCATTTTGAGATGCCTAATGGTAAAATTTATGATTTTAAAATTAGAAAGAACAGAAAAGAAGGTTTAAAATATTTATATAAGGCAAGCGAACTGGGAAATGTAAAAGCAATATTATTGTTGGCAGAAATGTATGAACAGGGAAATTATGTGAACAAGGATGTTAGTAAGGCGTATCAGTTGTATAAGAAAGCAGAAGCAAAAGGTGATGAGAGCGCGCGAGAAAAGATTGCAGATTTAAGAAGTATGCTGGAATTAGAAGAAATATCATGTAGTAGCAAAGAGAAATTGATTGATATAGAAGAGCATAAAGATGAATTCATTCAATTAGATGAGAATGAATATGAACTTGTTGATGTAGACGAGACTGAAGATGAGTGGTACGGAGATGAACTCGTTGAAATAGACGAAACGGAAGATTTTGATGAAGATTGACTTGTATTTGTGATAAAATTATAGAAGAATATTAATAAAGAGAATGATAAAATGAATCTGTTAGATATATTTTTAGAAAAAAGAAAAATACCATCTATTGCAGTAAGTATCTTGCCAGAAGTGGCAAAACAGGCTATTTTGCAGAACCAATTACCCAGACTGAATACAAATAATATTTTTCTTAAAACAGGAGAATATTGTTGCTATATAGATAAAACGATTCTTTTAATTGATAAAACAAAGAAAATATATCAACATAAAGGCGGAAGTGCACCAGGCCTTTTTAAAGGAACGAGAATAACTTGGGGAAGTGGGCATCCAGTTGAGTATACAGAAACACAGCAGATCAGGGGGATTTTATATATTACAAATAAACGTGTGATTCTCCAAGCTAAGACAGAAGGATTCGATAAACAACATCGATACTTGACGGCGATTAAACCTTATCAAAATGCTATAGAATTACAGTATGGAACGAAAACCTATTGTCTGATTGTGGCAGATGGAAATTTGGTGTATCATGTATTAAAGATGATAAATTGAAACGAAGGAGAAGGGAAAATATGGACGGACAATTAAAGACTGGAACAATACTAACATCGGAAGCAGGCGAAGTTTATACTGTAAAGCAGTTACTTGGATCTGGCGGACAAGGAGAAGTATATTCAGTAGAAGCTAAGGGAATCTCTTATGCTTTAAAATGGTATTTTCCTAAAAGTGCAACCAAAAATCAAAAAGATATTTTAGATAATCTGATTATAAAAGGAAAACCCGATGAATCCTTTTTATGGCCACAGGATTTAATTTTTGAAAAAGAAGGAAAGCCATTTGGATATATTATGCCCCTTAGACCGAAGAATTATAAGGGAATTATAGATATGATGAAACGAAAAGCAGAACCAAGTTTCAGTTGTTTGTGTAAAGCTGCATTTAATCTTACGAAAGGGTATCGCGCTTTACATAATATGGGATATTGCTATCGTGATATATCTTTTGGAAATGTTTTTTTTGATCCAGATACAGGAGATGTATTGATTTGTGATAACGACAACGTTTCTTATAACAGTGCGCCAAGTGGCATTTATGGAACTCCGCGTTTTATGGCTCCGGAAATTGTTAATGGAAAAGCAAAACCATCTACAAATACAGATTTATTTTCGTTAGCGGTCCTGTTGTTTTATATGTTTATGCTAAATCATCCTTTAGAGGGAAAACTTGAGGCTGAAATTAAATGTATGGACTATCTGGCTATGAATCGATTATATGGAGAACATCCAGTATTTATTTTTGATCCAAAAGATACTTCCAATCGTCCTGTGAGAGGGTACCAGGATAATGCATTATTATTTTGGGACTTGTATCCGCGACAGTTAAAGGAGCTTTTTATAAGATCTTTTACTGTGGGAATTAATGAAGCAAATAAACGTGTAACGGAAGCAGAGTGGCTGGATGTTTTGGCAAATTTGATATCTGGTATTGAGATATGCCCTAACTGTCAGGCGGAAGTATTTTATGATATGGATAAAGTTAATAAAAATACTGCGCATATATGTTGGTCTTGCCAAAAAACAGTGAAGATGCCACATATATTAGTTTCCGGTAAGAGCGTGGTTTTACTTCAAAAGGGTAATAAATTGTATAAACATCATATTACAGGAAACAGAGATATGTCAGAAGAAGTTGGAGAAGTAGTAGAGAATCCGAAAAATCCGGATTTGCTTGGTATAAAAAATAAAACACAGGACAACTGGACATATATTCGAGCAGATGGAACACAAATTCCGGTAGCACATGAGAGGTCTGCTGCAATAGTTGAAGGAGCAAAGATAAATTTTGGTCAGTTAACAGGAGAATTTGTATAAAAACAGAATGATAAATTTTATGAAGCGAGGAAGAGAAAAATGAGTGAAATGAGAAGACCAGGTGGTAAGTTAGCGAGTAGACCATTACATTTTTTCTGGATTGTTGATTGTTCTGGTTCAATGTATGGCGATAAAATTGGAGCTGTTAACTGTGCCATCAGAGAAGTGATTCCAGAGATGAAAAATGCAGCAGATAATAATCCCAATGCGCAGTTAATGGTAAGAGCGTTAAAGTTTTCTACAGGTGCTTCATGGATTACAAGTGCACCAGTGAATATTGAAGAGTATGCATGGGATGATTTGGAAGCTGGAGGAGTGACTGACCTTGGTGAGGCCTATGATTTATTGGCAGCACAATTATCGATAGAGCAGCTTGGAGAAAGGGCGCTTCCGCCAGTATTAGTTTTATTGTCTGATGGACAACCAACGGATGATTACAAAACAGCATTGGAAAAGTTAAAGAAACTTCCATGGGGTAAAAAAGCTGTTAAGATAGCAATTTCTATAGGTCAGGATGCGGATGATGAGGTTCTTGCAGAGTTTACTGGAAATAGAGAATTAGTGTTACAGGCAAATAATGCGGAAATGTTAGTTAAAATGATAAAGTGGGCTTCAACCGCAGCCTCCGTAGTATCCTCTCCTGCAAGCATTGCTTCGGCAGGTGAGAAAAATAATGATGGAATATCTGTTTCGAATCCGGTTGTAGTAGATATGGTTGATAATATTCCAGATATTGATGGAGACGATGTGTGGTAAGGAGTGTATTCGAATGAGAAAAATCTGTTTGGGGCAATCTATTCAGGGAGCATCACATAAGAGAACTGGAAAAGAGTGTCAGGATTTTTTTAAAGTGGATGTACAGAAGGAGTATATAATTCTGGCAGTCGCAGACGGACACGGGAGTAAATCCTGTCCTTACAGCAGGACTGGTGCAATTTCTGCTACAAATGTGTTTCACGATGTGGTTAAAGAGTATTTAAAAGAATATCGTGGACAGTTAGAAAATCTTACAACATTTC
>OLOP01002072.1_pt1 | contig 11730 bp, 12 predicted proteins | sample 1672381 | NCBI WGS metagenome assembly OLOP01 (sample SAMEA3136678, study PRJEB25190) | human gut metagenome | biome: human gut; feature: human-associated habitat; material: faeces | place: Austria | collected 2013 | reverse complement strand
TTTCCAGCCGGTACCGGTCTTTTTGTTCCTCATCCGGCAGAAACAGCCATAGGATAAGTCCATAAATTCCAATCGTTGCCGCGAACAGGAGCACTGTTGTCAACATTCCATAGCTGCCATAATAATAAGCGGACAGTCCCTCTGAAACCCGGATTGCCCAGAGCCTCACAACCGGCAGGAAGCAGACCGGAAGGACGGAAAGAACATCAAGCCCTGTAAAACCATGCATTTTCGACTTGCAGAGCAGGAGATTTTCGCGTATTTCCTCTTTCAGATACTGCAGATTTCTCTGAAAGACAGAATATCCATCCGAAAGTATATCTCCATCCTCCCGGATGACCGCACACATTGCGCCATAGATACGCACATAGGAATGTTCTGTGGGAAGTGTGACTGTATGTGACTCCTCCACTTCTGCCACTGCCTCCTCAATATTTTTCTGTTTTCCGTAAGTGGCCGATAACTCTGACAGATAATGTTCGAACTTCTCCTCCTGTGAGACCGTCTTTATCCAAAGCCGCTTTTTTCGGTCATACCGGATAAATACAAGCAGAAGAATGACATACAAAATGCCCTCAAATATCCACATTGAAAAATGCCTCCTTCTCTTCCTTCGTCAGCCATTTCACCATTTCTGACCGTGTCGTCTCGCTGATGGTATGCAGCTTCACGTACCGTTCCCCGTCAAACCGTACAAGTTCCACGATCCGGTATCCCTCCGGACTTTCCGTATCAGGCACGATCTCGCTGATCCTCTCGATATAGCGCTGTCCCTCTCTGCTCATGTGCAGGTGCACATCAAAACGTACCACTTCCGTCACCTGTTCTAATGCAACTCTCTCCGACTGAAAACTGCCCTCCTTCAACAGACTGTTCCGAAGCGATAATAAAAGACTTCTTGTACTCTTCGCATGGTGCGTAAAAATCGTAAACAGAGAACCTGTCTGTCCGCTCTCGATCATCCATGACGCCACTTTTGCACTGACAACCTCTCCGATAATGCTCACGGCTCCGTCTGTTTTTTTCTGTACTTCCAGAGCCTCCTGTCCGCCAATTCCACCGTGTTCCATCATCCCCGCTGTTTCGCGGAACGTCACAATATTTCTGTTTTGATAGCGCTCCCTCAAATGCAGTTCAAATGCCAGTTCTAACACACGAATGGTATATTCCTCCGGGATCTCTCCGACCATCGCAGTGAGCAATGTTGTCTTACCACAGCCCTGCATTCCGGTGACCGCCGTCACCTGACAGCCCTTCATGAGCCATTTTAAAAGTTCGACCGGGATTTCTGCATGTCCGCCTGTCACAAGCTGCTGTAACGAGACTTCCGGGATATTGTCGAGTTTACGGATAAAAAACATCCAGTTCTCCGCAAAATCCGGTCTGGCAACTACCGGACGGACTTTGCTCAGATCAAATGTGTATTCTCTTACATATTTTGCATCCGGATCACTGTGGAAAACGGCTTTTGGCTCACGTCCATGCTCTTTCAGATATTCCAGAGCTTTATCATCAGCCTCAAAGATTCCTGTCTTCGCACCAGCCTCAACAGCCATGTTGCAAAGTGCCATACGGTCGCTGATGCTTAATGTTCTGGCGCCCTCACCGGTAAACTCCATTGCCTGATAGTTGCAGCCGTTTGCCCCGATCTCGCCGATAATGGTAAGGATCAGATCTCTTGCGTAAACGCCCTCAGGAAGCTTCCCTGTCAGGTTAAATTTTACGGTTTCCGGAACCATGACCCAGGAAGTTCCGGTTACCATTCCGTAAAGGAAATCTGTACATCCTACACCGGTACCGAAAGCACCAAGTGCTCCGTAGGAACAGGTATGGCTGTCAGCACCGAAGATCAACTGTCCCGGACGGACATAATTCTCGATCATGATCTGGTGGCAGACACCCTTTCCTTCCCAGAAATCAATATTATTTTCTCTTGCAAAATCTCTCATCTTTTTCTGGGATGCCGCTGTTTTCGGGCTGTCAGACGGTACGTTATGGTCTACGATAAATACCAGCTTCTTTGTATCTGCAATATGAGGATTTTTTAATTTATTGTTGTACATATCAACAGTCAGATGTGTGGTTCCGTCATTACTCATCAGATGATCCAGTGAAACTGTATAGATATCTCCGGGTTTTACACTGTCCACTCCAGCCGCTGCCGCGATGATTTTTTCTGCGATCGTCATTCCCATCTCTTATTCCTCCTCACGGTTCAGAGAAGCGATAAGGCCGCCCTGATTCAGTATATTCTGCATGTATTCCGGCAGTTTTGTGCAGGAATAAGTCTTTCCGTTGGCAACCGCTGTTCCCTCGGACATATGAAGCTCCATGGTATCTCCGGTCTTCACATCATCCGGGAGGTCCTTACAGACAATTGCCGGAAGTCCGATATTGATGGCATTGCGGAAGAAAATACGGGCAAAAGATTTCGCAATGACTGCCTTTACTCCAAGTGCCTTAAGAACGCCCGGTGCCTGTTCTCTGGAAGATCCGCATCCGAAGTTCTCTCCTCCCACTACAAAATCTCCCGGTTTCACCTTCTTGGAAAAATCCGGATCCAGTGACTCAAATGTGTGACTCTTCATCTCATCCAGATTCGGCAGAAGCAGATACTGGGATGCAATGATCTGATCGGTATCGAGGTCATTATGAAATTTAAAAATTGTTCCCTTATCCATAAAACAAGTTCCTTTCTGATTGTTATCCATTTCCGGGTTAACATTCCTCTGTTACCCTTTTCGTCCTATATTCTAACACAAAACGTCATATAATTAAAATGTATATTTTTAATACTTAATATAACTTTAAGTTATAAAGTCATTTCCCTGTGATCAGCGCAAAATATCCCCACTCCCACAGAAGCTCTTCAAAACTGTTCTCAAGATATTCCCGGATATCTTCTTCCTCATATCCGGTCATTCTGGAGATCACCACCATATAATCCCGGAGTGTTTCGTAGGGAAGAGATCCCCGTCCATCTTTCTGCCACCGAAGAAAAACAGCCTGGCGAATGGTGGCATATTCCATACCGATCCACTGCATATGAACCAGGGCATCTTCCAGATCTCCTTCTGATGTCAGAAGATCCGAATATACTTCGTTGGTAAGAAAGCTTCGGAGAAGATTTTCATATGCACGAAGTTCCCGGTAAAAATCCTCCCAGGCTTCCGTCATTTCCTCTTCCTCATACTCTTCCGATAATTCCTCCGCCAACTCCGTCACCGGCTCCAGATACTTCCGGTAAAGTCCTTCTTTCCAGTAATTTACAGCCAGATCCTGCAAAAGTTCATTGCATTCGTCCATAGTATCCAGAACAGGCAGGTCTATCTCGCTGATAGCTCTTTCCAGCTGGTGAATTGTCTTCTCTGAAAAATAATCTTCCACAAGCTCTGTGGTAAGCGGCGTGTTCCGGTGAAGTTCCTTCAGAACATAAAAACTTTCAAGAAGGATTTCCTCCGGTGTTTTTTCAGGATCCATTATAAGATCCATAACCTTCCGGCGCACAAGAAAAAGCGGCTGTTCCTTTTCTTTTGGAGTTTCCGGAAAAGCGATTCTTTTCTTCTCCTTCCAGATGTCCAGGACAGCCGGGCAACAGGGCATCATGGTCGCTTCCTTATGATCCTGAAATTCATGGATCTCCCTTGGAAAAATCTGGCAGGTCTCTGAAAGCATCGAATCCCCATAAGCACTTACCAGATAGCACAGTCTGTTCTTTGCCAGGAAAGGACAGTCGTGCTCTTCCGTCATCTTCATGATCCGGCTGCCGTCCTTTTTCATGGTATAGGCCTGCAGGCAGCTTCTGTGTCCGGGCACCTCTGACGGCGGCTGGATGGTTTTCCAGTTTCTGTAGGTTTCATCATCTATGTTGATCTTCCATTCCCTGCAGCAGCTGATGGTGCATTTGTCTGCAATACAGGTAAATTCGTCGTAATAATCAGGTTTTAATAATTCCATGTTTCCTCCATATTCTTTATTTTTCAGCTCCAATGTCTCCTGTTTGCAAAATGGACATGAGCTGACATGTTTTATTTTTCCCCATAAACACAGAAAAGCGGAATTCTATCCGCTTTCTCTGATATTCTGTGTATTCGTTTTTATTCTGCATTCTCTCCCAAAAGTTGTCTGTGCACCTTCCGCCTTACAAACCAGAAACAGGTCACCTGCATGATGATCGTAAGGATCCAGGATGCCGGGTAGGAAATAAACAGTACCTTCAATGATCTGTGTGCCGGGAAAATTCCGAATATCCACACGATCCGGAGTCCGACGGTTCCGATGATCGACAGGATCATGGGGACACCGGAGCGTCCCATTCCACGCAGTGCTCCCGGAAACAGATCCATCTGTCCGCAGAGGAAATAGGTAACTGTGGTATAGACAAGAATCTCCATTCCGCATTGGATAACCTTAGGGTCTTCCGTATAGATCTTCAGAAGCTGCGGACCGAAAAAGTATGCACCACAGCCCATGGCAAAGGATACGACAAAGGACAGGATCATACAGTCAACAAGCACCCGGTCCATACGTTTCGGTTTTCGCACACCATAATTCTGACTGGTAAAGCTCATGCAGGCCTGGGTAACTGAATTTACAGACACATACAGAAATCCGAAGATATTGTTTGCTGCCGTATATCCTGCCATTGCAATGGAGCCAAAAGAATTTACAGAGGACTGGAGCAGCACATTGGAAAAATTAATCACCGTACTCTGGATTCCTGCTGGAAGCCCTACCTGAAAGATCTGTTTCAGATATTCCATATTTATGGACAGACTCGAAAAACGCAGCTGATAGCTTCCCTCTGTCTGATACAGGCATCGGAGAACAAGGATACAGGAGATCAGCTGAGAAATCACGGTTCCGATTCCGACACCTGCCACACTTAAATGACAAATGATCACAAAAAACAGGTTCAGAAGCGCATTGGCGCAACCGGAAATGATCAAAAAGACCAACGGCCGCTTGGTATCTCCCACTGCACGCAGAATTGCTGCGCCATAGTTATACAGCATAAAAAACGGCATTCCCAGAAAATAGATACGCATATAAAGAGCGGAAAGATCGATCACATCCTCCGGCGTATCCATCAGCTCCAGGCAGATTCTGGCAAAGATCACTCCCAGAAATGCCATGATGATTCCGCTGATCAGAGCCAGCAGGATCGATGTATGTACTGTTTCTGACATTTCTTCATCCTTACCGGCAGCATAAAATCTGGCTGCCAGCACATTGGCACCAAGAGAGATCCCGATAAAAAGGTTGGTAAACACATTGATCAGTGCGGTAGTGGAGCCTACTGCCGCCAGTGCCTCACTTCCGCTGAAACGTCCCACTACCACGATATCCACTGCATTGAACATCAGCTGCAGGATACCGGACAGCATCAGCGGCAGTGAAAACGAAATCAGCTTGTCCATGATCGACCCATTACACATATCGATCTCATACTTGTTTTTTTTCACGATTTCATCCCCTATAATCATACTTAGATAAAAATATTATAGCACCTTTCGTCAGAAAGCTACAATGAAATATTTTTATGGAGAATATGCAGCGGCTGCATAAAATACGCAGCCGCACAGTAACGTGTGTTTATCATTTCACTATCTTTCCAGGAGTCCTGCATCACGAAGGTTTGCAAGAAGTGCATTAAAATCCTCCACAATATCATCTACGCTTGTTGCATTTCCCACAGCAGCTGCCGGAGTTACTGTTCCGGCAGGACCGGTGGCTCCTGTTGGGCCGATTGCTCCCGCTGGGCCAGTGGCTCCGATTGCACCAGCCGGACCTGTTGCTCCCACCGGACCGGTGGCTCCTGTTGCTCCCGTCGGACCGATGACTCCGGCTGGACCCGTGGCTCCAGCCGGACCCGTGGCTCCCGTATATCCCTGTATTCCCGGTTCCCCCTGCGGTCCCTGAGGACCCATAGGACCCGGAACTCCCGGACAGCCTCTGGGACCGGTTGGTCCTGTAGGTCCCACAGGGCCTGGGCAGCCTCTTGTTCCACATCTGTCACATCCACAGGAACTATGATTTCCATAACAGGACATACAGGACAAATCCTCATGACTGTCCTGCTGCATTTCCATTTCCTTACGTTTTCGATGCCTGAACAGCATTCTTCGATCACCTCATAGGAAAATAACTTTCCCTACAGTATATGACAACAGCTTTTACCTGTGCATAGGATCCCCGCAAGCCTGTACCCTGCCAGGAAAATATAATAAATATGTCTTTCTTTTTATGCCAGACCATATTTTTCCCGGAAATATTTCTGGTCATACAATACTCCCGAATCTTCCGGCTTCAGCTCCATTGCTTTCTTATGAAAAAAGAATGCCTGCTCCGGGCATCCCATTTTATCATAACAAACGCAAAGCTGCATATATGGCACAAACCCATGATACTCAGCCATAAAAAATCCACCCTTTTTCTTATCTGAAGGCACAGTAAGCGCCTGCCCGTACCAGTAGGCAGCCTGTCTGGGCAGCTCTCTTTCCAGAAAGATCTTACCGACCTCACAGCAGATTTCCGCCCTCGGCACATCCATAGTCAGACTGTACAGAAAAGCTTCCAGTGCGTACTTTTTTTCTCCCATTTTCCGGTAGCACTGTCCAAGTACAAAACAGGCATCGATCTTATTTTCCAGCCATCCGGACGGATTTTTCAGGAACTCCACCAACACAGCCTCTGCCTCCGGATATCGCTGATGATAATACAGTTCTCTCCCATAATAAAGCTGATGTCTGGGTTCCAGCGTTTCTCCTCCTGCCAGCATTTTTTCATAAATGCGAAGATTACGGTCCGGATCACCTTTTCCACATTTCCGGTGCCGGATCACCACATCTGAATAAATGATATTTCCCTCCGGAATCACAGTTTCATGAACTGCCCCATTCCATCTGAAATTTCTGGATGTTTTCATTATCCGCTCCCGAAAATAAGAAAATGTTGTTCTCCCGCTCTGGTCAAACCCTGCCGCATATTCCATCATTACAACATCTGTTCCGGGATCCAGAGCTTCTTTAAGACTCTTCAGTCTTTCCAGATTTTCTTCATCCAGGACATCATCCGCATCCAGCCACATCCAGTAATCGGTGCGGACTTTTTCCAGAAGAAAATTACGCGGAGCAGAAAAATCATCACACCAGGGAAAATCAAACACCTGCGACGTATACTGCTCCGCGATCTCTTTTGTTCTGTCTGAAGAACCGGTATCTGCGATCAGGATCGCATCCATCACCTGAGAAACCGGCTTCAAGATCCTCTCAAGAACTGCTTCTTCATTTTTTACGATCATACATAGACTGAGGGAAATCATATTTTAGGATCCTTCGGATTTTTATAATATTTATGCCGTTCCCGTCAGTCCTATGCCTTCTGTCAATGTACAGCTTCTACTTTCGGATAAAGCTGAGCTCATCCTCATATCACCAACTGTGGTATATCCTCTATATGTTCTGCAAGACGATCTGCTCCGTTCAGCTCCCCGCTCTCACCATATCCATACAGGCATCCTATAAATGGGCTTTTGCAGGCTCTGGCACATTCCAGATCCTGCCTCCTGTCTCCGACCACCAGATAAGGGCCTGTATATTCCCGGATGATTTCCTGCACAATTTCTGTCTTTGGACGGAATCCATACGATTCGCAGTCATAAAAATGATCGAACCATCGTTCCATCCCAAATTCCTTCCAGTGTGCCTCACGATAGGATGCTTTACAGTTACTTAAGATCACAAGATGATATCCCCGGTTCTTCAGGGCTGTAAGCATCTCCTCTGCTCCCGGATACCACACTGCCTTATGCTTCCTGATCTGTCTGACCATCAGTTCTCCTACCATCCTGCTCGCCTGCTCTTTATAGCTCTGATCCAGCTCCGGCAAAAATGTATTCCACATCTCCTTACTGTTAAATCCCAGCCAGCCGGCAATTTCCGCCGAGCCTATCTCCCGTTCTTCTGCAGCCTTCTGTTCTGTCAGCCACTGATAGGTTTCACGAAATGCCGGTTCATAGATTCCAAGGGTATGATGGATCGTTCCATCATAATCGAATATGATCGTTTTTGTCATCATTTATTTCCCTATCTATTAGAGCTGCTTCATCAGATTGACCATCTCGATCGCAGATAACGCACAGTCATAGCCTTTATTTCCCGCTTTGCTTCCTGCACGCGCAATAGCCTGCTCGATATTCTCAGTCGTGATCACTCCGAATAAGACCGGGATCCCTGTTGCAAGTTCAACCTGTGCGATCCCCTTGGCAGATTCATTGCACACCAGATCATAATGTGAAGTATCTCCACGAATGACAGCTCCCACGCAGATAACTGCATCATATTTTCCTGACTGTGCCATTTTCTGTGCTGTAAGCGGGATCTCAAATGCTCCCGGCACCCATGCTGCAGTAATATTCTCTTCTTCTACTCCATGTCTTACCAGTCCGTCGACTGCCCCTCCCAATAATTTATTCACAATGATCTCATTGAATCTCGCTGCCACGATACCAACCTTCATTCCCTCCGGTGCTACTACTTTTCCTTCTACTAAATTGATCTGTCTCATTTTTTCTTCCTCCTGATATTTGCTGTTTTTTATAAATTTATTTCTTTAAAAATATGACCCATCTTTTCCTGCTTCGTTTTCATATACTTCCGGTCATATTTTTGTACCGGAATCTCCAATGGTACTCTCTCATTGATCTTCAGCCCGAATTCGCCAAGCCCATAGACTTTATCCGGGTTATTGGTCAGTAATCTTAATGATTTCACACCAAGGTCTGACAGTATCTGTGCCCCAACCCAGTACTCTCTGAGATCCGGTGCAAACCCTAACTTCACATTAGCCTCCACGGTATCATATCCCTGTTCCTGAAGCGCATAGGCTTTGATCTTATTGATCAGTCCGATTCCTCTGCCTTCCTGTCTCATATACAGAATGATCCCTCTGCCTTCCGCCTCTACCTGGCGCATCGCTGTCTGCAGCTGCAGGCCGCAGTCACATCTGAGCGATCCGAATGCATCTCCTGTCAGACACTCCGAATGTACACGGCAAAGCACATCTTCACCATCTCCCAGATCACCTTTTACCAGTGCCAGATGATGCTCTCCTGTAATGTCATTGATATAGCCATACATTTTAAAATCACCGTACTGCGTTGGGAGGTTTGCAGCTGCTTCCTCCTTTACATGCTTTTCATGTATTCTTATATAATCCTGCAGATCACGGATCGTAATAAATGTAAGGTTATGCTCTTTTGCCATTTCCCATAGCTGTGATGTACGCATCATAGTGCCATCTTCTTTCATAACTTCACAGCACACGCCGCATTCTTTCAGTCCGGCAAGTCTCATAAGATCTGTTGTTGCCTCCGTATGGCCATTTCGTACCAGAACCCCGCCTTTTCTGGAAATAAGCGGAAATACATGTCCCGGTCTTCTGAAATCCTCCGGTTTTGACTGATCATCCACACACTTCATAATGGTATAGGAGCGTTCTGCCGCAGAGATACCGGTGGTTGTATCTGCGTGATCCACTGCCACGGTAAATGCTGTACTGTGATTGTCCGTGTTCTCAGCAACCATCGGCGGAAAGTTCAATCTCGCCGCAATTTCTGCACTCATCGGTGTACAGATAAGACCCTTTGCATAGGTCGCCATGAAATTAATATTTTCCCTGGTCGCAAACTCTGCCGCACATATCAGATCTCCCTCATTTTCTCTGTCCGGATCATCTGTGACCAGAACTATTTTTCCTTCCTTAAGATCCCTAAGTGCCTCTTCAATTGTGTTGTACTGATAATTTTGTGACATACTGTATATCCTCCTGTTCTAAAACCCGAATTCTTCAAGAAACTCCATCGTAATTCCGGATTCTTTTTTCTCTTCTTCGTTTTTTCTGATGCCAAGCAGTTTTTCTACATATTTTCCGATCACATCATTTTCCAGATTAACCAGATCCCCCGGCACCTTTTCCAAAAGAGTGGTTTCTTCTCCTGTATGTGGAATGACCGACACCTGAAAACCAGCTTCATCAACCCTTGCAACTGTCAGGCTGATCCCATCAATACAGACGGATCCTTTTTCCACGATCAGATGCAAAATCTGTGGCGATGTCTCAATTGATACCCAGATGGCATTTTCTTCCCGGAGCATGGAACGTATCACGCCAGTCCCATCAATATGGCCGCTTACTATGTGTCCCCCGAACCTGCCGTCTGCAGCCATTGCACGTTCCAGGTTTACCTGGCTTCCGGCCTTGCAGCTGCCAAGACTGCTTCTTCTGATCGTCTCTGCCATCACATCGGCAGTAAATCCGTCCGGCTGGATCGACGTAACTGTCAGACACACACCATTCACAGCAATACTGTCACCGATCCTTGTCCCTTCCAGGACTTTCCGGGCTTTCACTGCCAGGATCCCTGATTCCCCTGTCAGCTGTATATAACGGACTTTTCCTTTCTCTTCTACGATTCCTGTAAACATGATTCCTCCTGTTTTTTCTCACACACCTGACATCTTATCCGGATGTCCTCACCAATCTGGCAGATATCTGTATATTTCAGTTCCACTGCTTCAGACGGGAATTCAACTCCGATACCTTCTACCGGTGTCTTCCCGGCCACACCGCCAAACAGCTTTGGTGCCACAAAAGCCTGTACTTCCTTTACAATTCCAGCTCGCAGTGCACTGTCATTTAACGTACCTCCTCCCTCCAGGAGGATGCTGTCAATGCCTCTGTTTCCAAGATCTGCCATCAGCTTCTTAAGGTCTATCTGATTCTTTTCGTCGGGACAGTAAATGGTTTCAACTCCCATGGTATGTAATATTTTTATTTTCTCTTTTGCATTTTTCTGTTCTGCATAAGCCACGATCGTCCGGTACTTTTCCGCACTTTTTACAATCTGACTGCCCGGCGGGATCCTGAGCTTACTGTCACACACAATCCTGACAGGACTTTTCCAGCCTTCTACCCGGACGTTTAACATCGGATCATCTGCAAGCACAGTTCCAATACCTGCCATGATCCCCATGTACTGATGCCGCATATGCTGTACTTCTTTTCTTGCCGCTTCTCCGGTGATCCATTTTGATGCTCCTGTCTTCGTTGCGATCTTCCCATCCAGTGTCATGGCATACTTCATCACTACATAAGGAGTCTTCATAGTAATATAATGAAAAAACACCGGATTCAGCTGATCACATTCTTCTCTCATAAAATCTTCAACTACTGTTACACCGGCTTCCCTTAACATCTGTACACCTTTTCCTGCCACTTTCGGATTCGGATCTCTGGAACCGATCACCACTTTTCTGATCTTCTGTTCAATGATCGCTTCCGTACATGGAGGTGTTTTACCATGATGACAGCAAGGCTCCAACGTGACATAAATCACCGCACCTTCTGCTGATTCTGTAAGAGAAGCAATTGCATTACGTTCCGCGTGAAGTTCTCCATACTTTTTATGATAGCCTTCCCCGATGATCTTTCCGTCTTTTACGATCACTGCCCCTACCATAGGATTGGGATTCGTCCAGCCTTCTCCTTTTTTGGCCAGTTGAATAGCCCGAAGCATATATTCCTGATCCGTCATTTCTATTCCTTCTTTCTTATTCCTGTTCTTTGCCTGGGCTACGCCGAGGCTTTTAAACATGTGCAATCGGATTCACAGACAAGTGAATGGTATAGTTATTTCGAAAACGATGTACCAGATACAAAAAAAGCCTG
>OLOP01002069.1_pt1 | contig 11731 bp, 10 predicted proteins | sample 1672381 | NCBI WGS metagenome assembly OLOP01 (sample SAMEA3136678, study PRJEB25190) | human gut metagenome | biome: human gut; feature: human-associated habitat; material: faeces | place: Austria | collected 2013 | reverse complement strand
TAAATTCCTGAAAGTATTTTCTTTGCGTTCTCCAGGTTATTTTTTCCATTTATTTTTAGATATACTTTACTGATTTCAGAAGGCTCTCCTATTTCTCTGCAGAGATCCTGTGCCTGGGAAATGGGTATGTAGATTTCGTTGCCTTCTATTACTACAGCGGCTTTACAGGGCATATATGAGGTTTGCGGTTCTCCTGCGGAATTGCCGGACAAAGTGGTAAGATCATCCGTGGCTTTGGAAGTTTCCTTCTCTTTTTCATCCAGGGAATAAAAAATATTCAGGTTTTCACCCATCTCTAAAAATTTTTCCTGTTGTTTTTTTGAAATGGCATGATTATTATAGTCTTTCATATCCCGTAGGGAACCATTTCCCAGCAATAACAACGGCATCTTCCCCAGTTCATTCTGAGTTGGATTTTTTCCAAACGCATTCATATCAATTCCTGAAAAAGTCGTTGTTTCCGTATAATCTTCAATTTTGATGACAACCGGGACTTCTATGACTGGCCAGATTTCTTTTATACCTTTTATCTTCTTCGCTTTCTGCAAAAAATCTTCATCATAAGCCAGATCTCCAAGTGGGAGCAGCACAGTAAATTGCCGTTTTTCTTCTTTCATGCCTGCCAGCAGCATTCCTAATAATGTAAGTATCAATGCCAGCAGAAGTATGACAAATAAGGTAAAGCTGTCTATTTTTTTTCTTTTCAATGAGAAGCCGCCTTTCTCGCTTCTTCAAGAAGGATATTTTTCTTATGAAGCTTTCTGACCAGAATCAGGATTATGGAAATAAGCAGTACTGCAACAACTGCAGCTATGGAATACCACCAGTTATTGGTTTTCTCCTGGTCATCTTCAACCTTTAAAGATTTTATCTGGGTTTCTTTGATTTCAGAATCAAATTTTATTTCTTTCTCATATGATTTGCCATCTGCATCCTCATACGTAAGAATTAATTGACCTGCACATTTTCCTGTTTTTCCTTTTACATATATGCGAAGACTTCCTTGGGATAAATCTCCGGCCTCTATGGTCCCTAAGAATGCAGTATCGTTTGAGCTTAATTCATCAGCCTTTAAGCTGACACTTGCATTGTATATTTTGTCTCTTCCGAGATTCATTGCTTTTACCGGGATCTCTACTGTATCCATAGTGTATAAAACAGATGGAATATCTGAAGCTTCCAGCTTAACACGAACCGGTTGTATGATCTGAAAAGACAGTAATTCTGTACCGGTAGTTGCCGTTGCTTTCGAATCTTCATAATCCAGAGAAAAAGTAATGACAGCCTGGCCAGGATCACAGTTTTCTGTTATAGTAATCATCTGTTCCAAAGTAATTGCTTCACCAGGAGCCAGGACTTGTACATAAAAAGAGTTTTTCTCAAATTCGATTCCTTTGTTCTCTGTAGAAAGGGAAATTTTTAAACCAAATACATTTTGACTGCAGCTTTTATTTCGAAATGTCAGCGACATTTCTGTTGTAGAACCAGCCTCCAATCGTCCACCTGAAAGATTGCTGTCTTCTAATAATACCTGCGGTTTATGTAATATTTTTTCACTTGATGAGTCTGATGTTGAATTACCTCCTCCCCCACCGCCCGAATACCCTCCGTTGTCTATAACCGGATCTGTTATCTGCGGGGCGTCACCGTCCTCCGGATTATCACTGTCTATTACAACATGAAAAGGATTCGATTTAGAACCATCACCAAAGTCATCTCCTGATGTAAAAATATCCGGATCCGGATTTTCTTTATCGGTATCAGCTTTATCAGGAGTCTTTTCATCCTCTGCCGGAGGTTCGGTACTCGTAGAATCATCCTCTTTTTCATCAAGGGTTAACGAGTTGTCATTCTCATAAGATACGGACGGATCTGAGTCCGTAAATCCTTCTTCAGCAGATGTAATCTCCGTGTTTTGAGGCTCTGTGGCAAAAACGGTAGCTGGAAGAAATATTATTGTCGTACACAATACTAATGCCGTTTTTACAAATAAATTTCTCATTATCAGGCAGTCCTTTCTCTTAAGATTCCTCCATCCATTTCATATACGTGGTCACATAAGATTCTGATGTCCTCTTCATTATGGCTTGCCAGCAAAATGGTTTTTCCTGCTGCTTTTAAATCCAGCAGCAGTTCTCTTATTTCTTCCACGCCATGTTTATCCAGTCCATTAAACGGCTCATCCAGAATCAAAAACAGAGGATCTTCCATAATGGCCTGTGCAATACCAAGGCGTTGACGCATTCCAAGGGAATATTTTCCGACTGGTTTCTTCATGTCCGGATCCAATCCTACCCTTTTTAAGACTATGCGGATATCGGCCTTCGAAATCCGGCCATTCATGTCTGCCAGGATCTCCAGATTTTTAAAGCCCGTATATTGTGTAAGAAAACCGGGAGTCTCGATAATAACTCCAAGACTTTCAGGAAAATCCACATCATGGCCTATTTTTTTTCCAAATACAAAAATAGTACCCGTAGTTACAGGAAGAAACCCACAGATGCATTTCATAAGAACGGTCTTTCCGGAACCGTTATTTCCAACAATCCCATAGACGTTCCCTGTTTTCAAGGAAAGATTTACTTCCTGTAACACGATGTCTTCACCGAAACGTTTGGTCACGTGTTCTATTTTTACGCAGGTGTTCTGCATCATTCCACTTGCTCTTTGCGGATCACAGGCCAGATTAAATGTCCCTTCAGATTTCTTCCAATCTTCCATATAAAACACCTCCCAGAATTCCCAGCATTACGAATAAAAACAACAGTAGAAATAGCCAGAGTCCTATTTTGTCCGGTCCCCAATTTTTATCAGCCAGTATCCATTCTACTGGATAAAACCATATCTGATTTTTAAAATAGCGGTCATGAAGAATAATTCCGAAATAGAAGCTTACAAAAGGGATTCCATATACCATGTAAGCAGAATCCCATAAAATCCCGCAGCTTCCACCGAAAGTACTTATGATACTTCCGATAAGTCCTGTCCGGAATGCCTTCATGAGCAAGTCCAGAAGTTCTTCTTTCTGAATAGCACCCTGTATCTCCAGCGGATAGAACACAATAAAATTGATAAAAAGTACCGTTAATATAGCTAATGTCCAGACCATAAAACCAGACATCATAATAGAAAAGACTTTACCTTCGACATACTGTCTGCGGGTCGTTCTGGGAAGTATCTCCTTTAAAAATCCACTTTTATATTCTTGCAGAATGGAATCACTCCATGGCAATACGGCTGCTACCGGAATGGCAAAAGATACTGCCTGACTTTTTAAGGAACCTTCCAGTATACTGATAAAAGTACCACATGCCAGTGCTTTTTTTAAGCTGGGATAAGTCTGGCCAATGGCGATGGAAATGCAGGCTATCAGCCATGCTGCCAGAAAATTCTTATTAAATAACATACGTTTTGTTTCACCCCACACAGGTATTCCCCCTTCCGATCATGTCTTTTCTCCAAGAAATTCAAAGGTATATTTTTTCATCCGGTTAATTGCAAAAACTGCAAGAAGAACTAAAATACCCAGAAAAAACATGTAGGAATGCGTGATTTTCGGAAGCAATGGGTCATAACCTAAGTTATGTTTTCCGTATACTGCCTGGTTCAGAGGACTGATCCAGCAGATTAATACATTTACCTGATACATTTCGTATTTTTCTTTATGTAAAATTGCAGCCAGTACTTTCGGGTCCAATAAAAAACCAAATACACTGTAAAGAAGGCCAAAAATCATACCCTTAGTCTTCCCTTTATAGAGATTTCCTACAAGGATTACAAAGCTTAAGGTCAGCGAATAACAAAACAACAGGAAGAAAACCTGCAGCATACAGCCATAAGGTGAAATACTTTCCATGACTCTTACTGTAGAAGGGACCTGCAGGTTTTTTCCTAATTCTGAATAACCAAGCATGGCCGCAGTTTCGCTCCACAGGTTACCTGGATAACTCTTTTTCATACACAGCACGGCCGTAAACAGCAGCATCAAAACCGTATATAAAACAGTTACAAGAATAACATAAATGAATTGACCTAAAAGCCATTTCCTCTTGGTTGTCCGGGTCAGCTGGTATGGAGTAATAGGTGTCATCTTCGGCAGGTCAGAAAACATAAGAAGCAAGAGCAGCGAACTGGACAGTACTGCTATCCCATCCCCAAATGTCCAGATAAATGGTTCAATGGCCTGTACCGGTGTATCGTAGGTATCCATTACAACCATGATTCTGCCTGTAAGCAGGAAACTAAGTACAAATTCTAACAGAAATATAAAAATAACTTTGGGATTGCGTAAAAATCCGAAGAAATTGTACCTTACAATTCCAAATACCTGTCTCATGTCAGTAACCCAGATTCCGGTCTATGATACTGCCATCCACGGCATTAATGGTGAGGAAACTTTCATTTGGATCTTTACTGGTATTTGATTCTGTTTCTCCGTTATATTCACTTTCTGAAGTCATGCTGCCGAAAAAATCCCAGACGGGGATCAAAATACCTGTGTGTGCGTCAGTAGACGGCTCATATATTCTGGCATAGCCAAGAACGATCCGATCAATATTATAGACTCTGGAATTTTCATATTGCATATTATCAGCGTTTGTTACCACCATCATTTTTTCATAAATTTTCATAATCTCGCTGAATGAAAGAAGATTTAAATTCTCTGTCTTTATGTTACCAATTGTGTAGGGATTTGAATAAGTCATGCTTTCTATGCCATCTTTATCGACATAGAAACAGAGACTTTCATAAGACCATGTTTCCATCGTGCTGTCCATATCTTCCAATGCCCCACCGTCTGCAATTGTCTGAGTTACCGGCACACCATTTATGGTACGTGCATAATCAATTCTATATCCATTTCCAAAATTACCTGAACTATTATCGCCTTCAAAACTTTTGCACACCGCGTAATTCCAGTTAGAAAACTGTAAATCTGTGATGCCCATTTTTTCAACTTTTTCCTTTACAAGTTTTTTTGCTTCATCTAGGGACAGCCCGATAGATTCTTCTGTGGGTTTTTCTTCCTCTTCAGAATATCCGTAATCACACCACATTGCATCCTCCGGTATTTTTTCCCCGCCCTTGTTTGCTGCTTTCTTGATCTTGACTGACAAGGTATCGGAGCCATCGGAAGATATCATATAGTAGTATTGTGAATCGTCTGGCATTTGTGCAATACAACTGAAATAATTTCCGGCAACAGGTTTTGCCTCTGTCAGGGTTTTCTTTTCCGGAGCAGTTTCGTATTCCTGTTCCCATGTCTCAATATCTTCATAGATATCATAGACATAATTCCCATCATCGTCTGTTCCATAGTTATACGGATCCAGGTTTCCGTTAGCAACGTCTTCTTTTAGTTCATCCAGAGTTTTTTTAATTTCATCCTTTGTCTTCACATAATAACTATCCAGGGTATAAAGTTTTGCCTCTGAGAAGAATGCGTTTGTAATACGGTCGAGAAGCTCCTGGGTAACTTCTGCCGCAGTGACAGAAATAGCAGATATCTTTTCCACTTCCGGAATTTCTACGCTCGCATCTGTATTTACCACGAGCTTGGCACTGTCATCTTCCACATGGCTTTTATAATTTTGAGGAGCATCAATGAGATTCCTGATGGTTGTCTTTGACTCTGAACCGTCATCGTTCTTGCTTTCAGATGCTTCTCCTTTAGAACCGCTAACATCATCCGCTTCCGTATAAGCATCTACAGCCTTGCTCCCCTTCGGCTTTACCAAAGAAGAATCCGGGGTCTGTGCGCATCCTGTAAACATTCCAATACAAAGCACTATTCCTGCAAACTTTTTTATGTTTTTTCTCATTTCTGGTAATATCTCCTTTCTAAGATTGTTATAAGTATATCATCGAGCATTACACCAAATCTTTCGCGATTTGTAACTGATATGTAAACGTTAGTGTGATTACCAGAAAACAGAGACGGTAGTTCCTTTTCCCGGATTGCTTTCAATCTTCAGTTGGAAATCGTGCAGTTCTATAATTTTCTGACATAAAGAAAGACCGAGCCCTACACTTCCTTTTGCCCTGGAACGAGATTTGTCTACCATATAAAATGGTTCCGTCACCATTTCCAGATCCTCTTTCGGTATTCCCTTTCCAAAATCCTGAACCATCAGATGGTCTGGGGTTGCCTCAAGCACAATTTTAGATTCTTTCCTGGAAGCTTTGACTGCATTATCAATTAGATTTGTCACTACACTTATCATTAAGTCCTGATCAAACTTCTTTACCAATTCTTTTGGTTCACAAAATACATCAAGAGAGATGTTTTTTTCTTGAAGCCTGCAATCAATAAGTTCTTTTACTTCTTTCAGGAAGTTATCCACCTGTATTTCAGCTGGATTGAATGAGTCTTCCGAAGCTTCGTAGAGTCCGGTTAATTCCAGCATTTTCATAGAAAGTCTTGAAAGCCTGCGACATTCATTTTCAATATAAATCAGAGCCTTCTCCTGCCTTTCCGGGGTTAGGCGCACAGTAAGCAATGTATCTGCATAGCCTATGATTGCAGTCATTGGGGTCTTCAGCTCATGAGCCAGACTTCCAATAAGCTGTTTTTGTGTCCGGTTTATGTTAGAAAGACTTTCAATTTGTTCTTTTATTTTACCTGTCATAAAATTAAAGGTTGCACCTACCTGCGCAAGTTCTGTATTTCCCTCTGACGGTACTTTAAAATCATAAATACCTTCAGAAACAAGAAGCGTAGCTTCTCTTAGGCCTGTAAGCGGTGCTGTGATTTTTCTAAGGCTCAAATAAAGGATAATTCCCATCACCACGATCAAAGATAAAGTAAATCCACCCGTCTGAAAAAACAGCAGATGACTTTTTTCTATTACATCTGTTATATCTTTATAAGTAACAATCTGATATCCCATATTTACATTGCCATAGTAAAATAACAAAAGTGTCCTTCCATTTATCTGACTGATCATAGGGCCATGACCATCACTGTTGCTGCCATGATCCACCATGTTTGCCTTACTTGCACATAATTCTCTTAACTTTTTTACATCGAATTCATAAACAGTTCCATTATAGGTCATTTTTCCATCAAGATATAAAACCGCGCTGTCATGAAAAACCTGCCGAAAAGCATAAGTAACTATTTGGGGGCGCATTTCGTTGTCGGCATTCTGTTTCTGATTGTCAGAAAGGCTTGTTTTATTTTCAAACTGTAAGATATTTGTTCTGAATATACTGCTTTCATAACTGTTGATATTCTGTATACTCTGATTTTTCCAACAATAAGTGGTATAGAGAAAGATCCCTGACGATGCCAACAGAATAATACATGTAGTCTGAAAAAAGATCTTTATTAAGAGTTTCATAAATCCACCTCAAGTCTGTAACCGATTCTGGGAATTGTTTTAATCTTATCCTGCCAGCCAAGCTTTTTCCTGATACGACCCACATGTGCATCCACAGTTCTTGTTTCTCCGCAGAACTCTTCATTCCACAGTTCCTGCAGAATCTGATTCCTGGTCAGTGCTTTATTCGGGTTTTTGGCGAACACCATGAGACAGTTATATTCCATTGGCTTTAAATAGATTTCCATGCCCATTTTTGTAACAGTACGACTAGCAGTATCAATGATGACATCACCAATTTGAATCTGTTCTTGTACAGTGCCATTACGTTCCAGTACTTTTTCAAGACGAACCATCACTTCCAGCATTTCAAATGGTTTTACAATATAATCTTCCGCACCGTCTTTTAATCCCTTTATCTTGCTCGCGATATCTCCCTTTGCAGTAAGAAATATTACGGGAATTTCATATTGCTTCAATTTCGGTAACAGGCTATAGCCGTCTCTTCCGGGAAGCATGATATCTACAAGTGCACACTGAAACGCATGATCTTGAATAATTGCTTCATATGCCTCATTTCCATCCAGATATCCTACTGTTTCATACCCTGCAATCTCCAGATTCATACATAGCAGGTCATTGATCGACATTTCGTCTTCTATCACAAGAATTCTTGCCTTCATAATTATTACCTCACATGTTTTTATAACTATCTTTTCACAGGTTAATTATACATTAAATTCTATAATGCAGTTGTAACTGATTTGTAACAGCAAAAAAGGAAACCAAAACCATTCTGTGAGAATAGTTTTGATTTCCTGTATAAACCGTTATTTTCTGATCGTTTATAACGCTGGTGAGAACATTTATTATTATTTTTACTCCATTCCAGAATCATTCGAAAGAGAGACAATGCAAATACAAAAATTATTAAAATCACTAAAATTTTCATACGTAGCCTGATTCCTTTCATTTACCTTTATCAGATCGTGTCATTCAAATCACATCCACTGATGATGCGATTCCATAAGTTCTCCCGCTTGTCCATTCCTTTGGTAAAATAGGGGAGTCTTTCTTCTTCCAGCTCTTCCAGACGAAGCACATTTCCATTCAGATAATTGTCAATCCGGTATCCTGTACTTTTAAGTCTTGTAATCACGCCACCGATTTTTATATCCAGAATTTCATAACCAAAGGGCTTTGCATCGTTCATCCAGATTTTTTCTCTTGATGATTTCATATCTGTCAGATTGCAGATGATCCCAGGAATAACATTCTGACTGATATCTTTCAACGCTGCTCTATCCGATCTGTCATATGCTGATTTTATACACATGCCCAAATCGGCTTTATCAGCTAATACCGCCGCCAGTTTTTCATAAAACGAGAATAAAAGCTGATATTTTCCTGTTTTTTTTGCACATTCCTTCATACATTTCTGTATGTTTTGGTAGTAAGATTTTGTATTGACACCTGATTCTTTCACATGATAATCAAAAATGCCTAACATTGGATCCTGGTATAACAGATATTTTGAAGGATTTTGAGCCTCTTTATTCTCTTTCGTATTTAAGAATAAGGAATCAAAATTGTCAAGTGTCATAAAATCATCAAATTCTCCGCCTGTGCAGTTCCTGAACTCCTGCTTAAGGATTGTTTCGTCATAGTCTCTGTGAAAATCAAGGTGTGCAAAAAGTACAAGTCCCGGAAGCAAAGCATCCACCGGGGTTTCTGCACCATTATCCATCCATGCTGTACAGAGCACCTCTTTTATATTGTATTTTTTACAAGTAGAAAGAGCTGCTTTGGTACACGCATAGGTCTTAGAATAATTGGGGGAAATTCCGTTCCAAATCCAAGATCCTCCTGCAAAAATAACGTTATCCGAAAGCTGCGCATGGATATCCAGCATTTTTTCATAGGTTCTGGTATCAGCATGATAATAGTCCCAATATACTAATCCTAAATCTTTTTTCGGTTTTTCCCATTTGGAGCAGTCCGTGTTTTCGGGCAGATCATAGTATCCGCCTGTAGAATTTGCTGTAATGTACATGTCACTCCATATCATAGGCTTTAATTCTAATTTTCTGCAAATATCTACGACCCTGTTACAATGTTCCCTGATTATCAGTGACCCTTTTTTATATCCATTTTCTTTTAGATAATTTCCAAGTCCCAGCATGACAGCCTCATCCATTCCAAGATGTACCCTGTTGGTAGAAAAATTCTCCTTTACTGAGCTGAGCAGCTTTTCAATAAACTGATAAGTTTCCTCTTTTTCAGGCTGGAGAATGTCCGCAGAATCACGAATCTTATCCATTCCCGGCCACTTCAGCGCATTGTGCAGATGAGCCAGGGTCTGAATACACGGAACAAGCTCTACCCCAAACATGGAGGCGTAAGCATCCAGCTCTTTTATTTCGTCCTTGGTGTATTTTCCGCGATAAGCCCCAAAATAAGGCTGTCCCTCTACTTCATAGGTATCTTCTGTATAAAGCATGAGTACATTCATTCCAAGTTTTGCCAGTGTCTTGATCAGGAATTTCACCTTTTCAACTGTAAATACAGCATTTCTGGAACAATCCAGCATAAGACCGTTTCTTTCAAAACAGACATGCTCTTGATATTGAAATTCATCCTCTTCCATATGATGTATGGCATAATTAAGTGCGCGGTAATAATGAGATATTTCCCGGCAGATGATATGAATCTGGTTTTTTCTTTTATTGATCAATATTTCTGGTCTGTCCTGAAATTTAACAAACAATTCTATGTTTTGGTTGAAACCGTCATTTTCAGCCAGCAGTATTTCAGTACCTTTTTTAATAGTATTATATTCTTTCTTATCAGATGAAAAAACAATGTTCATACGTATTCCTCTTTCTTTAGGAATTCTGCTCTTTCTTTAGGAATTCTGCTCTTCTTAATAAATCAATCTTTTTAGCAGAGCATCCCCTGTCAATGTTCTATTTTATTCGTTTGTAAATAATCGGCTCATCATAACCAAAAGTTCTTTTCCCATTTACTTCCATGGACTCTGATACTTCCAATTGATTTTCAGTGAACTTTTCATGCAGAGAAAATTTCAATACGGGAGAAAACATACTTACACTTCCGCCTTCCCATGTATCACCTGATTTTCTGAAAAATGCAGGAGTAAATTTTGCAGAACACTTTAGCTGATCATAGTCGGCACCTTTGAAGATTTTGTAAGTAAAATTCTTTTTATCATATCCTTCCGGTATCTCATAAGAAATAAGTTTTATTGAATTGTTTTCTTCCATAAAAAGAAACAAATGTGAAGAAGAGCGGGTAGTCCCCTGTACAGAATAATAACTTTCTTCAATCATAAATACGCCTTCGAAACCATTTGGGAGATTTGCGATTTTTGAATTACATATTGTATTGATGTGCTTTGCATATGGATACTGTGGATTTGTCTTACTTATTTTCTCAAATTGATCCTTATTATCAAATTTTCCATTCAACAGCGTAACAAAATTTATCAAGTTAGCCATGATCTTATGCCTCCATAATCTTTATCATATAGTTTTTATCCACTATACACCTTCCATATAAAAGAGTCCATGTACAAAATAAGGGAATATATAAACAAAATGCATCAGTTAACAAACATCGGAAGAGGGGCATATCATTGTCCAATTGATATGCCCCCTCTTTGTCTGAATTACTGTTCCATTTTATAAATTTACGCATAATATTTCGTACTACGCCATGTTTCTATGGCTGAATCGAGCTAATAAGAACGTTACTGTTAATTGTGTTTATATCTACTTAAGGCACGAATCAGTTTTTCTGACTCCAGTGGTTTGGTAAGATAATCGTCCATTCCAGACTTCAGTGCTTTAGTCTTATCTTCTGTAAAAGCATTGGCGGTCATAGCTATAATCACAACAGCAGATGCATCACTTCTGTTCATTGTACGTATTTCTCTGGTAGCTTCCATGCCATCCATAACTGGCATCATAATATCCATCAGAATTACATTGACCTCACCAACACCTGATTTTGCAAATGCTTCAACAGCCTCCTTGCCGTTTGAAGCCCTTATAATTACTGCTCCTGCATTTGTCAGAAGGAATTCCGCAATTTCCATGGTGGATCTCACATGACTAAAGTCACATGCTCCTCAGCCGCTTTAAGCGACAAGGCTAAATATCGGCGGATACGCCTGTAACTTAGGATATGCGCAGTCATGCGCTTTTTTCCATGCCAGATATGGCAGGTTCCCACACCACAGGTAGTCCGCTGTATATCTGCCTGTGTTTATGCTGCTCTTAAGAGTTCCATTTCTAAAAATAGTTCTCTTAAGTCCGCATATACACATGAGATCCTACGCTTTACTGAAGGGACTTTTGCCTCCAGCAAAGACCTTTCCGTTACCGGAA
>OLOP01002062.1_pt1 | contig 11763 bp, 8 predicted proteins | sample 1672381 | NCBI WGS metagenome assembly OLOP01 (sample SAMEA3136678, study PRJEB25190) | human gut metagenome | biome: human gut; feature: human-associated habitat; material: faeces | place: Austria | collected 2013 | reverse complement strand
ATAATGCAGACGCATTCTGCCGTATTTGCCGTAGTGCGGTTCTTCTTCGGGCAGAGCAAGATTGGGATAATACATTCCATCTGCACCCAATGTGTAGGTTCCACCCATTTCCTCGAATAATGACTTCATATGCTATTCCTCCTTGAAATCAGCAATGACCTTTAGATCATCGCAAAATGTTCAAGAGCAGCTCGGATAGCATCTTCCTTTTCTTTCGGGCATTGTGGTACTTTCTGATTTTCTTTCTGTGAAATATTGTAATGTTCTCCTACATCAATACCACATTTGCGTTTAATTTGGGAAATATATAAAGTTGAAACCTTTAAGCCAAATTCTTTCAGCACATAATCCTTGATTTCCTGATAGGTAGCCTTTGACTCAGCAGCGGTAATATCAAGCTCATCCAAGTCTAAGTCGACCTCTATCGTATCATCCGGAGTTTTTCTGGACAAAAGAACTACCGTCTCGACGTGCACCGTATGAGGAAACTGATCCACCCCCTGCACCTTCTTAACTTCATATCCTTCCCCCCGCAGATATTTCAGATCCCGGGCCAGAGTCGCAGAGTCACAACTTACGTACACGATCCGTTTCGGCTGCATCTTTACCATCGTAGCCAGTACGCTCTCTTCGCATCCTTTCCGTGGCGGATCCACCACGATCACATCCGCATAGATGCCTTCTTTTTCGTATTTTTCCGGCAACACTTCTTCCGCTTTTCCTACAAAGAATTCTGCATTGGTGATATGATTCAGCGTTGCATTTCGTTTTGCATCCTCGATGGCAGCCGGGACAATTTCCACACCATAGACCTGTTTTGCTTTCTGGGCGAGGAAGAGGGAAATTGTTCCGATTCCGCAGTAGAGATCCCAGACCGTCTCATTTCCTTCCAGACCTGCATATTCCAGGGCTTTTTCGTAGAGTTTCTGTGTCTGCACCGGGTTGACCTGGTAGAAAGACTGCGGGGAGATCTGATAGGCGATCGGTCCGATCGTATCGGTGATGTATTCCTGTCCCCATAAGAGTTTCCCTTTTCTTCCCAGAATCACGTTCGTCTTTTCCCGGTTGATGTTCAGGGAAATGCTGGTCATTCCCGGAATCTCGCGAAGTTTTGCGATCAGATCTTCCGCTCCCGGGATGCGGCTGCCGTTGACGACAAGACAGACCATGATCTCTTTCGACTGGAATCCATAACGGATCAGTACGTGACGCACCAGACCCTTCCCGGTCATCTCATCATAGGCCGGAATATCATACGCTTCCATATGCGCCAGTACCAGATTCAGAATCTGTTCGTTGACCTCCACGCCTAGATAGCACTTCCTGTTGCTGATGATCGAGTGAGTTCTTCCGGCATAGAATCCGGCGATCAGATGGCCTTCTTTGTCGCATCCCACCGGAAACTGCGCTTTGTTTCTGTAATGGTACGGATCTTCCATGCCGATGATCGGCTGCATCGGAATCTCTTCTTTCTGAAAACCGCCGATCCGGATCAGATTATTTGCAATCTTCTGCTGTTTGTATACCAGCTGTTTTTCATAAGAAAGTGCCTGGATCTGGCAGCCGCCGCACTGACGGGCGTACGCACAGCGTGGCTCGACCCGGTCTTTCGACGGCTCCATGATCTCCACCAGTCTGGCATAACCGTAATTTTTCTTCGCCTTCATGATCTTTGCCTGTACTTTATCGCCGATCACTGTGTCTTTTACAAATACGGTATAACCGTCCACTTTTCCGATTCCTTCCCCGTCATGTCCCATATCCTCGATGGTTACAGTCAGAAGATCATTCTTTTTGTATTCCATGGATCTGCCCTTTCTTTACATACTGGTTTTACGGATATTTGATTCAAACAGCCGGTTGTAGCCAAGCCATTCGTTCGGATCTTTCGCATTGTCGAAAAGCTCGGTAAATGTTTCCATCTTGGCATCCGTGTTGTCTGCCATATTCAGCGCTGCCGCCTCCATCAGTGCCGGTTTCTTCGGGGAACCGTATTCCAGTTCTCCATGGTGCGCCAGGATGCAGTGCTTTAACTCACTCTCCACTTTTGCCGGGAAATCCGGGATCTCACGGATCGCATCGTGGAGCATCTCCGCTCCAATCATAATATGGCCCAGCAGCTGTCCGTCATCGGTATAATCATTCATCGGAAATGCAGAAATTTCTTTCGTCTTTCCGATATCATGAAAGATTGCTGCGGTCAGAAGCAGGTCGCGGTTCAGTGCAGGGTAGGCTTTCGTATAAAAATCGCAGAGTTTGGTCACATTTAACGTATGCTCCAGCAGTCCGCCCACAAAACCGTGGTGTACTGTCTTGGCTGCGGAATTGAAGCGGAAGCGTTTGATGAATGCTTCATCCTCCACAAAAAACAGTTCTAACAGACGGGACAGGTATGGATTTTGGATGGTTTTGATAATCGCCATCAGTTCTCCGTACATCTCGTCGATATCACATTTGCTCACCGGAAGATAATCGGTGGGATCGTACTCTCCCTCACGGGCTTTTCTTGCACGCTTGATGTTCAGCTGCAGTGCACCTGCAAAATTGGTGACATCTCCCATGATTTCAATATAATCCAGTGTTTCAAAATCATCAATCCCCAGCGAATTCGGATCCCAGATCTTGGCATCGATTGTCCCGGTCTTGTCCTGCAGAACCACATTTTCATATGGTTTTCCGTTTTTTGTCACTGCTGCCTGTTTATGTTTACAAAGGTAAATTCCGGACACCCGGCATCCCTCAAAAAATTCCTGAATAAATTTCATATAATCTCCTTCCGTCTTTCTGCCTGATTTTCTGTCAGTGAAAACTCCGCAGAAGTTTTGTGGTATAGAAAGCCATCGTCCCTATACCACATTTTTTATCTCACTATTCTTTTTTTACAGATTCTTTTATAGTTTATAACGCATCCAGCGTTACGTCAAACACTATTTCCACATATCCTTCCGCACCTTTTCGCATCGCCGTCACTTTGATCTTCTGATCCTTTTTCGACTGATCCAGGCGTGTTCGCAGTCTCGACAGCGTCTCGACACTTTCATTTCCCACTTTCACGATCACATCTCCGTTCTGGATCCCAGCGTTCATTGCCGGAGAATCTTCCTCCACGGAGTTTACATAAATACCTGTAGGAATTCCGGTTTTCTGTGAGAGACTGCTGCTGATATCCTGTCCCCGGACACCGAGGTATATCAGATCTTCATTATTTGACAGTTGCTCAATCAGTTTCCGCAGATCCGAGATTGATAATGCCGTCACCACCCCGGTATCCGCCTCCCCGGAAAAAGACTGCGCGATCACACCCACGATCTTTCCGTCCAGATTGACCAGAACCCCGCTTCCCTCGCTGTTTCCCATAATATCCGTCGTAAGCAGATGATATTCACTGTCCACCGTACTTTTCACATTTGTTGTGGAAGTCACCCGGCCGCAGACTACCGAATCCTGATAACCGGACGGACTTCCCAGTGCCAGTACCAGATCTCCCTGATTCACCGAAGATGCGCTTCCCAGTTCACCCACTGCGATTGCATCCCTGGTCTCTTTGCCAAGATCATTTCTCGCAATCTGGATCACTGCGAGTCCTGTGGCTGCATCCTGTTTGACGAAATGACCGTCCACCGTATTGCCATCACAGAAGGTCACAAGGATCCGGTCCACCGTATCCACAACCCGGTATTCCGTCAGCACATAATATTCTTTCCCTGTGTCTGCCACAACAAAGCCGGATGCCTGTTTCTCATCCTCAAAAGAATTATTCATCCAGTCTACATCATTGGTAAATCCCTGTACGATCACCACGGAACGCTTCGGCTCACTTGCCGCCTCCGAGATCTGCTGATACAGGTCCGAATACTCCTGCAGCGTCATCGGCTCTTTGGATGTATCCGCAGCTGTTGTGTCACTTTCATCGGTCTGATCGTCCCCGTTTTCCTCTTCCGGTATCTCCTGCTGCGGTTCTTTTTCTTCGTCCTCATCCGTCCCGGTTCCGTCCACGATACTCACTCTCGGCTGCTCTTCTTCCGGTTCGAAATAAGGCTCCACCTTTGCAAATACAAAAGCCGCAATCACACCGAACAGCACAGCACCTGCTGCCACTCCCGCCATACTTATCGCGATTTTTCGTTTATCCAGAGGCTTCTTTTTCATCACTTCCCGGTAAAAATCGTACTCGTCCTGCTTGTGATCTTTCTTTTTATCCATACGCGTAGTCTCCTGTTTCTGACTCCAACTGTAACTGCGCCGTTTTCCCTGTATCCAGATATCTCTTCCCATATTCGGAACACATCGAAAAGACAGCTGCTGCCTGAAAATTTCCTTAATATTTTATCAAATAGATATGAACATTTTATGACATAGAGAAAAAACTTTTTCCGCCTCCCTTTTTTGCCTTTCCTTTCCCTGGCAGATAGGGTAAAATAAAGCGTATAGAAAGGATTTAACATTATGAACAACAAAGCTTTAAAAACACTCGAATACACGAAAATCATCGAGATGCTCGCAGCCCACGCTTCTTCCACTCTCGGAAAGATCCGCTGCGAAGATCTCCTTCCCTCCTGTTCTCTGGGAGAGATTGAATATAAGCAGGAACAGACCCAGGACGCGCTGTCCCGTCTGTTTCAGAAAGGAAACATCAACTTCGGCAGTGCCAAAGATATCCGCGGTTCCCTGAAACGTCTGGAGATCGGAAGTACCCTCGGTATCACCGAACTTCTGCAGATCTGTGCCCTTCTGGACAACACCTCCCGGGTAAAATCCTACGGACGCCGGGAAAAAGAAACTGCACAGCGGGATTCTCTGGACGATCTTTTTGATGCACTCGAACCTCTGCCACTGTTAAATACAGAGATCCGCCGCTGCATCCTCTCCGAAGATGAGATCGCCGATGACGCAAGCGCTGCCTTAAAGCAGATCCGTCGTTCGATGAAAGTGACCGGCGAACGCATCCATACACAGCTTGCCGGTATGGTCAACGGTTCCGCCAGAACCTATCTGCAGGATGCCGTGATCACCATGCGAAACGGACGTTACTGTATCCCGGTCAAAGCCGAATACAAAGGACAGGTTCCGGGTATGATCCACGACCAGTCCTCCACCGGTTCCACTCTTTTTATCGAACCGATGGCAATCGTAAAACTGAACAATGAGATCCGCGATCTCGAAATGAAAGAGGCGGCAGAGATCGAAGTCATCCTTGCTTCTTTGAGTAACATGGCTGCCCAGGAACGCGAAAACCTTCGCTATAACCTGGAAAATCTGGTAGAACTGGACTTTATTTTCGCCCGCGCTGCCCTCGCCATGGATATGAACGCCACACGGCCGCTCTTTAATACCAAAGGCTATATCAATATCCGCAAAGGCCGTCATCCGCTGATCGATAAGAAGAAAGTCGTGCCGATCGATATTCATCTGGGAAAAGAATTTCATCTGCTGATCGTCACTGGTCCGAATACCGGTGGTAAGACCGTTTCTTTAAAAACGGTCGGTCTTCTTACCCTGATGGGACAGGCAGGTCTTCACATTCCTGCACTTGACCGTTCCGAACTGTCTGTTTTTGAGGAAGTCTATGCGGATATCGGAGACGAGCAGAGTATCGAGCAGTCGCTCAGTACCTTCTCCTCCCATATGACCAACGTGGTTTCCTTTATCGAAAAGGCTGATCCGAAATCCCTCGTTCTCTTCGATGAGCTGGGAGCGGGTACCGACCCGACGGAAGGTGCCGCACTGGCAATCTCGATTCTGAACTATCTGCAAAAACAGGGCATCCGGGCTATGGCAACCACGCATTACAGTGAGTTGAAAGTGTACGCACTCTCCACACCGGGTGTAGAAAATGCTTCCTGTGAATTTGATGTGGAAACGCTTCGTCCTACCTACCGCTTACTGATCGGTGTTCCCGGAAAGAGTAATGCCTTTGCCATTTCCAGTAAGCTGGGACTGCCATCGTATATTATCGATGATGCAAAAAAACAGATCAGCCAGGAAGACGAGTCCTTCGAGGATGTGATCTCCACCCTGGAAGAAAACCGTATCACCATCGAAAAAGAACGCATGGAGATTGCCCGCTACAAGACCGAAGTCGAAGATCTGAAAAAACAGCTGGAGACCAAGCAGGAAAAACTGAACCAGCAGCGTGACCGGATCCTCCGGGAAGCCAACGAGCAGGCACATGCAATCCTCCGTGATGCAAAAGAATATGCGGATCAGACGATCAAAGACTTTAACAAATTCGGAAAAGCCAATATTTCCATCAAAGAAATGGAAAATAAACGACAGGATCTCCGTAAGAAGATGAACAAAGTCGAAAGCAATATGTCCAGGAAAGAAAAGAAGGTCACAGGTAATCTGAAGCCTTCCGATCTGCATCTGGGCGATGGTGTGAAAGTACTGAGTCTGAATCTCAAAGGAACGGTAAGCACCCTCCCGGATGCCAAAGGTTATCTTCTGGTACAGATGGGTATCATGCGATCCAAGATCCATATCTCCGATCTGGTACTGTTACAGGAAGAAACCGTGATCTCCGCACCGAATATGCAGCGCACCAGCGCCGGGAAGATCAAGATGTCAAAATCTTCATCCGTCGGCATCGAGATCAACCTGCTTGGCCGCACCGTCGACGAAGCCATCGCGGAACTGGATAAGTATCTGGATGATGCATATCTGGCACATATTCCAAGTGTCCGTGTCGTTCACGGAAAAGGTACCGGAGCCCTGCGGAAGGGCATCCATAACTATCTGCGCCGGGTAAAATATGTCTCTTCCTTCCATCTTGCAGAATTTGGCGAGGGAGATGCCGGTGTTACGATTGTAAATTTCAAGAAATAAAATAACTATTCAGTAGGTAATATCCCGCTACAACAAGGAGTTTTTTATGGTATCCAAACAGAAAATAATGATTGTAGACGATGACAACAACATCGCCGAACTGATATCTCTTTATCTTACCAAAGAATGTTTTGAGTGTAAGATTGTCAACGACGGGGAGGAAGCTTTGAGTGCATTTCCTTCCTTTCAGCCGAACCTGATCCTCCTGGATCTGATGCTTCCCGGTATGGACGGCTATCAGGTCTGCAGAGAGATTCGCCACAAATCCAATGTACCGATCATCATGCTCTCTGCAAAAGGAGAAGTTTTTGATAAGGTGCTCGGCCTGGAACTGGGTGCTGACGATTATATGATCAAACCTTTCGATTCCAAAGAACTGGTAGCCAGGGTCAAAGCGGTTCTTCGCCGTTTCCAGCCTGCCCCTTCCGCTCCGTCGGCACCTGCCGGAAAATACGTGGAATATCCGGATCTGATCATCAATCTGACCAACTATTCCGTTATCTATCAGGGGATGACTATCGACATGCCGCCAAAGGAACTGGAACTTCTGTATTTTCTCGCTTCCTCACCTAATCAGGTATTTACCAGAGAACAGCTTCTGGATCATATCTGGGGATATGAATACATCGGCGATACCCGTACCGTAGACGTACATATCAAGAGACTGCGTGAAAAGATCAAAGATCATCCGTCCTGGTCGATCAGTACTGTATGGGGCATCGGTTACAAATTTGAGGTTAAATCCTGATGAGACAAACACTGTATTCCAAATTTATCACAGCCTATATTTTTCTCGGTATTCTCGGAACGGTGTTAATCTCTACGCTGGGATCTTCCCTGATCCAGAAACATATTCTGGAAGACACCGGAGCCGCCCTGTACAAAGAAGCGATTTCTCTCGCCTCCTATCAGGCAAATACGGATTATTCAGACAATGCAGATGTGGAAGCTGCCTATAATCAGCTAAAGACCCTCTCTGCTTTTCAGGATTCCCGGATCCTGATTCTGAACCCGTCCGGACAGCCATTGATTGATACCGGCAAACCATACACTGCAATGGCACAAAGCTCGCTTAAAGACTTTGATCCTGCGATCATGGGATCAGACAATTATATTACAGGTACTTTTCATGGATATTTTAAGGAAAATATGGTCAGCACACTGGTTCCTATCACGAAAAACCTGACCACCAAAGGGTATGTATCGATTCATCTTCCGATGACCGTGATCATTGATCAGAAAGAATCCGTTCTCGGTCCGGTCCATATCGTGTTTGCGATCCTGCTGCTTTGTTCTCTCATGATTCTTGGTCTGTTTTCTCATTCCGTATACCGGCCGCTGAAGAAAATCACCGCAGGAGCCAACGAATATGCAGCAGGAAATCTGGATTATAACATTCCTGTCACAACCAATGATGAAATGGGCTACCTGGCCGATACCCTGAACTATATGTCCGGAGAACTGAGCAAATCGGGAGAATATCAGCACAAATTCGTAGCCAATGTCTCCCATGATTTTCGCTCCCCCCTTACTTCAATCAAGGGTTTTGTGGAAGCGATCATGGACGGAACGATTCCACCTGAGATGCAGGATCGTTATCTGAAAATCGTGGTTGATGAGACCGAACGTTTGGAAAAGCTGACCCAGAGTCTTCTGACCCTGGATAAACTGGACTCCAAAGGGCGTCCTTTGCATATGAACGACTTTGATATCAACCGTACGATCAAAAATACAGTAGCCACTTTTGAGGGAATCTGCCGCAAAAAGATGATTACCATTGAACTGCATCTGGAGTCAGAAACTCTGATGGTGCACGCCGATATGGAACAGATCCAGCAGGTTCTGTACAACCTGATCGATAACGCCATCAAATTCAGTTCTGACAACTCCATCATCAAGGCAGAAACTTCCGAACGTCACGGTACAGTTTTCGTATCCATAAAAGACTCCGGTGTGGGTATTCCCAGAGAAAAACAGAATAAAATCTGGGATCGGTTTTATAAGATTGATTCTTCCCGCGGCAAAGACCGCAAGGGCACCGGTCTCGGACTATCTATTGTCCGCGAGATCATTGCCGCACATAATCAGAATATCAATGTTATCAGTACTGAAGGTGTCGGTACCGAATTTATCTTTACATTAGAAAAAAGCAAGGGAACCAGCTGATTCCCCTGCTTTTTTTATCCTGTCTTTCTTTATTTCCACTCATATCTGGTCAGATGACCGCCCAGCTGCATATGATCAAAATTGTGCTGTCTCAGTGCCTCGTAGAGTACGATCGCTACGGAATTGCTCAGATTCAGCGAACGGATATCGTTCATCATCGGGATACGGATCGCAGTCTCCTGATTTTCCAGTAAAATCTCCTCCGGGATCCCGCCGCTTTCTTTTCCAAACATAATGTAGGCATCTTCCTCATACTGCACTTCCGTATAGGTCTGCGGTGCTTTTGTCGATGCCATATAGATCTTGGCTCCCGGGTTTTTCTCCAGGAAATCCTGATAATCAATATACCGGGTGACATCCAGGTCATCCCAGTAATCCATCCCTGCACGTTTGATTGATTTTTCATTTAACCGGAAACCCAGCGGCTCGATCAGATGCAGTCTCGTACCTGTCGCCACACAGGTACGTCCGATATTTCCTGTGTTGGACGGGATCTCCGGCTCATAAAGAACAATATTTAACTTTGCCATATTCTCTTACCCCATTACTTTGTATAACTCGTCAGGCTGTGGTTTGTCCAGATACCGGACATCCTCACCATTTCGAAGGATCCGGTCGTTCCCGCTGTTGGTACGCCCTACCACAACGGCATGGATGCCTGCCTGTTCCAGTTTTCTCACCAGTTCGTGACCATCGTCTGCCGCGATCATCATGGAACCGCTGGACATGATCTGGTAGGGATTGACCCCAAAGTAGTTGCAGATTTCCACGGTCTCCTGACGGATCGGGATTTTCTTCAGATCCACTTCCAGACCGACCCCGGCTCCGCTTGCCATCTCCCAGAACGCACCAAAGACACCACCCTCGGTGATATCATGCATAGAGGATACACCATGCTCCACGGCGATCCGTGACTCCGGTACCACCGACAGATACTGGTCAAAATCTTTTGCTGTGTCAATCAGAATAGCCGGAAATCTTTTTTTGAGCTCTTCTTCTTTTTCTTTTGCAAGAATCGTCGTTGCCTCCAGGCCGATCCATTTGGTCACGATGATATCCTGATCCGGACGAATCTGAGATACCGTGCGCAGATTCTCTTTTTTCATCTTGCCAACACCGGTTACGGAGATCAACGGCTGCTTTACCACATTGGTGATCTCCGTATGCCCACCCAGGATCTCTATATGCAGTTTTTCACATGTTTCTTCCGCATCCTGCATCATTTTTCGGATCTCCGGCTCTTCAACGGTATCCGGGAGCATTACAGTCAGCATCACTCCCACCGGATCTGCACCGGCTGCCGCAAGATCATTTGCCGTGATATGGATGCTGTGATGTCCCAGATCCTTTGCGGTTCCCGTAATCGGATCCGTGGACATCACCAGAACTTCATCTTCACCTACCTCAAGAGCGGCGCAGTCCTGCCCTACCGCCGGACCGACCAGTACTTCCTCTCTTCTGTGTTTTACCTGTTTTAATACCGAACGGATCAATACCGGTTCCGGCAGTTTTCCTATCTTCATGATTTTCTCCTCCGCATCTGTCAGCCGCCATACTGGTTCAGTACCACATAGACCTGATTCAGATCGTTGTTTGCAATTGCTGTATACATGGCGCTGGACGCTTCCGCATTGCTGGTTTTTACACCGACTTTGTATTTATTTGGCGTCATCTGATAATAACTGTTATTTACTTCTTCTTTGCTGACCTGTTCCCCATTCTCCGTGACAATTTTCCACAGTTTTGCCTTGTATCCGGTATGGGCACTCTGGATCTGTTCCATACTTCCAAAGGCTTTCTCCGGATCTGCAGTCAGTTCGGTCGTCGGATCAATAGTCTCCAGCGTTTCACTTTCATAGGTCACTTTTCGGTCTGCAGGACGATATTCCTCTCCATACAGATTAAAATAAATTTTTCCTCCGTAGGTATATCCTTCAATATAAATCGGTGCTTCCGTATTATTCACAAACCGGAAATCCTTTGCACCTTCTGCAATTGCCGCATCCATGGACGGTTCTACATATTTGACGATCATGGAATGATTATGTCGCTCTGTCACTTCCAGTTCTGCCTGTAATACTGCCTGATATAAGGTTGTAGATACCTGACAGATACCTCCTCCAAAAGATTCCACTACCGTACCATTCGCATATGATGCGGCCGGTGCATATCCATTTTCTTCGGTAAACGGTACCATATTGTCACAGACGGAAATCTCCTCTCCAGGATAGAGAACTTTCCCGTTCAGTTTGGAAGTACCGTTTTTTACATTCGTCGCTCTGGCTGCGCTGCTGGCGGAATAATCGGTGACTCCCTGTCCCAGTACATCCTTTACTTTCGCCAGTTCTTCCTGGGATCCTTTCGGCTCTGTGATCTCCACATCCAGATCCACACTTCCCGGACCATCTTTCCACACATGTTCCAGATAATCCTTCACTTTATCCACAGAACCATCCTCATTCAAGGTAACTCCACGCGCACCGTTGGTGATCTTGAACTCACCATTTTCTCTGGTCAACTCATAATTCACCACTTCACGGTTCAACGCTACACAATAGGTCTCCAGTGCCTTCCTCACACTCTCCTCATCTACCTGATAAGAAAGATCCAGCTGCAGATTTTCCTGTTCCAGTGCTTTTTTCACCTTATATCGTTTGATGACATTGCCGACCTGTCCCACATCCATCGCCTGCCGGATCGTGCCGTCATTATCCCCGGTAACACCCAGTTCTTTTGCTGTCACACCGGTGGACATATCATCCATATGAAGAA
>OLOP01002055.1_pt1 | contig 11778 bp, 8 predicted proteins | sample 1672381 | NCBI WGS metagenome assembly OLOP01 (sample SAMEA3136678, study PRJEB25190) | human gut metagenome | biome: human gut; feature: human-associated habitat; material: faeces | place: Austria | collected 2013 | reverse complement strand
GATATTATGGTAGCCAACAAAAACTTTGGCTGCGGTTCTTCCAGAGAGCATGCGCCAATCGCGATCAAAGCATCCGGCATCAGCTGCGTTATTGCGGAGACATTTGCACGTATCTTTTATCGCAATGCGATCAATATCGGACTTCCGATCATTGAGTGCCCGGCTGCAGCCAAAGAAATTGAAGCAGGGGACACCGTTGAGATCGATTTTGACAGCGGTATGATCTATGACAAGACAAAGGGAACCGAGTATCAGGGTCAGGCATTCCCAGAGTTTATGCAGAAGATCATCAAGGCAGAAGGCCTCATCAACTACATCAACGAAAATACAAAATAACAGCAGCACACATAACATGTATGCGGCAGGAATTGACATCAATTCCTGCCGTTTGCACGTGTCAGCCACCCAAACTCCCCATATCAAGCTTGGGGATGGGAAGTTTGGGTTATTGAGAAAAAAAGGAAAGATTTATTGATTTTGAGATATTTTTTTAATTTTTTTGACACTTAACTCAATTTCACATACAGAGAACTTGCCACCGGCAACTTCTCTTGCATACTTTGGTATCTACAGGACCCACCACTACTGCTTCTCCAATTTGCAATATTTTTTCAAAGTGCTACAATAGATAACCGAAAAAAATATTCCGCCGCCGTAATCATCAGCAACGAAATATTTTTATCAATATCAAAACAAAGAAGGCGTATGATATGTTCCAATATTATCTAATTCATTATTTTAATTTTAAGAATGCAGGCGGCTTCATGCTTGTCTCACTGCTCTGCCTGATCGCGGTTCTTGCAATCGTTATTTTGACAGCGAAGCTTAAAAAACACTACAAACTCAACACACAGGATCTGACACCAAAGCAGATTCGAAAGCTAAACCATATACATAAAGTAAAAGAAATTTCTCTTATCGAAAGCTTTTATGAGATGGTATTTTCCAGTACTTCGGTACTTTTATTCCTGTCTCTTTACTATATTATCGATGAGCGAATCCCACAGGCTGCCTTTTACTGGCAGAAATACCAGAACATTATCTTACTTTTATTCCTGGTATTTTCTGTATTTATGACAAACTGGTTCGATATCCTGTTCGTCCCATTAACTGCAATACCAACCAGACAAAAGGCTTCCGTAAGGCTGATCTCTGCCTTTTATATTATTCTGATCCTGTTATACATCAAGTTCATCTATCATGATTCGAACTATGATTCACTGATCATGTATTTTATCACACTGGCAGTTGGTCGTTTCCTCTACTTTGATTCTACACTCGAAGATATCAGAGATACACTGCAAGGTGTCGCAAGGAATTTACCGCTTCTTGCATTGATGGGAACTTATTCTGCCATCGTATGCTGGTATGGATTCCACTGCGGATTCCTGCTGACTTCCAATGGTGTCATCCTTAGTACGCTGCTGGCGCATCTTTTTATGGATGTATCGATTTTTGTACTGGATAAAACGCGGCTGGTGAAATTGTTTATTTAATTTTTTAACCTACTTTTTATCTTTTTTCAATACAAGTAGGTTACAAATTACAAAGCACAGTATTTCCAGAATTATAATACTTCCAATGATCCATCCAGCCGGATAATGAAATGTAAAATAAGAAAGCTGTTTTCTCATATATACTTCAATTCCCTTTAACACGATCGATCCAACTGACATCACAAGACCTGCAATGAACAGCACATAATAGCTGCCTTCCAACAGGAACAGCTTTCTTTCCTGCCGGTATGTCATTCCAATCTTTCTCATAATCTCCAGCTCTTTTTTTCTGTTCACGATTCCCGAAAATACAATATTGAAATAATTAACTAACCCGACACACAACAATATCACACTGATACTTCCGAACATAATCCTGTTTCCACGGATATAATCTGCATTTTTCTGCATAAGATCTGATCTGGCAATATAGAAAATTCCTGCTTCTCCTTCGCCATCCGGGCTTGTCTGTGTATTACTTTTCCGCCGCTGGTTTTCTTCCGAAAGAATCTTCTGGATTTCATGCATGACCTGCTTTTCTTTCTTTTTCTCTACATTTAATTCCATACAGAATGTCTTTCTCTTCGTAGACAATCGGTTAAATCCTTTTTCACTGACCAGATAATAGATATCTCCTTCTGCTCCATGCCAAGTCTGGTGAATCTCAGGGAAGCCGTCTGCCTGATTATCCAGATAGCCGCTTAACGTATATTTTGTAGACGGTGTTTCTGCTTTTATTCTCTCATCTTCCTTGTCTCTTTCTTTGTCCGTCATGGAATTCCACCGGATACATGCTTCTTTGTTCTTTAACGGAGATAAACATACCGTTTCTCCCACCGCTTTTTCTGCCTGTTTTTCCTGCTTTTGTGACAGTTTATGATCATGGATGATCATTACTCCTGTTCCATTTTCCAGACTGTCCATATCGACTTTCAGTCTGTTCTTCTCTACATATGTTTTTAATGCTTTTAACTCATTTTCACTGACAATCTGGACAGTATCGGCATCCAGTCCTTCGATCATCTTTGCCCCGGATTCATAATCAGTACTGATTTCTTCCGCATATTCTATATTTTTACCAAGATAAGTATCCTTTTCCAGTGGACGGATTCCATCTCTGGATATAGTCGAAAGCATATAGGCTCCTTCGGTTATGTAAGATTCCTTTTTCTTCACACCATCAAGATTCCACAATCGCTTCCGTACCTTTTCAGATATCGGTGAAAATTCATCATAGTCATTGTCATATAGAAGTTCGAAGTTATCCACTTTGGATTTTAAAGGATCTTGATCCGGCGATTGTGTCTGATATTCTGTCCCGCTTCCCTCTTTTTGTGCAAACTCGCTGAATTCTCCTGCAATCAGGAAATCCGGTCTCTGATTGATGATATTAGCATAATCGCTTCCATCGGTGATCACCATAACAATCAGGAACATTTCGATTCCCAGAAACAGTGAAATGACTGTGATTACAAATCTCTGCCGATATCTTGTAACGTTCTTCCACGCCATAAAGCACAGTTCCTGTGTTTCACTTCTTTTTTTCTTGTTTAAGGCTGCTCCTTTCCCCACATAATCTGCTCCCGAAAACTTCTCCCGGATGCCTGGACGATTTAAAACAACTTGTCCACGACTTACTTTTCCATGATCTACTTTTCCATGCTGTCGTTTCTTTCTTCCCTTCTGCTCCGTGTAATGCATTCCCTCTATACAGGTTCTGTTTACCGTCTGCCAGATCACTTGTTCCGATGCACCCAAGATCACCAACAACGTGAAGACTACCGCTAACAACAAGATTTCCACCCGAAAGATCTGCAGTTCTTCTGCGCCTCCATATCCATTCAGATACTGTCTGCCCAATAGTTCCGGTATCAGATATCGCAGCAGCAGAACCGACAAAACTGTCCCCGTAATACCTCCCGGCACTATCGTCCGCATGATCTGCCGGATATAGATCTTACGGATCTGCTTTTTCGTTGTACCGATCGTATGGAGCAGTGCCATCTGCCTTATATCTCCTGCCATGGATATCTGCATCACATTGTAGACAAGCAAAAACATTCCGCAGAGAATCACAACTGCCTCCACTGCTGCCATCCCGTAACTTCCTGTCACCTCTTTTACAGCCCGGTTTTTCGCTGTATCTGTCGCAATGATCTGTTGGGAATTGTCTTTCATCGGTACATCTTCATATAATTTTTCTTCTGTATCTTTCCAGTCCATGTCATTCGACGGACAGATCAGAATATCCGAACCATCTTTAATATCATAACCCCAGTCCTTCAATTTCTTTTCTGACACATATCCGATCGCTTTGCTTCTTCCATTATCTTCTGTATAAACACTGTACCAGCCTGATAATTCGAACTCTTCTTTTTCTGTCTGAAAAAAGCTGATCGATACATCAAGTGCTATCTTCATCCCTCTTTTCGGATTATCAATTCCAAGCTTTTTTAACGTCTTTACCGAAAGCATGATTTCCTGCTGCTTTTCCGGATATGTTCCGTAGATACCGGTATAGGCGGGCTTCATCATCTTTTCCCATGCAGCCTGATCCAGCACTTGTATAGAACAGATAGATTCTTTCTTCCCGGATTCTGTGGCTTCCCCCATTTTCATTCTTCTTCCGGTTTCTCTTACATATCCTAAGGAACGTACTTTTTCATATTGCTGCTTTGTTCCCTCTTCTATGTAAGTGGATGCTGTTGTTCCATCCATCCGGATATTTTTCGTATATTCTGCATTTATTTTCCCGTAAGCCGTGCCAAAGACAAATGTCAGTGTAAGAATGCATAAAACGACTGCTCCCATAAGAATCCGGTTTCTGCCTTTATTGCATTTTCTGATTGCTTCTGAAAGCAGCCGGATCACGTTCGTATTATTATTCGGTGTAAATCCATTCATTTCATTACACCTCCGCATTGTATAATTTCCCGTCTTCTACACGCAGGATACGATCTGCCATCTGTGCGATCGCTTCCTGATGGGTCACAACAATCACCGTCTGGTGGAATCTTGCGGCACAAGTCTTTAACAATGAAATTACTTCCATACTTGTAACAGAATCCAGATTTCCTGTTGGCTCGTCGCACAAAAGTACTGCCGGCTTTACCATTAACGCCCTTGCAATTGCCACTCGTTGTTGTTGTCCGCCGGACAGTTCTTCCGGGAGATTCTCTAACTTTTCTCCAATCTTTAACGTTCTGACAATATCTTCCAGTAATGTTTCATCAATCTCTGCACCATCCAATCTGAGTGGAAGAACGATGTTTTCATATACGTTAATGACTGGGATCAGATTGTATTGTTGAAATACGAATCCGATATTCCTTCTCCTGAATATTGTGCGTTCATCTTCCGACATGTCTTTCAGACTGTTGCCACGTATCCAGACTCCACCTGCAGTGGGTTCATCCAGACCGCCAAGTATCTGAAGTAATGTCGTCTTCCCGCTTCCTGATGTACCGATGACCGCGAAGAATTCCCCTTCTTCTACCAACAGACTCACTCCGTCCAATGCGTGGACTTCGTAATTATCTGTCACATAATATTTCTTTAATCCTGCTGCTTTTATCATTTCCATAAGATTTGGCTCTCCTTACTTATAATTGTGTCCATTCCATATCTCCATAATCTGCTATCTGCCAAATCAGCCACAAGGAACTGCCAGCGGTAGTTCTTGCAGGTAGCAGCTTTTTTCATACACATGGTACTTCAGAACTTTCACACTCTCTAAAGCATACAGGACAAATCTAACAAACTTCTAACAAACCGGAAGATTTATCTCGATCATCAGACCTTTTTCCGGATATCTGTTTTTTGCAATCATAAATCCGCCATGAAGACTGACAATTTTTCTCGCCAGATAAAGACCGATTCCATAGCCTTTCTGTGTAGTCACGTTCTTTCCTCTGTAAAATCTCTGGAAAATCTTATGCTCTTCCCCTTTTTCAATTCCAAGTCCATTATCTTTTACCGTAATCTTTGCATGCATTTCATTCTTCTGGATTTTCATTTCTATAATTCCACCGATCTGACTGTATTTCACGGCATTATCCAGAACATTGTCGATTGCTTCCCCGATCCAGTTGGCATCATGTGGACACTTAACTTCCTGTGGCATCTCTATTCTGAATGCAATCTGTTTTTCTTCTGCCCGTTTCTGAATTCTTCCAAGGCTGTTTCGCACAGTCTTTAAAAGGTCTGTCTCTTCTTTCCGTATCTGAATCATGTTCTGCTCGAGCCTGGACATCTTCACGAATCCCTCTGTCAGGAATTCCAGTTGTTGTTCTCCGGATCGCATTGCACTTAAATAGTTATCCACATTTTCATCTGTCTTTGCCCCGTTTTTACTCCATTCTTCCTCTAATAATTCCTGATATGTCCGGATATTGGCAAGAGGTGTCCGCATCTGGTGTGCAATCTCCGAGATCAACTTCTGAATCTCATCTTTACTTTTTTCCGCCGCTTCTGTCCGGCCGTTTAACATCTCCTGAATCCTTACCAGTCTGGATTCCAATCTTGCATACAACGTTTCTTCGCCTGCTTTTACTTCATGGATCTTTTCCTCACGCAGTATCTTTTCCATACATTCCGCCAATAACTTAAGCTCTTTCTGTCTGCACTTTTCCTGATAAACATATATGGCAGTTCCGCCCAGAATTGCTCCTGCCGTTACTGCCACTGCGATTATTGTAATATTCATTCTTTTCTCTTCCTTTTTTGTATCCACGATTACTTTTTCAGACACACTCCAGCTTGTATCCCAATCCGAATACATTTTTCAGATATACCGGTGATGCTGCATCTGATTCTATCTTTTTCCGTAATCGATTAATTGTAACGCTGACAGTGTTATCCCCTACAAACTGACCGTCCAGTCCCCAGACATGTTCCAGGATATTTTCTTTTGTCAACACATTTTCCTGATTATACATCAAGTATTCCAGTAATTGATATTCTTTTGCAGTCAGATTGATTTCTTTATCGTCTTTATATACTTTCTTTTTATCGGGAAATAATATAATTTCTCCGCAAACTAATTGTTTTTCTTTGTTGTTCCGGCCAAGCACTGCTTCTATCCTTTTTAAAAGCACCTTCATAGAAAATGGTTTTACAACATAATCATCCGCTCCTGTATCAAATGCAGTCAACATATCCGTTTCTTCGTCTCTTGCTGTCAGAAAAATGGCCGGTATCTCTGCATTTTCCCGGATTTTTTTGTAACATGCAATCCCGTTGCCGTCAGGAAGACCGATATCAATGAGAAGAAGGCTCTCACCGCCTGTAATGGCAGTAAGAGCCTCTTGTTTTGTATATGCGGATACGGTCTGATAGCCTGCGTTTCGCAGTGCTGTTTTCAGTGCCTGATGTAATAATGTGTCGTCTTCTATAATTCCGATTGTCATATACTTTCTCCTATCAATACATGCTTCCCTTCAAATGCAAATCCATACTTCCGGATTTTTCCTTCCTCACATCCCCGTCTGATCAGTTCCGTCTCATATTCCTTTTTCTCAATCTGCTTCAATGCCGTCTTCACGGTCTCCTCCAGCGAAACTTCTTTCCCTATATTTCTCACCTTAAACTCAATAATAATCGCATCTTCACTCTTATCCACCGGTTCCAGCATCACATCATACCGTCCAAATCCACTTTCTCTGTTCGAAGTTATAATGTATCTGCCTTCCAGCTCCACCATAAGTCCCAGTACGAATCCATGATAAAAACGCTCCGGCTCACTGTCCGAACCTTTCTTTCCTATATCAAAATAACTGAACATATATTTTGACACCTGATTCATGTACTGATTCATTGCATCTACATCGCCCTGAAGCAATCCTTGAATAAAATCATTATAATCCTCGGACACTTCTGTAAACCATTCATGAATCATATTCTCGAACATCAGATGTACTTCCCGGTTCGTGAGCGCCAGATAATATTCATCCCTTCCGGTCCGTTCATTCAACTTATGTCCCGTCACTTTCAGATAACCGCTGGCAAGGAGCATACTCCAGATCGCACTTTCTGAATAACTCAATTGGTTGAATACGACCTGCTCATCCAATGTCGTCCATAATTCTTTCCCTTTTAGTAAATCTTCAAATTTAATCTTCAGATTTCTTCCACTTTCACGGATCAGTGTTCCGATAAACCGGTTACTGCTGGTATTCGCCCAATACGCTGCCATTCTTCCCGTTTTCAGATAATTCAAAATTGACCACGGATTGTAGATATCCGATATCTTTCCAAATGTAAAGCCATCATACCACTGCTTTACTTCGGTCTGCTTTTCTTCCATCCCATATTCTTTAAGCGCCGCAAATACTTCCTTTTCTGTAAATCCAAAGCTTTCCGCATAATCTGCCGATGTCGTTGTGATAACGACCAGATTATTCAGATCCGAAAATACAGACTCTTTTGACACACGGGTAATTCCCGTCATAATCGCACGTTCCAGAAATGGATTCGTCTTAAATGCCGCATTGAACAGGCTTCTGGTGAATGATACCAGTTCTTCCCAATAGCCTTCTACATACGCTTCCTGCATAGGCGTATCGTATTCATCCAGCAAAATAATGACTTTCTTTTTATAATACCGGGAAAGAAAATCCGACATCTTATGCAGTGCCATCGTTGCATCTATTTCGTCCATGTCCGTAGAGATTCTTCGGAAATATCCACTTTCTTCTTCTGTAAGCAGACCACTTGTAAGTAAAAACTGATTTTTATTATAGATATCTGTCAATAACTGACAGATTCTTCTCTTTGCCATCTCATAGGTTGGTTCTTTTACATTTGCAAAAGAAAGACTGATTACAGGCCAGGTTCCCTGCATCTGTCTGTATGATTCATCCTTCCAGATATCAAGCCCCGCAAAAAGCTCTGCTTCATCTTTATATTTGATGGAGAAAAAATGCTCCAGCATACTCATTGTCAGTGTCTTTCCAAAGCGCCGCGGTCTTGTGATCAGCGTTACACAGTCCCTGTTCTCCCACCATTCTTTGATGAAATGTGTCTTATCTATATAAAATAAATTTTCTCTTCTGATATCAGCAAAATCCTGCTGCCCGATTCCGATGACTCTTGCCATGTGTCTGCTCGCCTCACTTATATTTTCATTTCTTATTCCATATTCTAACATGAACCTGAATTCTTGAAAAGGAAAGCTCTTTCCAAACGGCGGGAAACATCAATTTCCCATGTATTTTTCCGAATGTCTGTTCATCCATATCAGTACACCAACACAGATAATGATTGAGATGATCGATCCTGCCGGTGCCGCACACCCCATCGGAAATAATGTATCCGGAAAATGCGTTGCCGCATAATAAGACAGTGGAATTCTGGCACATACGATAGATATGGAATTGTGGATAAATGATACGATAGACAAGCCATATGCATAAAAATATCCACTTAAACAGAAATGCACTCCTGCAAATACGCAGTCCCATGCATAACTTCTTAAATACTGTCCTCCGAGTATCTGTACTGCGCCGTCATTCGTAAATAATCCGACAAATGGAACAGATACAAACTGCACGATCGTTGCCGCAACTAATCCATATCCTACTGTCATACATAATACATACCGCAATGTCAGGCGTGCACGGTCATGCTTACCGGCACCAATATTCTGCGAAGCAAGTGCCGATATCGTTGACAGCATAGAAGACGGTACCAGGAACAGTATTCCGATGATCTTTTCCACAATTCCTACAGCCGCCGCATCATTTAATCCACGCTGATTGGCAAATATCGTGATTGCAATAAAGGATATCTGTATAAATCCATCCTGTAATGCAACCGGCACACCAACTTTTAATATGTTTTTCATCGTGTGCCTCTTCGGCCGCAGATCAGACCTTCTTAATTTGATCCCTGTGCCTTTTTTAATGATCACTGTCAATGACACGATAACACTGACTGCCTGTGCGATGGTCGTTCCAAGTGCGGCTCCGGCCGCATCCAGTCCCATCACTCCGATAAACAGATAGTCCAGTCCGATATTCGCCGCACATGCTACCGCAATAAAGTACATCGGACTTTTCGAATCCCCGATCCCTCTGAAAATTGCACTGATAATATTATAGGCCGTAATAAAAGGAATTCCTATAAAGCAGATGGTCAGATAACGGATCGTCCCCTCTACGGCTTCAACCGGAGTAGACATTACACTGACGATCGGTCTGACTGCTGCCAGTAATATGATCATAAGTATGATCGCAATTCCCATGAACATCGTCGCAGTATTCCCTATCGTCTCCGATGCTTTCTTGTAGTCTTTCGCACCAATACATCGTCCGATCATAACCGTCGCTCCCATTGCAAGCCCCACGATCATAACTGTCAGCATATGCATGATCTGACTTCCGATCGATACCGCCGTCGTACTGCTGACACCGCCAAACTGTCCGACTATAAATAAATCTGCCATACCATATAATGTCTGCAAAAAGTACGATAACAGATATGGCAGTGAAAAATAAATGACTGTTTTAAATACACTTCCTGTTGTTAAATCTCTTTCCATATTGTAATGTCCTTATCTTTAGAAATACTCATTTCTTAATTCTATTCCCAATTACAAAGTTAGTCAACGATTCAAATTCACTGAATTTTTCTTTTATCTTTCTTTACACGATATGTTAAAATACATTTATACAAATGTTTTATCTAAGGAGGTTTCCATGAAAACAATCACACTTCACAATACAAATTTATCTGTTCCGGAAATTGGTATGGGATGTATGCGTATTAACAGTCTGGAAACGGCAGATGCCGTAAAAGAATGGATAGACACTGCACTTGCACATGACATCAATTTCTTCGATCATGCAGATATCTATGCAAAAGGACAATGCGAAGAGCTTTTTGGCAAGGCTCTGACTCCTTCCCTGCGTGACCAGATCATTCTGCAGTCCAAATGTGCGATCCGCCCCGGTATTGCTTTTGATTTTTCCAAAGAACATATCCTGCAGTCCGTAGATGATATCTTGAACCGCCTGCGCACAGATTATCTCGACATCTTATTACTGCACCGTCCGGATACCTTAATGGAACCGGAAGAGGTAGCCGATGCATTCCATACTTTAAAAGCCGCCGGCAAAGTACGTCACTTCGGTGTCAGCAATCAGACCCCAATGCAGATAGAATTATTGAATAAATATCTGGATGAACCACTTCTCATCAACCAGATGCAGTTCAGTATCGCACACTGTCCAATGATCAATTCCGGAATCAATGCAAATATGTACAATGATTCTGCAATCAACCGTGACGGCGGCATTCTCGAATACTGCCGCTTAAAAGATATCACCATTCAGGCATGGTCCCCATTCCAGTACGGTATGTTCGAAGGCGTCTTTCTTGGAAATGAAAAATTCCCGGAACTCAATAGAGTCATCAATGAACTGGCTGAAAAATATAACGTAACCGACAGTGCCATCGCTGTTGCCTGGATCTTACGCCACCCTGCCGGAATCCAGACGATCATCGGCACAACTAATAAGGACCGGATTGCTCAGATCAGTAAGGCATCCCTTGTGAACCTGACCCGTGAAGAGTGGTACCGGTTGTATATGGCTGCCGGAAATCGACTGCCGTAAACTTGGGATTTAATTTATTAACTGGAAAGCGGCCTCTCAGTCCTTGAAGGAAACAATAGATAAGGCTTCTTGTTCAGGTTCCATACCATAAGAAACACTAAGAGAGTCAGAATCTCCTAAAAGCAAAACTTTGAGACCTAAGAAAATTGGAATCAAACCGAGTAAACCTAAAATCTCTTTACTAGGAATATAATTTAAGACAAATGCAAAAAGCAAACTTAGGAATATTAGACTAACAGAGCCTAGAAATTGTCCTAAATAGATGTTAATGATGTCCTTTCTGCTTTTTCTTTTGGCAAAAAATAACATTAGGATAATAAGTAAGTCTACGGCTGTCCCAGAATACAGGATTATTGAAGTAACAACATTTTGAATCATAAAATACCTCATTCAAATATATTTTTGAATGTATTCTAACATTAAGCTTTGTAGATGTCAACTTAAAATCCACCAATTAATAATTGCATGTCAATATTTGTATTGTGAAACTAGTTTCAGAAATATATAGTCTTAAAGTATGTCCACTGCCAATGGTTTTTTCAATATTTAAGAGGAGATTTATAATGGTTCATTTCTATAAATTTATAAACGAGTTATATATTTTGTTTAACCAATTATTAACTATTTTTATCAATAATCACTTCATTAATTTGTACTTTTTAATTTTG
>OLOP01002053.1_pt1 | contig 11781 bp, 7 predicted proteins | sample 1672381 | NCBI WGS metagenome assembly OLOP01 (sample SAMEA3136678, study PRJEB25190) | human gut metagenome | biome: human gut; feature: human-associated habitat; material: faeces | place: Austria | collected 2013 | reverse complement strand
CGCCAGAGCATCGTGCATTCGGCGGTGGAGTTTGCGGACGGAGCGGTAATCGCGCAGCTTGGCCTGCCGGATATGCGCCTGCCGATCCAGCTGGCGCTGACGTGGCCGCAGCGTGTGCCGTGCAAGGTACCGCGCATGTCGCTCGCGGAGGTCGCAAAGCTGACGTTCTACGCACCCGACTATGAGGCGTTTCCGGCGCTGAATCTGGCAAAGCACGCCGCCTCCCTCAAGGGCGACCGCGGCGCTGTGCTCAACGGTGCAAATGAGGCCGCAGTCGGTCTGTTTTTGAACGGTAAGATCGGTTTTACCGACATCGCAGAGCGCGTTGCATACGCACTCGATACCATTCCGTACAAGAAGGACATCACGCTGGACGACGTTCTGGCGGCGGACAAAGCCGCGCGCGAGATCGTGCTCGGCTGACCGAAAGGAGCTACGCTTTGCTGCAAATCATTCTGGCAATCCTCGCCTTCGGCGTGCTGGTCATCGTGCATGAGTTCGGACATTTCATCACCGCAAAACGCGGCGGTGTGCAGGTCAACGAATTCTGGATCGGCATGGGCCCGACCCTCCTCAAGCACGAGCATAAAGGCACGCTGTACTGCCTGAAGCTGCTGCCGTTCGGCGGCGCGTGCGTCATGGAGGGCGAGGATGGTGAAAGTGAAAACGAGCACGCCTTCGGCAAGGCGAAGCTGCCGCGCCGCATGCTCATCGTGTGTGCGGGTGCGCTGATGAATTTCCTCGTGGGATTCCTCATCGTGCTGGCGGTCATGCAGCTGAACGGCCCGAACGGCGGCTATATCGTCTCGACGATCGCTTCGGTTGACCCGGCCAGCACCGCAGCGGGCGACCTGCAGGCGGGCGACGAGATTCTCAAGATCGACGGCTACCACATCCTTGTGCGCAGCGATTTTGAGACCGCGCTCAGCCGCAGCGGCTCGGCAACGCATAAGGTTACCGTGCGCCGAGAGGGTGAAAAGGTAACGCTGCCGTCCGTCAAGCTGGAGGCGACAGTCACCGATGCGAACGGCAACAAGCGCATCGGCATCACCTTTGCGGAGCTGCCCGACAGCCTTGGCATGCACCTCAGCATGAGCGTGCGCACCGCCGTCAACTACGCGCGGCTCGTCTGGTCGAGCATGGGCATGCTCGTCAGCGGACAGGTCGGCGTGGATCAGCTTGCCGGTCCGGTCGGCATGGCCGAGGTCATGGCGGATACCGCCAAGTACAGCATGATCTCGTTCTTCCAGCTTGTGGCATTTATCTCGATCAACCTCGGCGTGATGAACCTGCTGCCGCTGCCTGCACTGGACGGCGGTCGGCTCGTGTTCCTCATCATCGAGGGCATCCGCCGCAAGCCCGTGCCGCCCAGGTATGAGGGCTATGTGCACGCGGCAGGACTCATGCTGCTGCTTATGCTGATGGTGTATGTGACTGGGCAGGACGTACTGCGCATTTTTATGCGCAGTAATTGAGAATGGAAAATTGAGAATTGAGAATTGTGGAGCCGCCCGAAGGGCGAAATTAAATAACGGCGCTGTGCGCCGCACATTCATTTTCCATTTTCCATTCTCCACTTTCAATTAGTGAGAGAGGTAGAGGTATGAAAAAGACCAAACAGATAAAGATTCGTGACGTATTGGTTGGCGGCGGCGCGCCCATCGCGGTGCAGTCCATGACCAACACGGATACGCGCGACGCGCAGGCTACTCTGGCGCAGATTCGCGCACTGGCGGACGCGGGCTGCGACATTGTTCGCTGTGCCGTGCCGGATATGCAGGCGGCGGAGGCGCTGCGCGAAATCTGCGCGAACTCGCCGCTGCCGGTGGTGGCGGACATCCACTTTGACTACCGTCTCGCGCTGGCGGCGATCGAGTCCGGCGTGGACAAGATTCGCTTGAATCCGGGCAACATCGGCGGCGCGGACCGCGTACAGGCGGTTGTGAAGGCGGCAAAGGCACGCCATCTGCCAATCCGCATCGGTGTAAACTCCGGCTCGGTGGAGAAGCACATCCTCGAGAAATTCGGCGGCCCGACACCCGAGGCTATGGTGGAAAGTGCGCTGTACCATGTCGGTCTGCTGAACGACTGCGATTTTGACGATATCTGCATTTCTATCAAGTCGTCCTCGGTGCCGAACACCATGCAGGCATACCTGCTGGCGAGTGAAAAGACCGATTATCCGCTGCACCTCGGCGTTACCGAGGCGGGCACTGAGTACATGGGCACCATCAAGTCGGCGGCGGGCATCGGCGGCCTGCTGGCGCTCGGCGTGGGTGATACCATCCGCGTGAGCCTGACCGATGATCCGGTCAAGGAGGTCTACGCGGCAAAGGCGATTCTCAAGGCTGTCGGCAGAGCGGAAGAGGGCATCAACGTGGTTTCCTGCCCGACCTGCGGACGCACGCGCATCAACCTCATCGACATTGCCAAAGAGGTCGAGCAGCGCTGTCAGAGCATTCGCGGCAAGAAGATGAAGGTAGCCGTTATGGGCTGCGTGGTAAACGGTCCCGGCGAGGCGCGTGAAGCCGATCTCGGCATTGCGGGCGGCGACGGCGTGGGCCTGATCTTCCGCCGCGGCGAGATCATCAAAAAGGTGCCGCAGGAGCAGCTTGTGGACGCGTTGATGGATGAAATCGCACAGTACGAAGGAGAATAATCGTGGCTGGAAAGCTGATTGATATTTTTCAAAACTGCAAATGTGTAAAAGAGGAGAAGCACCTTGCCGCAGGCGAGGTGCGTTCTCTGGCATTTGGGGATAATAACACGGTGATGGTGGTCGAGCTTGGACTGCACGAGGTTGTCAGCCGCAAGGTGATCGCCAGGGCGGAAAAGCAGATCGCGGACACCTATGGTCTCGACCGCGTGATGATCGAGCCGCGCTACAACATGCCGGGTGAGCTGTCGGACGCGTACATCAAGTCGCTGTATGACGACATGGCGTACCGCATGCCGTCGGCCAAGGGTCTGCTCGACCACCGCAAGTGGGCGTTCGCGGACGGTGCGCTCCAGATACCGATGGACGAGGTGAGCGAAAAGCATTTCGCAAACGCACTGCGGCATCTGGAGGCGCGTATTCAACGGGAGCTGGGCCGCAGCTGTCCGGTGCACGCGGTCCGCGCGGATGCACAGGATTTTGCACCCGCACCCGAGCAGGAGGAGAGCCGCGAGGAAATTCTGCACAAGGCTGTGGAGCAAGCAGCGGCAGCCGCAGCGGAAACGCCCAAGCCGAAAAAGCCGCGTCCGGCGCCGCAGCAGCACACCGGCTATCAGCGCCCGCGCGCCGAGAAGGTGCGCGAGGACGACCTCATCTTCGGCAAGCTGATTCAGGACCCCATTGTTTCGGTCAACGAGGCGATTGCCGCCTATGACATGGTGACGATTCAGGGCGAGGTGTTCTTCACCGACAACAAGGACATCCACAGCAAGAAAACCGGCAAGGATTACGTCAAGATTGCGTTTGACATAACCGACCGTACCAATTCCGTGCGCGTTTCTAAGTTCCTTGCGGCGGACAAGGCGGGCGATACGGCCTCTAAAATCAAGAAGGGGCTGTACTGCACCGTGCAGGGCAAGATGGTGTACGACACCTTTGCCAAGGAGATGGTGCTCGAGCCGACCGGCATCGTCAAGGCGAAAAAGCCGGAGCGACGCGACACCTACGAGGGCATGAAGCGCGTGGAACTGCATCTGCACACCAACATGAGCGCGATGGACGGCATGAGCAGCACCGCGTCTCTGCTGTGCCGCGCCGCCAAGTGGGGACACCGCGCGATGGCGATCACCGACCACGGTGTGGCGCAGGCGTTCCCCGAAGCGCTGCACGCGCAGGAGGGCAAGCAGAAGGACACCATCGGTGACATGAAGATTATTTATGGCATCGAGGCGTACTACATCAATGACGAGAACAGCATTTCGGTCGTGCGCGGCAGGAGCGCCGAGCCGCTCGACGGCACATTCATCGTGTTCGACCTTGAGACCACCGGACTCAATCCGGCGAGCGAGGAAATTACCGAGATTGCTGCTGTGCGCGTTGTGGAGGGCGAGATTCGCGATTCCTTCCAGACCTATGTCAACCCGCACAAGCCGATTCCGGCGGAAATCACCGAGCTGACCGGCATTTCGGACGAGACGGTAGCGGACGCGCCCGACCTCGACAAAGCCGTGCCGGAATTCCTCGCATGGGCAGGCGAGGGACAGTACCCGCTCGTGGCGCACAACGCAGGCTTCGATATGGGCTTCCTGCGGACGGCCTGCCAGAGACTGGGTATCGAGCGGGAGTTTACAAGCATTGATACCCTCGAGATGAGCCGCCTGATGCTGCCGCACATGCACAAGTTCAAGCTGAACATTCTGGCGAAGGAGCTGCAGGTCGGCCCGTTCGAGCACCACCGCGCGAGCGAGGATGCCGCCGTGCTCGGCCGTATTTACGTCAAGCTGCTGAAAAGGCTCAGGGAGGAGATGCACGCGGTTACGACTGCGGATATCAATCCGGTGCTGGCGGCGACGACCGACCGCAAGAACAAGCTGAAAAACCTGCCGCGCTATCACTTTATCATTCTGGTGAAGAACCAGGCGGGACTGCGCAACCTGTATCAGCTGATTTCCAAGAGCTTTCTGGAATATTACAACAAGCGCCCCATTATGCCGCGCAGCGAACTCATCCGTCACCGCGAGGGACTGATTTTCGGCTCGGCGTGTGAGGCGGGCGAGGTATTCCGCGCATTGACCAAGGGCGAGCCGTGGGAGGAGATCAAGCGGCTGGCGTCGTTCTACGACTATCTGGAGATTCAGCCGATCGGCAACAACAACTTCATGATCGCAAAGGGCATGGCGAAGGACGAGGAGCAGCTGCGCGACTGGAACCGCGATATTCTCCGCCTGGCGGATGAATTGGGAAAACCGTGCTGCGCCACCGGTGACGTACACTTCCTCGAACCCGAGGATGAGGCGTTCCGCCGTATCCTGATGGCGGGTCAGGGCTTCTCCGATGCGGACAATCAGGCGCCGCTATACTTTAAGAGCACGGATGAAATGCTGAAGGAATTTTCCTATCTCGGTGAGGACCGGGCGTATGAGGTGGTCGTGAAGAACACCAACATGATCGCCGACATGTGCGACGTGATTCGTCCGGTGCCGAGGGAAAACTACCCGCCGCACATCGACGGCTGTGAGGACGACCTGCGCAACATGTGCTACGAAAAGGCCAAGCGTATCTACGGCGATCCGCTGCCCGAGCCGGTGCAGGCGCGGCTTGACCGTGAGCTTGGCTCCATCATCGGCAACGGCTATGCGGTTATGTACATTATCGCGCAGAAGCTGGTTACCAAGTCCCTTGCGGACGGCTATCTGGTCGGCTCACGTGGTTCGGTCGGCTCGTCGCTCGCGGCGTTCATGTCGGATATCACCGAGGTAAATTCGCTCGCCCCGCACTATCTGTGCCCGGACGACAAATATCTCGAGTGGCACGAGGAATACTCGTGCGGTGTCGATCTGCCCGATAAGATCTGCCCGAAATGCGGCAAGCCGCTCACCAAACAGGGCTTCAACATTCCGTTCGAGACCTTCCTCGGCTTCGAGGGCGACAAGGTGCCGGATATCGACCTGAACTTTGCGGGCGAGTATCAGTCGCGCATTCACTGGTACACCGGCGAGATCTTTGGACACGACCATGTGTTCCGAGCGGGCACCATCGGCACGGTTGCCGAAAAAACCGCGTTCGGCTACGTCAAAAAGTACATGGAGGAGCGCGGCGTTGAGTGCTCCCGCGCGGAGGAAAACCGCCTGGCGGCGGGCTGCACCGGTGTGCGCCGCACCTCGGGTCAGCACCCGGGCGGCGTTGTCGTTGTGCCCAAGGAGATTGAGATTTACGACGTCTGTCCGATTCAGCATCCGGCAGACGACCCGGATTCCGACATCATCACCACCCATTTCGAGTATCACTCCATTGACGCGAACCTCTTGAAGCTCGACGAGCTGGGACACGATGATCCGACCATTATCAAGCATCTGGAGAACCTCACCGGCGTGAACGCGCAGGAGATTCCGCTTGACGACCCGGAGACCATGAGCCTGTTCCACTCGTGCAAGGCGCTCAAGTACAAGGGCGAAAACCCGGATACCGACCCGATCCTCGGTGACCTCGGCTGTGTGGCGGTGCCCGAGTTCGGCACCAAGTTCGTGCGCGGCATGGTCAAGGAGACGCACCCGTCCACGTTCGCGGAGCTGGTTTCGATTTCCGGTCTGTCGCACGGCACGGATGTTTGGCTCGGCAATGCCGCAGAACTGGTCCGCAAGGGCATTCCGCTGTCCGGCTGTATCTGCTGCCGAGACGATATTATGAACTACCTGATCCTGCAGGGCGTCAAGCCCAAGCTGTCGTTCAAGACGATGGAGTCCGTCCGAAAGGGCAAGGGACTGACCGAGGAAATGGAAGCCGCCATGAACGAGCAGCATGTGCCCGAGTGGTACATCGACTCGTGCAAGAAGATCAAGTATATGTTCCCGAAGGCGCACGCGGTCGCGTATGTCATGATGGCGTTCCGTATCGCGTGGTTCAAGGTGCACCGCCCGCTCGCGTTCTATTCGGCGTACTTTTCTATCCGCGCGAAAGGCTTTGATGCGTCCTGCATGATCAAGGGCGATAAGGTTTGTCTGGACAAGATGACCGAGCTGCGCGGCAAGGAGCGCGATAAGACCATCTCCGCGGCAGAAAAGGATATGATGACGACCCTTGAGGTCTGCCACGAGTTTTACCGGCGCGGATTTACGTTTGAGCCGATGGACGTTTACAAATCGGACGCAACGCGCTTTCTCGTGACGGAAACCGGTTTGATTCCGCCGTTTACATCCATGCCGGGCATCGGTGAGCAGGCGGCGCTCAGCATCGTGGAGGAGAGAAAAAACGGTAAGTTCCTCTCGGCGGAAGAGCTGATCGTCCGGTGCCCGAAGGCGTCCAAGGCGGTCGTCGAGCTGCTCGAGCAGATCGGCGCGCTTGGCTCCATGCCGAAAACAACGCAGATGACCCTCTTTTAGAAAGGTGTGACGATTGTGGCAAAGTTCGAGAAGCATTTGACCGGCAATTTTGATGAATTCCTGCAGCGGATTTCCGACAGCGTGCTGAACGGCAGCATGTCCGCGTCGTATGAGGACGGCTCGGACTGGACGAGCGGCGAAGTACGCTGTGCGGTCCGCGTGTTCGAGCGCTACAGCGCGATGGGCGGCAACCGCGTCAGCATGAACGTGACGCTGGTCGGCAAAGGCGAGGAGCTGTTTCTGACCGCGATCACATCCGGCGGCAGTCAGGCTGTGTTCTTCAAGCTCAACACCCTCGGCGAGGAGAGCTTTCTGGAAAAGCTGGTACCGATTGTGGAGAACTATAAAAAGAGAGTAGAGTGAGGAGTTGAGAGTGAAGAGATGGGAGGAAGCGGGAGGGCGGAGAGAAAAAAGCCGCCTCTGCTTCATCTCCGCTCTTCACTCTTTTTTCACTCGAAAATGGGAGTTCGAAGCGGAAAAGGCTGCCCACTGTGTAGGCTCCGCTCTCTAAAAAGGGTCTTGACAGTATATAGGGAACTATGGTATGATTTCATCATGATAAAGCGATAAAGGAGCAGCGGAGCCATGAACCGTTTTCGTATTTCCACCCCGGAGGGAACCCGGGATTTACTGTTTTCCTCGTGCCGTGCGCTGCGGCAGACGGAAAATGCTGTGCGCGACGCGCTGGAGGAGCGCGGCTACAGCGAGATCATCACCCCGGCGGTTGAGTATTTTGATGTATTTGCACAGGCAAACCCCGAGCTGGATCAGGATCAGATGCTGAAGATCATCGACAAGTCCGGCCGCATTTGCGTGGCCCGTCCGGATAACACCACGCCGATCGCGCGTATTGCAGCCACCCGACTGGATGACGCGGCGCTGCCGGTCCGCCTGTATTACAGCCAGAAGGTGTTCCGTTCGGTTTCGGGCGACCACGGCCACAAGGGCGAGTTTTTGCAGGTCGGCGCGGAATTCATCGGCGCGGACGGTCTGGAGGCCGACAAGGATATTCTCACGGCTGCGTTTGCCGCACTCAGCAAGACCAGCGCGGACAACTTCCGCGTAGAGCTTGGTCACGCTGAGATCTACAAGGCGCTGATGGATGAGCTTGGCGCGGATGCACAGTCCGCCGAGGGCATCCGCCGCCTGATCGAAAACAAGTCGTTTGCCGCACTCGGTGACGCGCTCGAGCCGTTTAAGGGCAAGCCCGCCGCAAAGGCGCTCAGCGCTATGCCGAATCTGTTCGGCGGCATCGAGGTGCTCGACGAGGTCGAGTCGCTTACCGGCAACGTACGCGTGCTCGGCGCGACCGCTTATCTGCGCCGACTGTATCAGGCACTGGATGAGGCAGGCTACGGCGGCCGCATCATGATCGACCTCGGCCTTGTCCACGAGATGGATTACTACACCGGCATCATGTTCCGCGGCTACATCGGCGGCGCAGGCGCGGCCATCCTCGCAGGCGGCCGTTACAACGCGCTGTGCGCCAAGTTCGGCAAGGATATGCCCGCGGGCGGCTTCGGTATTGACGTGGAGAGCGTTGCCGACAGCCTCGCAGGACAGAGCCGTCCCGAGGTCGCGACCCGCCGGGATACCGTGCGTATCGCACTGACCAAGGGCCGTCTGGAGAAGAAAACGCTCGCGCTGCTCAAGGCCGCAGGCTACGATATCTCCGAGCTGGAGGCCGGCACGCGCAAGCTCATCTTCACCCTGCCGGACAGCGGCGTGGAGATCGTGCTGAGCAAGGCCGCGGACGTAATCACCTACGTTGAGCACGGCGTGTGCGACATGGGCGTGGTCGGCAAGGATACCATCATGGAAAAGGGCGGCAGCTTCTACGAAATGGTAGACCTCGGCTTCGGCAAATGCCGCTTCGCCCTCGCTACCAAGAAGGGCAAGGACGTGTACGGCGGCTATAAGACCCCGGTTATCGCTACCAAGTATCCGGCGGTCACCAAGGCCTTTTTCAATAAGAAGAATATGGACGTTGAGACCATCAAGATTGAAGGCTCGGTCGAGCTGGCGCCGCTGCTCGAGCTGGCGGACGGCATTGTGGATATCGTGGAGACTGGCACGACGCTCAAGGAGAACGGCCTCGAGGTCGTTGAGAATGTAGCGCCCATCTCGGCAAGAGTTATCGTCAATCTCGCTAGCGCGAAGATGAAGAAGGCGGCGATTCAGAAGGTTATTGCAGAACTGGAAAACGGTTTGAATAATTGAGAATTGATGATGGAGAATGGAAAATGAATGTGCGGCGCATAGCGCCGTTATTAAATCATCGCGCAAAGCGCGATACCGCAATTTTCAATTATCAATTCTCCATTTTCCATTCATACAGGGAAGAGAGGCAGCAGATGTTCTTAAATATAGTAACGGCGGATGGTGCAGCAGAGGAGCGCGTTATCCGCGAAATGAAAGCCCGTGCGGCTGGTGCGCGCGGCGATATTGAGCAGATTGTCCGCGGTGTGATGGCGGACGTACAGCAGCGCGGCTGGGATGCGGTCGTGGAGTACGCCGAGCGGTTTGACGGCAAGGCGCCGTACATCGTCGAGCCGAAGGTGCTGGACGATGCGTACAACGCCTGCGACCCGAAGCTGATCGCGGCGCTGGAAAAGGCGGCGGCGAACATCCGCGACTACCACGAGCAGATGCTCGTCAAAACGTGGGAGTGGAATCGCTCCAAAGGCGAAACGCTCGGCCAGACCGTGCGCGGACTTTCGCGCGTCGGCATTTATGTGCCGGGCGGCACGGCAGCGTATCCGTCGAGCGTGCTGATGAACGCCATTCCGGCCAAGGTTGCCGGTGTCGGCGAGCTGATCATGGTCACGCCGCCGACCGAGAATATGTCGAACGAAGTGCTTGCGGCGGCGAAGATCGCCGGTGTAGATACCGTCATTGCCATCGGCGGCACGCAGGCGATTGCCGCGCTGACCTACGGCGCGGGCTTTATCCCGCAGGTGGACAAGATCGTTGGTCCGGGCAACGCCTTTGTTGCGGCAGCCAAAAAGCTGGCGTTCGGTACGGTCGATATCGACATGATCGCCGGCCCGTCCGAGGTGCTTGTCATTGCCGATCACACCGCCAACCCGACCTACGTTGCCGCCGACCTGCTCAGTCAGGCCGAGCACGACAAGCTGGCTTCCGCCGTCCTGCTGACCGATTCCATGGCGCAGGCGCAGGCGATTTCGTGCGAGATGGAGCGGCAGGCAAAGCTCCTCCCGCGCTGGGACATCATCAAGGAGAGCGTGGCGAACTACGGCTGCGCCATCGTATTTGACGACCTGAAGGACGCCTGCAGGATGGCTGATGTGGTCGCACCCGAGCATCTGGAGGTCGTAACCGCCGCTCCGCGTGAGCTGCTGCCGTACCTGCACAACGCAGGCGCTATCTTCCTCGGTCAGTATGCGCCGGAGCCGCTCGGTGACTACATGGCAGGCCCGTGTCACGTTCTGCCGACCTCGGGCACGGCAAGATTTTTCTCGCCGCTGTCCACGGACACGTTTTTGAAGAAAACCAGCGTTATCGAGTACACGCGGGACGCGCTCGAAAGCTATGCACAGGATATTATCGCGCTCGCGCAGAGCGAGCATCTGGACGCGCACGCAAACTCCATCGCGGTGCGCTTTGCGGAGGAAAACGACAATGAGAACCGCTGAAATCAAACGAAAGACCAAGGAAACCGACATTTCGCTCAAGCTGACGCTCGAGGGCGGCGAACGCAAGATCGACACCGGCATCGGCTTTTTTGACCATATGCTGAACAGCTTTGCCGTGCATTCCGGCTTCGGCCTCACACTCACCTGCAAGGGCGACCTCGAGGTGGACGGTCACCATTCGGTCGAGGACTGCGGCATCGCGCTCGGTCAGGCACTGGCGCAGTGCGTCGGTGACAAGGCGGGGATCGCGCGTTTCGGACAGGCGTTCGTGCCGATGGACGAGGCGCTCGGTTTCTGTGCGCTGGATATCTCCGGCCGCCCGTACCTCGTGTTCGACGCACCCATGCCGCAGCCGATGTGCGGTCAGTACGACACCTGCCTGACGGTCGAGTTCATGCGTGCGCTGGCGGTACACGCCGGACTGACGCTGCACCTCAAGTGCGAGTACGGCGAGAACGCGCACCATATCACGGAGGCGCTGTTCAAGGCGCTTGCACGCGCGCTCAAGCAGGCCGTTGCAGTTACCGGCGGCGGCGTTCTTAGCGCGAAGGGCGTTCTCTAACGGTTTGCTGTAATGGAGAATGGAAAATGGAGAATGGAGAATGAATGAGTCCGCGCAAAGCGCGGTAATTCAATAATCGCGCATTGCGCGATACCGCAATTTTCAATTTTCCATTTTCAATTCTCAATTTTTGAAAGGATTAGCGATGAGTTATATTGCAATCGTAGATTATGGCGCAGGCAATCTGATGAGCGTACACAACACGCTCGATTACCTGGGTTATGAAAATAAAATCGCGGCTTCGGCGGACGTGATCGAGAACGCGGCGGGCGTTATCCTGCCCGGTGTCGGCGCGTTTCCGGATGCGATGGCGGCTTTGACCGACTCCGGTTTGACGGAGGCGGTGTTGAAGGCTGCAAAGGAAAAGCCGTTCCTCGGTATCTGCCTCGGCATGCAGATGCTGTTCGAGGAATCGGACGAGGTGCGTCCGTGCAGGGGTCTGGGTCTGCTGCCGGGATGCATTGAGCGCATTGAGACGAGTCTCAAGCTGCCGCAGATCGGCTGGAATGCGCTGGATATTCTGCGTCC
>OLOP01002042.1_pt1 | contig 11845 bp, 10 predicted proteins | sample 1672381 | NCBI WGS metagenome assembly OLOP01 (sample SAMEA3136678, study PRJEB25190) | human gut metagenome | biome: human gut; feature: human-associated habitat; material: faeces | place: Austria | collected 2013 | reverse complement strand
CGGGCTTTACAACACTTTGTAACACAATATAAACCAGTTCGATAATCCCTCATTCTTTTACATAATCATCGTAATAACGTATCTTTTCCAGCAGATAGAAAAGCATTGCAAAAGTGTGCTGTGCCACCGTTTCTGTCGAATAGCCAGCTACATTTCTCCATGCAACTCCTCTTTTTTCCAGATATTCTTTATCCAGATTGTTGGTCCCCGTTGCCGTCACACATACCAGCTTTAAATTCTCTGCTTTTCCAATCGTCTGCTCATTGACCTGTACTTTATTTAAAATAATCACATCTGCATCCTGAACTCTTTCCGGTACTTCTTCTGATGTAGAAAAATCGTATTTTACGACTTCACCAAACCTGTCAAATCCAGAAAGATCAATATCTTCTCCAATTGTTTTTACATCCAAAAAAACTATTTTCATAATCTGTCCCTCACTTTATCACTGTAATTTGCAACTTTTTCTGTTCATTATCATAACAAATTTATTTTACGAATACAACCCAAACAACCGTTGACATCCTTATCCTATGGCGCGTATACTAAAGAAATGAAGAGCATTTGCGATTATATCCAGATATAATTAGCAGGTGTTTTTTTTGGTCTTTCTGGCAAGCCTTTGCTTTTTATAAATCACATTCCATCAACATCAAGGAGGTTATTATCATGAATCAGAACAAAGCTTTGGAACTTACAAAAGATATCGCAACTGACATTATCGGAGGAATCCTGATTGCTGTCGGTGTCTATAATTTTGCTGCTGCTGCAAAATTTCCGATGGTAGGGGTAAACGGAATCGCCCTGATCTTTTACCAGTTGTTTGGACTGCCGATCGGTACTGTTGCCCTGATCCTTAACATCCCGATCGCCATCTGTTGTTTTCGGCTTCTGGGCCGCAGATTTTTCCTGAATTCAGTCCGGACGATCATTATTACTTCCATAATCATGGACATGATCGCACCGCTGTTCCCGATTTATCAGGGTGACAGACTTCTTTCTGCCATCTGCTGCGGTGTCCTTTCCGGACTTGGTTATGCAATGATCTATATGCGTGATTCTTCAACCGGCGGCTCTGACTTTATCATGATGTCGATCAAAGCACTAAACCCTCACCTTTCCCTTGGAAATATTGCATTTGCACTGGATGCAGTAATTGTGATCCTCGGAACCGTAATTGTATCCCGTGACGTGGACAGTCTGATCTACGGTCTGATCGTCAGCTATCTGCTCTCTCTTGTTATGGATAAAGTTATGTACGGAATTGATGAAGGAAAGCTTGCCCTGATCGTAACCGATCCCGAACACAGCACTGAAATCTGCTTTAAAATCGATGAGGTTCTCGGACGCGGCTCTACAATTTTAAATGGTATGGGAAGTTATTCCAAAGATGATAAGCACATCATAATGTGCGCCTGCAACAATAAGCAGATGTACGGAATCCGCAAGCTGATCAAAACGATTGATCCAAAATCCTTCCTTGTAATCATGGAATCGAATGATGTAGTGGGTGAAGGATTTAAAGATGAGTAAATTGCAGTCAGCTTTTTCAGACAGCTAAGCAAATCATCCGTATCACTTGTTGGACACTTTGCATCAAAAATAGAATTCCTGATAATAAAAACCGGAGGCTCATGTGTCTTTTTACACAAGCCTCCGGTTTTTCTATAATCTGCCAAGCCAATACTTCGCTTTTATACACACTCTGATTCCCTGTCCTTTTTTAAGTCCGGCTCTTCCTATGAATTCAGATCTTCTGTGATTGATTTAAGGTTCATGAAGTTTGTCAGATAATCTGCTGTACCAGTCTTCGCATCTGTTCCGGACATGTTAAATCCACCAAATGGATGCTGAAGTACAACTGCTGCTGTAGATTTTCTGTTAAAGTATAAGTTACCTACCTGAAATTCTACTTTTGCTCTCTGAATATTTTCACGTGTCTCACTGTATACAGATCCTGTCAGACCATATTCTGTCTGGTTTGCTACATCAAGTGCTTCATCAAAAGAATCTACTTTGATAACAGCAAGGACTGGTCCAAAGATTTCTTCATTGGCAATTCTTGCATCTCTCTTGATATCGCGGATTACAGTAGGATCAATATAATATCCTTCTGCGTCACTGTATGTACCACCGAATACAACATTTCCTTCTTTACGTCCGATCTCGATGTAATTGGTAATGCTGTTATAAGCGCCCTGGTTGATAACCGGTCCCATCGCTGCATTGCTTTCGCCCGATCCCTGGTTCGCCTTCAGTTCTGCTGCGCATTTTACAACTTCATCTACAAACTCATCATATACATCTGCCAGAACAATTGCTCTTGAGCATGCAGAGCATTTCTGTCCCTGGAATGTAAATGCAGAGCTTGCAACTCCATTTGCTGCTTTCTTGATGTCTGCTGTTGAATCTACGATAATTGCATTCTTTCCACCCATCTCAGCCACAACACGTTTGATCCATCTCTGCCCGTCAGCGATCTTGGCTGCATGTTCATTGATTCTGCATCCAACTGCTTTTGATCCTGTGAAGTTTACAAATCTTGTAAGCGGATGTTCTACGATGAAGTCACCAATCTCTGATCCTGATCCAGGAATGTAACTTACTACGTCAGCCGGAATACCGGCTTTCTGGCAGAGTTCTACGAATTTGTATGCAACGATCGGAGCGTCTGAAGATGGTTTGCAGCAGATCGTGTTACCGGTAACAACTGCAGATACGATCATTCCACCAAACAGTGAGAGCGGGAAGTTCCATGGAGAAACAGCCACACCTACACCGAGCGGGATGTAAACGCATTTTGTAAGTTCATCTGTAGGAACCAGCTCTTTTCCTTTTTCCAGATTCTGGATATGCATTACATAAGAATTGATAAAGTCAAGCTGTTCGCAAAGTTCTCCGTCAGCTTCTCCCCAGTTCTTTCCACTTTCAAGGACGTTCCATGCATCCATGATGAAACGGTTCTCGATCAGAAGTGCTGCAAGTCTTCTTAATACACGTACTCTTTCTTCTACAGATGTCAGGCTCCATTTTTTGAATGCTTCGTAAGATGCCTTAATTGCCTCATCAGCCTGTTCTTTGCTGCATGAGCATGCATATCCGAGTACTTCCTTTGTAGCCGGTGATACAGAAGCGATCTTCTTTTCTGTCTCAACTTTTTTTCCACCGATGATCAGCGGGTAAACAGCACCTGTTTCTGCATGAGCCTGTTTGAATGCTTCTTCTATTTTCTTTTTATTTTCTTCCAATGTGAAATCAACTTCTACTGCGTTTTTAAATCCTGTAAGCATGTACTTATGTCCTCCTTGAACTATGGTCTATAAATTGTTTATTATTGTAACAGCAAATTTTCTCCACGTCAATATGTTAAAGTAAAAAAATGTATTTTCGTATACAATTATACCGTTTATATTTTAACAAATAACTTGCATATTTTCGTTCTATTGACATTTTATCTCAATTGATATAAGATATTATTTAAATGGTTCTTTTTAGAACCATTTTTCAAGTGACTGCGCTCAGCGCGAGAATGTGTCAAGGCACATTCTTTTTTATTAAAAAACGGAGGTATATGGATGAACATTACATATCTGCTTGTATTAATGCAGCGAATTGGTAAAATGCATGAACAGAAGTTGAAAGAATTATGCCGCCAGTATGATCTCTCGCTGATCGAGGCTAAGATCATTGCTTTCTTACATAATAACCCCACAAAAGATACCGCAGGTGATATCGTCGAGCTACGGATGCTCTCGAAAGGGAATGTATCCCAGGCAGTTGATCTTTTATGTCAGAAGGGACTTCTTTCAAAAACAGCAGACCAGACGGATCGCAGGAAAACGCATCTTTCCCTGCTGCCATCATGCGAAAATGTTACCGGAGCAATCGACACGTTCCAGTCTGCTTTTTACCACAATCTGTTTGACGGATTTTCATTAGAAGAATTCCAGATGTTCGCCTCGCTGAATGAACGTCTGGCATCCAACGTAGCAACTATTTATCACAAAGGAGATTATTAGACATGAACAAAGACAAAGATTTTCTGGGTACTGAACCCGTCGGAAAGCTGATGTTCCGGCTGGCGTTTCCGACGATCACCGCACAGCTCATCAATATGCTGTACAACATTATTGACCGTATTTACATTGGACACATTCCTGGTAATGGGGCACTTGCCCTTACCGGAGTCGGTGTATGTATGCCACTGATTATGATCATTTCCGCTTTTGCCGCACTGGTTGGAGGCGGTGGTGCACCGCATGCTTCGATTGCAATGGGAAAAAATGATCTTAATACTGCAGAACATATTCTGGGTAACTGCTTTTTCCTGCAGATTCTGATTTCTATAATCCTGACAGTCATCCTGCTGTTTGGTAACCGTACTTTTCTTCTTGCCTTCGGTGCCAGTGAAAATACGATTGAATACGCTGTAAATTATATGAACATTTACGCTGTCGGCACTATTTTCGTCCAGCTTACCCTTGGCATGAATATGTTTATCACCACACAGGGCTTTGCCAAAACAGGTATGCTCTCTGTTCTGATCGGAGCAGTGATGAACATTATTCTGGATCCGCTGTTTATCTTTGCATTCCATCTGGGTGTCAGAGGTGCTGCGCTTGCCACAATTCTGTCACAGGCAGTCTCCTGCATCTGGGTTCTTTCTTTCCTTTGCGGAAAAAAGACGATCCTGCACATCCGGAAAAAGAATCTCATCCTGAAACCGGAGATTATTCTTCCTTGTGTCGCTCTCGGGCTTGCCACATTTATCATGCAGGCTAGTGAGAGTATCATCTCTGTATGTTTCAACTCTTCTCTGCTGAAATACGGAGGAGATATCGCAGTTGGTGCCATGACGATCCTTACCAGTGTCATGCAGTTCGCAATGCTGCCACTGCAGGGTCTTGGACAGGGTGCACAACCAGTCCTGAGCTATAATTACGGTGCAAAAAACAGAGATCGTGTAAAAAAAGCTTTCAGGCTTCTTTTAACAGCAAGCCTCTGTTATTCCACAATTCTGTGGGCATTTATTATGCTCTTCCCTCAGGTGTTTGCAGAAATGTTTACTTCCGATTCTGCACTGCTTGGTTTTACTAAATCAGCACTCCGGATTTACTGTGCCTGCCTGCTGCTTTTCGGAATCCAGATCGCATGCCAGATGGCATTTACATCATTCGGAAAAGCAAAGGCTTCGATTGCTGTCGCTGTTACACGTAAATTTATCCTGTTGCTGCCACTGATCTATCTGCTGCCGCATATTCTGACCGGGAACAAGACCAATGCAGTGTATATGGCTGAACCGATTGCAGACTTCCTGGCTGTATCCTTCACGACGGTTTTGTTTACGTTTCAGTTTAGGAAAGTGTTGAAAGAACTTGAGGGGTAGTCGCAAGAGGGCATAAAAAATAATCCCTGGTAGCTGCTAAGTTGCACGAACCATTCCAACGAGCCTTTCAAAGCATCAATTGTGTCAGCAATGGCTTCCACAATTGATTAAGTCTCGTTTCCATCGTGCAAAGACGCATCTACCAGGGATTATTTTTTATTTACGTTGTTGACTGAGTTTTACTTCTTTGACTGGGTGTTGAACTGGAGCCGTAAATCATTGTTTTATATTTTCAAATGGATTTACACTTTACCTCAATTAGGCTTCCTGACCATCAGCGATTTTGGATGTTTCTTTTTCTGGGAATAATAATGTGAAAATCTTTCTTACCAGTGGACCGGCGAAGCAGAGCTGCCAGAAGAATGCCATTGGGAAGTTGATTGCTGTGGTCTGGAACCAGACGGATATGAACTGGGTTCCCGCATTCTTGAAGAGCAGGGTTGCTGCAAGGCTCATAAGTGGACACATTCCGATGATGGATACTACGGAAATGGCGATCACCAAGTGAAAGTTATTATCTCTTTCCAGATTAACAATGGAAAATGCTTTTTTCTTTGCAAATGGTCCGATCAGGAAAAAATCAAGGATGAATGCAATTGGTCCCATAATGGCCAGCTCGTGGAATGCATTTAAAAATACCTGGTTGTTCATTCCTCCTACGTTGAGAGCAATGTTGTAACAGATCATGGTATAAACCATCACGAACACCATGATAATTGTGAAAATAACGTCTTGAAATTTGTTTTTTGGCATAAAAATATCCTCCTTCATAATAAGCGTAACAGAAAATGTGTTGTTCGTTCATCATTCCGGAGGAATGTATCGTTTCCAATATAACCGAGATTCTATTCCTTTTTCTATATGGCATATGCCAGACAACGCCATATCAGCAAAGTTTATAATACCTCAACTCTTTAAAAGCAGTCAAGTATTTTTTCAGATACATTGAATCATTTTTATCTCTTTTTTCCAAATAAAGAACTCCATACCGTCAGGACCGCTCCTGCAAAAAGAGCCAGATCCGAGAGATTAAAAGTGATATCCGAGAGTTTCTTGTTCTTTGTTTTCAGAGACAGATAATCGACCACATAACCTCTTTTGAAACGGTCATAAGTATTACCAACTGCTCCGCCCAGCATCAGCGATGTTCCAAGCTTTGCCAGTTTGCGTCCCGGTTCTTTCCAAAGAAGGTGCTCCCAGAAAAACAGGATTCCAAGTGCTGCCGCCGACATGCCTTTTACCAGCTTTGGTCTGGAATCCAAATGATTCATCATCAGACCTTTGTTGTGGACTTTGCGGTAGATTCCTTTTCCTTTCCAAATCCGGCGTTCTTCCCCGTCTCTTACATTTTCTTCAGTATATTTTTTAATTCCAAGATCGACCCCGGCAACAAAAGCTCCGGTTAAAATGCTCAGGATTTCCATAATTATTCTCCTTTGATTCGCGCGATTTCCTGCTCGCATACCTCTGTCTGTTCTTCACGCTTTTCGATTGCTTCGCAGAGTGCGATAAAATCGGTATCTACCACTTCCCCCTGTTTGAAACGCTCATATACCAATCGTCCGATCTCTGTCATATCCCGCTCGCTGTCTCGCTTCAGACCATAGATCTCATTTTTCTTTTTCTGAATATCGATCGTATCTCCTGCCTTCTTTCCAAGATCATCCACGGTATCTGAAATCCGCTTTCCTATTGTATCAAAAAAATCACTCATTTACTTTTTCCCCTTTCGCATCTGCGTATTTTTCAGAACCGCCTGATCTGCTCAAAAGTACGGTAAAGGTTCAATGCTCCATATCCCCATTCCTGGTTCGGATAATTCATGTCTGTCTTCCGTGAAGCTCCCAATATCAGCAGATTCTTCATCTGTGATGCATCCAGATTCACTCCATGCCTATCCAGCCACTCCATAAAAAGTGCCAGTGCTCCGGAAGTGATTCCAACTGCTATACTGGAACCAGATCTTGCAACAAACTGCCCCCTTAAATTGATCCCTGTCACATTGATCCCCGGCGCAGCAAAATCCGGTTTGATTCTGTTATCTCTAGTATAACCTCTTCCCGAACTGACTGCAATGCTATTTTCCTTTCCATTATAGTACGCTGCACAGACCACCGCCCCGGTATCCCCTGGTTCCATCACCGTATATTCCGGATTTGCACGGATAAAATAGACATTTCCCGTCAGAAACTCTTCCATTGGAAGCCAGATATGAAAGATTCCATTCCCCAGCTCCAGTGTTTCCGGTATAATCTTCCAGATTCCGCTTCCCGGTCTGTCAAACTGAAAAAATGCCAGCTGCGCCCCGGTCGTCTCTACCAGAACCCGGTAATTAAATATTACCCTGGTCTGCTCGAATACAAACACATACTCTCCTATTCCCCGTTTGAGCGAGATCGGTCCTACTGTCTGTCCTGTTGGAGATGCGATAGAAAGAGCCAGAAGATTCGGAAGTTCTGTCCATAGTTCCATCACAAAACCTCTGGTATTATTCCCTACATTAATCTCGACCGGCAGATTATTTTCCTGTTCCAGAATTCCCAGATAATGATGCCTTTTATCTGCCTCATTGCCACTTCCGGTCACAATCCCGATTCCTTCGCTCGCCGCTACATTTTGCAGATACTCTGACAGGATTGAATATCCTCCATGTCCTCCAAAGCTTGTTCCAACTGCCAGACAGATCACCAATGGTCTTTTCAGCTCTTCTTGTACCTTCTGCAGATAAAAAACCGCCGCTACCAAATCATTTTCCTGATAGCATCCGGCATCCCGGTCTACAAAATAGTACTCCCGTAAATATTCTTTTGCCTCTTTCAGCTTCACGATCACCATCTCTGCCTCCGGCGCTGCCCCGATAAACAGATTCTCCGGATTTGCCCCTCCGCATGCCACACTTGCAACAAAAGTGCCATGTCCGTCCGTATCAAATGACGGAACGGTTTCCTTGGGATTCTCACTTAGGATTGCCTGATTGATTTGTTCCTTCGTATATTCACTTCCATATCCGATTTCCCGTGGCGCTGTTCCACTTTGTTCTTCCTGATCCCAGATTCGCTGGATCCTGGTCGAACCATCCAGATTCCGGAAAATGGGATCCAGATAGTTGATCCCAGTATCAATGATCCCAACCAGAACTCCTTCACCACTCAGTTCCAGACCAGGTATATTCTGAACCGCAGCAATTCCCGCCTGCTGGATTGCTGCCATATCCAGTGTTGTATAACACTTCGGAACCATTGTATAAGGATAATCGGCAAGTGACTTTTTTCTGTCTTCACTCTGGTCAATATAAAAAAGCTCAAAACCGTATTTCAACGGTATCCGGCATCCGTTTTCCAAAGGAAAGTTTTTCCCAAGAGCACCGGTATCCCTCATCATAAAATCCCTGTATTCTTCTGACAGGATCTTTTCTTTACATTCTTCCTGTAGCATAAAAATCCCTCATATACTTTCTTTTGGAAAATATATGAGGGATTTTTCTTTCTTATTACTATGATACTGGACGGTTACGCATTTTGCACTCCATATCCATTCTTTATTCGGTACGTTTCTTTTCAATATCCTCGTAGAAGGAAGTCACTTCTTTTCCTTTTTCCAGGGTACTTACATTCGGACCGCTCTTGAATACGATCTTCAGAAGAATTGGTGTGATGATCGTTGTGATCACTACCACGATGATAACCGGTCCGAGGAAATTGCCGCCCATCATACCGAGTGCTTCTCCCTTGCTGGCAACGATCAGCGCAACCTCACCACGGGAGATCATTCCGACACCGATTCGTGCACACTGATAATTCTTATATCCACACATCTTCGCACCAAGGGCACAGCCAACGATCTTTGTCAGGATCGCAACAATGGTAAGAACCACTGCAAAGCCTACAATTGCAGTACTCATCTTCGGAAGTTCTACCTTCAGTCCGATACTTGCGAAAAATACCGGTGAAAGCAACATATAAGACATGGTATCAAATTTCTTCAGCACGAAATCAGATTTACTTGTATTGGAAATGATCAGCCCTGCGATAAATGCACCGGTGATATCTGCAACACCGAAGAATTTCTCTGCCACATAAGCCATCAGCAGACAGAATACAAATGCCATGATCGCATGACGTCTGAGTCCCTTTTCCGCCTGATCTGTCCACTTTTTAAATACCTTGTAAAAGATAAATCCAATCACACCTGCAAATGCGAAGAATGCAACAATCTTCAGTAATACAACTGAAATCTTTACCGATTCATCTGCCATACTTGTTACCAGTGTCAGTGCAACGATACCAAGCACGTCATCAATGATCGCAGCTCCAAGAATCGCATTTCCGGATTTGGTTTTTAATTTACCAAGTTCTTTTAATGTCTCTACCGTAATACTTACGGAAGTTGCTGTCAGGATAACACCGATAAAGATATTCTGCAGAAATACGCTGCAGGATGCATCGGATGTGATCACACCCGGACGGTTAAAGAACATTGCAGTCGCATAACCGCCGATCAGTGGAACGATAACACCTATCAGTGCAATAACGAAGGATGCTTTTCCACTTGCCTTCAATTCCTGTATATCAGTTTCCAGACCTGCACAAAACATCAGCACGATAACACCGATCTCTGCAACGTTATGTATAAAGCTTGTCTCTGTCAGGATCCCAAGCATCGCCGGTCCAAGAAGAACTCCTGCAAGAAGTGCCCCTACAACCTGTGGCATCTGTACCTTTCTGGTTGCAAGACCAAGTGCTTTAGTACAAAGTAAAATAATTGCAAGATCCAGTAAATACTTATAAGTCTCCATTCTCTCTCTCTCCTGTTTATATCTTGTTTTTTTTTAGACACATTGTCTAATGTACACCTTTTAATACAATTTTTCAACAAAAAAATACCCGTAAATCTTAAATTTACGGATATTTCCCATTCTATTTTTGTATGATCGCCATGTTTTTTTGATATATGAAGGTTATTGTTATACTTAGTGATGCTCAAGCCTTGGTACAGACTGGCTTCTCAGCTCGATCAAAGGTCCTCCGGTTCCTTCGATATATGCCTCCGTGATCGTCACTTCCCCGATGCTGTCATCCTTCGGAATCTCATACATAATATCCAGCATGAATTCTTCAATGATCGCACGCAGTGCACGGGCTCCGGTATCCTTCTTCATTGCCTTTCTTGCGATCGCATGAAGTGCACCATCATCGAATTTCAGATTGACCTCATCCAGTGCCAGAAGCTTCTGATACTGCTTGAGGATCGCATTTTTCGGCTCTTTTAATATCTGAACCATCATCTCTTCATCCAGTCCCTGAAGCGTAAATACGATCGGGAGACGTCCCAGAAATTCCGGAATCATTCCGAAGTTACGCAGATCTTCTGTCGTCACCTTCTCCAGTATTTTCTTATCATGATCATATTTGTCTTTCAGATCCGCTCCAAACCCGATAGAAGAATTCTTCATCAGTCTTTCCTTGATGATCTGCTCAAGATCCGGGAACGCACCGCCACAGATAAAAAGGATATTCTTTGTATTGACTGTAGTGAGCGGAACCATCGCATTCTTACTGTTGGCTCCTACCGGCACTTCCACTTCGCTGCCTTCTAACAGCTTTAACATTCCCTGCTGTACGGATTCTCCGCTGACATCTCTCTGGCTGGTATTCTTCTTCTTCGCAATCTTGTCGATCTCATCGATAAAGATAATTCCCTGTTCCGCCTTATCTACGTCGTTGTCCGCAGCTGCAAGGAGCTTTGATACTACACTTTCAATATCATCCCCTATGTAGCCGGCCTCGGTAAGAGAGGTCGCATCTGTAATTGCAAGCGGCACATCCAAAAGTTTTGCCAGTGTCTTTACCAGATACGTCTTTCCAGAGCCGGTAGGTCCGATCATCAGCATATTGGATTTCTCGATTTCAATCTCATCCATTGTATCCGTTGCCACTCTTTTATAATGATTGTATACAGCAACCGACATTACCTTCTTGGCGTATTCCTGTCCTACTACATATTCATCCAGTTTCGCTTTGATCTTATGCGGAGCAGGAATATCCTTAATATTTAGGATCGGTTCTTTTTCTTCTTCCGGCTTTTTCTTTTTCACACGCTGGCTCTTCGGGATCTGTGCATCCATGTCTCCAAATCCCATCATTGGTCCCATGTTCATAAACTGGCTGTAATCCATCCCGCCAAAATTCATATTGTTCATTGCATCAAAGCTTTTTTGCATACAGTCCGGACACACGCAGATATTGTTCGGAAGATCGATCATCTTTCCGGTCACACTCTCCGGTCTGTGACAGATGAAGCAGACCTTTTCATAGCGATCTTCGTTATTTTCTTTTTTGTCTGTATTTTCTACCTCACCGGTTACTTTCTCAACTGTCTTGTCCTTCTGGTCATTTTCTGCCATTGGCTGGTCCTCCTTTTTTCGGTCGTATTCAGACAGATTCCTCTGTTCTTCTTATT
>OLOP01002039.1_pt1 | contig 11860 bp, 8 predicted proteins | sample 1672381 | NCBI WGS metagenome assembly OLOP01 (sample SAMEA3136678, study PRJEB25190) | human gut metagenome | biome: human gut; feature: human-associated habitat; material: faeces | place: Austria | collected 2013 | reverse complement strand
AAAAACAAGTTCAAATCTTACTTCATATTTTAAAAAACACTGCATCTAAATAAGCATTAACAAAAAATCGTGTGGATTTCTTAGACAATAAATAAAGTAAAAGTATTAACTTAATTTCTTAACTTAGTAGCATTACAAAAAAAGCCGTGATTTTTCACGACTTTTTGATATTAAAATTAAATATTTGTATTTCTTATAATTTACTTTTGATTTTCTTTATTTAATTCCAAAGTATCTATTTTTTTAATAAATGGTAAATAAATAACAAAAGATACAACAATCATCACAAATTGCCATAATGCAACACGCCATCCACCAATCAAAAGTCCTGATATAATTGGTGGTGTTGTCCAAGGAACCATAACCCCGCTAAATAATGGTAAAATTCCCATATACATTAATAAGTAGCTACTTATACCTATAATTAAAGGAACAAGAACAAATGGAATTAATAAATATATATTAAGTACAATTGGTGTCCCAAAAATAATTGGTTCATTAATGTTAAAGATATTAGGTACAATGGATAATTTACCTAAGCTACGTAATGACTTTGATTTGGCAAAAAATGTAATATAAATCACTAACCCAATCACAATTCCAGCACCAGACATACATAAGAAATTGTCCCAAAATTGTTGTGTAAAAATATGTCCACCATTTTGAATTGTAAGAGGCAATCCTGAATCTATAATTTTTTGATTAGCTGCCATATTTGCTTGTAAAATTGGTGAAAGAATTCCTCCACATATAGAACCACCATGGACGCCTGTCCACCATAATAAAGACATAACAACTGTCATAATAATAACGCCAAAGAACGAATCTGTAATTCCTTGTAAAGGAATTTGAATTACCGAATAAATAAGTTCTGCAAATGTTGTATTAAATATAAAGTGACATATAGCATAAATAATTGCACAAATAGTAATAATAATTCCAGTTGGTAATAGTGACGAAAATGAATCTGCAACACCACTAGGCACACCATCTGGCATTTTAATGCTAATATCTTTTTTTACACATAAAGAATAAATATATCCAACTAAAAAACCAATTAAAATAGCACAAATCATTCCTTGACCAGCAGCCCAATCTTTAGAAATAATTCCTGTAACTGATTCCCCACTGTCTAATACCTTAGAAGATGGAGTTAATAAAATAAAAGCTGCTAACCCAGTTAAAGCGCCATTTATAGCTGTTATTACTTGATCATTCTTCAAATAAGAATAAGTAATTCCTATTACTGTAAAGAAGGCCATTAATGAAAACGTAGAAGAATATACTTGAGAACATACATCTCCTATTCCACTTTCACTAATTACTTTACTTACTGATTCAATTGGTAAGTTGGCAATCAACAGGAACAATGATCCTATCATTAAAAACGGTAAAGAAAACATCATTCCATCCTTTAAAGCCTTTATAACTTTTGTATTTGTAAACTTCGATATATAAATAACTAATGTTTCATTTATAAATTTGTTCATATTATTTATCTCCTATAAAATTTCACCATTTGATGAAATAACTCTTTTATACCATTCAAAAGAAGCTTTTCGATATCTTCTTCCACTACCTTTAGCTTGGTCATCTAAATCAACATAGATAAATCCATATCTTTTTGCCAATTCACCAGTAGAAGCACTTACAATATCGATTGCTGACCAAGGAGTATATCCCATGACTTCTACACCATCTAACTCAATTGCTTTTTTCATTTCTGAAATATGGTTTCTTAAGTAATCAATACGATAATCATCATTAATGATTCCATTTTCTAATTTATCATAAGCTCCAAAACCATTTTCAACAATAAACATTGGTTTTTGATATCTTTCATAAACTTCATTTAAAATAATCCTTAATCCTGTAGGATCAATAGCCCAACCCCAATCACTTTTCTTTAACAATGGATTTTGTACTTCAATAAAGTCATGTATTTTATCATATTCTGCAATCGTTGATTTATAATAACTAAACCCTATATAATCCACAGTACCTCGTTTTAAATCTTTTAAATCTTCATCAGTTATATCTAATTGAATATTACTCCTTTCCCACTTTTTTAAAGTATAGGTTGGATAATATCCCCTTACATGAACATCACTAAAGAAATACCTCTTATCCATTGCTTTAATTCCTGCAAGAATATCTTGTGGATTACAAGAAGAAGGATAAATTGGGCCAAAATGCAACATGCAACCTACTTGCATAGAGGCATTAATTTCTTTGGCTCTTTGAACTGCTCTAGCACTTGCAACAAACTGATAATGAGATATTTGATACATTGTTTGTTCAATATTTTCATTATCTTCATATAAAACACCTGCTCCAGTCCAAGCATTAAAAGGATTATCGGTATCTATAAGATTATTAATTTCATTAAATGTCATCCAATATTTGACCTTTTTGCTATATCTTTTAAAACATGTAATCGCATATCTTTCAAAGAATGTAATTAATTGTCTATTTCTCCAACCACCATATTTTTTTGCTAAATAAAGAGGCATTTCAAAATGAGATAAAGTAACAATAGGCTCTATTCCATATTTTAAACATTCATCAAAAACATGGTCATAATACTCTAGCCCTTCTTCATTAGGCTCTAATTCGTCACCTTGAGGATAGATCCGTGGCCATGAAATACTTAAACGGAAACATTTAAAGCCCATTTCAGCAAATAATTTAATATCTTCTTTATAATGATGATAAAAATCAATTCCATAATGGTTAGGATAATATTTATCATCTAATATTTCATAAGAAATTTCTCGAGGGTGATCAACATCACCAGCTGACATAACATCGGTTACACTTAATCCTTTATGTCCTTCTTGATAGCCACCTTCGTATTGATTAGCAGCAACAGCACCACCCCATAGAAAACTTTTATTCATAATCATTCTCCCATTTTAAATTTATCAACTGCTTTTGTTGTTTCTTCTAAATAAGAATAATTACTTATTAATTTTAACGAAGTAAATATATTAAAAACATACTGTAAAGAAGCAATATAAACAGCATTAGATAGTTCAGTTGTATTTTGAGTGGTCATAATTACAATTGTTTCATCACAATATTTACAAATTTCTCTTTTTTTATGATCACAAATCACAATTGATTTAGCATGATATTTGCGAATATCCTTTGCTATTTTTAACATTTCCTTATTTTGACCTGTATGTGTTAAATAAATGCAAACTGTATCGTTTGGTTTCCTTTGCTTTAAGTATTGAAGATGCATTGGATTTAAACTGTTATATGCTTTAGAAATAACCCCTTCTTCTTCAAAATTCAAACTATAAATTTCTGCTAAAGAAAAATTAATACCAGTTCCATAAATTTCAATATATTTAGCATTTTTAATAAGTTGATAAATTCTTTCTATAACTTGTCTATCTAGTAAACTTTTTGTATACTCTATCGCTCTTTTATGTAAAAGTTCGATTTTATTTAAAGCATCATCAATTGAACTCTCACTTGAAAAAGGTTCAATTTTAAAATCATTTTTCAATTCAAGTAAATGAGAATATTCAGCCGCATATTGATATTTAAATTCTTTATATCCATTAAAGCCCAGTTTCTTACACAACCTAGAAATCGTTGCACTACTGGTATAACTTAATTTTGCCAGTTCATTAATATTCTTTTTTAAAATATCTTCTTGATTATTTATTATATAATCCACTAAATACTTTTCTTGAATTGTTAAATGGTCTAATGTTTTCATTTTGTCAATAATCATCATATTTCCTCTTTTCACCGGTTAAAAGATTCAAATTAATTATCTTCTTATCTAGAAGACATCTTCATCATAATTAACAACAACTTGTAAGTCAATCTTCTGTAAGCATTTACAATCAAATCGAAAAAAACTTTCAATTTCACAATTATTAACAATAAAAATTGAAAGAAATTATCAAAAAAGGTTATTACGAAATTCAATAAATAATTTCATAACAACCTTTTTATTTTGTATTATTTTTATTTATATAAAAAGAGAACAACATTTCGTATGCGTTCTCTTTTTTTGAAGATTTTCTTACAATATTTTAGGTTGCCTTCTTAAGTGCCTCCTAAACTATTTTTTTGTCCATTTTTCAAATTCTTCATCAGTAGCTAAAACATAATGAGTTCCATCTACTAAATGTTCAGTACCTTTTGTATAATCCACTCCACTTTCTTTATAATCATAAGTAAATGATTTACGCACTTTCTCTACACGTGGATTTGGATGAGGAATTGCACTTAATAATGATTTTGTATATGGATGAATTGGATTATCAAAGATTTCTTCAGTAGTCCCTGTTTCTACTAAATGTCCTAAATGTAATACCCCAATTTTATCACTGATATATTTAACCATTGATAAGTCATGCGCAATAAATAAATATGCAATTCCTGTTTCTTTTTGAATCTTTTTCATTAAGTTAACAACTTGTGCTTGAATAGATACATCTAACGCTGAGATTGCTTCATCAGCAATAATTAAATCAGGATTCATAATTAATGCTCTTGCAATACCAATACGTTGTCTTTGTCCACCTGAGAATTGATGTGGATAACGTGAAGCATGTTCTCTTGATAAACCAACAAGTTCAAGCATTTCATAGATTTTTTCATTTCTTTCTTCAATAGAAGAATAAGATTTATGAATATCTAAACCTTGACCAATGATATCAATAACTTTCTTTCTTGGATTTAAACAAGCCATTGGATCTTGGAAAATCATTTGCATCTTTGTATGTAATTCTTTAGATGTTTCCTTATCTAATTTTCCACCAATTTCTTTTCCGTTGAAAACAATTGATCCAGAAGTTGGTTTATATAAACGAATAATACTTCTACCAGTAGTTGATTTACCTGAACCAGATTCACCTACTAAACCATAAGTTTCACCTGGCATAATATCAAATGAAATACCATCAACTGCTTTTACAGTAAAGTTACGATTAATTTTAAAATGTTGTTTTAAATCTTTAACGACAAGGATAGGTTCTTTATTTTCCATTATTCAACACCCTCCTTTTTCATTTTTTCTAATCTGTTTTTTAATTCAACTGGCATTTCAACTTTTGGAGCTTTTTCATGCATTAACCATGAAGCAACTTTATGAGTTGTACTACCAGGTACTTTAAACATTGGAGGTTCAATTCTTAAGTCAATATTTAAAGCATACTTATTACGTGGAGCAAAAGCATCACCTTTTACTTCATGTGCTAAGTTTGGTGGTGTACCAGGGATTGTGTATAATTCATCATCATCAGTATCTAAATCTGGCATAGATGATAATAATCCCCAAGTATATGGATGACGTGGATCATAGAAAATTTCATCAATTGTTCCAGTTTCTACGATTTTACCAGCGTACATAACATTTACATAATCAGCTACTTTAGCAACAACACCTAAGTCATGTGTGATATAAATAACTGATAAATCTTTTTTCTTTTGAATATCTTGAATTAATTCAAGAATTTTAGCTTGGATAGTAACGTCCAATGCAGTTGTAGGTTCATCACAAATTAAAACATAAGGATCACAAGATAAAGCAATTGCGATAACAATTCTTTGTCTCATCCCACCAGATAATTGGTGAGGATAGTTTTTCATACGTTTTTCAGCATTTGTAATACCTACTAATTGTAATAATTCAACAGCTTTTTTATAAGCTTCTTCTTTTGGTGTATTGTAATGATGAATCATTGGTTCCATAATTTGATTTCCAATTGTCATTGTAGGGTTTAATGATGTCATTGGATCTTGGAAAACCATGGCAATTTTACGACCACGAATTTCACTTTGCATTTCTTTTTCACTTAATTGACAAATGTCTTTTGTGATTCTTTCACCTGTATTTTCATCTGTCCAAGTGTAGTTAATAGAACCACCATCAATTGAACCATTTCCAGCCATGATACCCATGATTGCTTTAGTAGTAACTGACTTACCTGATCCAGATTCACCAACGATAGCGATTGTTTCACCTTTATATAAATCTAAGTTAACACCACGAATTGCATTAACAATACCACTATCAGTTCTAAAAGAGATATTTAAATCTCTGACTTCTAATATTTTTTCTCTTTCTGCCATAATTACATCTCCTTCATAGTTGGATCAAGTGCATCACGAAGTCCATCACCAAATAAGTTGAAACTTAACATTAAGATAGAGAAAATAATAACTGGAATTACCATCATGTAAGGGTAAATAGTAATTGAGTTAAATCCATCATTAATTAATGTACCTAATGAAGCCATTGGAATTGGTAAACCTAAACCAACGAATGATAAGTATGCTTCATAGAAGATAGCATTTGGAATAGACATCATAATCATAATAATCATTTGACTATAAATATTTGGTAAAATTTCTTTAAAGATAATAAACATGTTACTAGCTCCTAAAGTACGTGAAGCTAAAACGAATTCTTCTTCTTTTACTCTTAAAACTTGAGCTCTTGTAATACGTGACATACCAATCCATTCAGTAAATGATAAAGCCATGATAATTGTGAATAATGATGCTTTCATCACCATTAATAACAATGTTAATATTACTAAAGTTGGGATAGAGTTTATGATTTCTTGAATTCTTTGCATTACTGAATCAACTTTACCTCCGAAATAACCAGAGATCAGTCCGTATGTCATACCTACAATCACGTCAATGAAGATTGCAACAACGGCAATGAATAATGAATATCTTGTACCTGTCCAAACACGTACAAATAAATCACGACCATAAGTGTCTGTACCAAAGAAATGTTCAGCACATGGTGAAATACTTGCAATTTTTGTATTGATTGCATCAAATTTATATGATGAAAACATTGGAGCAAAAATAGCAAATACTGCGATAACTAAAATACAAATTAAACCGATAACGGCACCTTTGTTCTTTTTAAAACGATTTAAAGAATCTTTCCAAGCAGGAAGTGATGGAGCAACAACGTCTTTAGTAATGTCTTGTTTGTCTCCAACGAATTCAAAATCGTCTGGTAAAAATTCAATCTTTTCTAAATCCATTATTAATCATCCTTTCCTAATCTAATTCTTGGATCAATAATTCCATAAGAAATATCAATAATTAACATCATGAAAATGTACATTGCAGCATATAAGAATGAACAAGCTAGAATGATGTTGTAATCATTTGATAAAATACTATTAATTAATAATTTACCTAATCCAGGAACAGAACAAATCTTTTCAACAACCATAGTACCTGTCATTAAGTTTACTAAAATAGGTCCTAAAATTGTGATTACTGGAATTAAAGCATTTCTTAATGCATGTTTGAAAATTAAAGTTTTACGATCTAATCCTTTTGCTTTTGCAAGAGTCATATATTCACTTGTTAAAACTGAAACCATTTCAGTACGTGTAAAACGTGCAACGTTTGCAATAACCCCAACAGATAAAGCTAAAATTGGCATAATTGATGATTTAATTGCATTCGATGAACTATATGAAGTTGGTAACAATCTTAATTTTGAAGCAAATAATAATAAAATTAACATTGCAAATACGAATGATGGGATGGAAACCCCAATTACAGAAATAACTGTAGCAATTGTATCCCAAATTGTATTTTTATGTAATGCAGCAAATACTCCTAAGAACATACCAATAACTGTTCCAATAATTACTGCACATAAACCGTAAATCATAGATAATTTTGCAGCACTTCCTACAAGTGAAGATACTTGCATATCTTTGTATAAGTTAAATGATACTCCGAAATCCCCTGTTAACATATTTTGAATATAACGTACGAATTGAACCGGAATTGGTTGATCCAATCCATATTGTGCTTCAATAGCAGCTCTGGCTGAAGCACTTAATTTTTCATTGTTAATTGGAGAACCAGGTAAAAATTTAACCATTAAAAATAATACCATTAAAATAACGAATAATGTAATTAACGAAATAACTAAACGTTTTCCGATATATTTTAAGGTTGAATTACTCATCTTTTTTCCTCCTATATTTATTTAAAAAAGAAACACAATACAGAATACTATATTGTGTTGTCTTCTCTATGTTCTTTTTTCTAATTTGAACTATTTTGAAACATATTCGAATGTATATGGAACACCAACTGGTTTAATAACTAAGTTTTTAACTTTTGTATTTTGTAAAGTAGCAGTTCCTTTTTCGAATACTGGGATGTAACATAAATCATCCATCATAATTTTTTCTGCATCAATCATTTCTTTCCAACGAGTATTAGCATCAGATTCATTAGCAACTTTATCCATTAATGCATCTAATTCACTGTTTGTATATTTACCATAGTTGCTACTATTTGTTGATAATGCAATTGTTAAATAAGTTGTAGGATCTCCATAATCCGGTCCCCAACGTGTTACTGCTAAATCAAAATCACCATTTTTTTGTTTGTTGTAGATACGATCTTGTTTAGTAGTAGCTACCATTTCTACTTTAATACCATCTAATTTACTTAAAGCGTTTTGTAAATAAGTTGCAAATACATCCATTGGAGATTCATCTGTACCATACGTAATTCTTAACGTAATTTGATCTTTTCCTAATTCTTTTAATCCTTCATCTAAAGATTCTTGTGCTTTTTTCTTATCATAAGATGTAAAGTATCCAGAATCTTTTCTAAAATCAACGCCATCTGGACTCGTTGCTAAACCAGAAGGAATAAATCCTCCAGCAACTTGTGAACCATCTTTTAAGACGTTTTCACATAAGTCTTTTCTATTGATTGCTAGTGAGATTGCTTTTCTTACATTTAAGTTAGCTAAATCACTATTTTGGAAGTTTACTGAAATATAGAATAAGTAACCTTCATTAATTTGTTTGAATGAATCATCTTTTTTGTATTTATCAACTAAGTCTGAGTTGATTGGAGCGAAATCAGTTTCACCTGCTTCGAATGCTTGAGCAGCAACTTTTGGATCTTGAACTAATTTCATTACTAATTTGTCAATTTTAACTGTTTTAGCATCATAATATTTATCATTTTTTTCAAATTCAGCTACTGAACCTGGTTCCCAGTTTGTCATAGTGAAAGCACCATTTCCTAAAATAGTTTTAGCACTCTTACCATATTTGTCACCTTGTTTTTCGCAGAACTTTTCATTGATTGGATAGAAACATGGGAATGACATTAATTCATCAAAGAATGAAACACGAGTAGTTGTAGTAACTTCTAATGTTTTATCATCGACTGCTTTAACACCCATTGCATCTAAATCAGCATCTGTAATATCTTCTTCATTGTCAATTTTATCCGACATTTCTTGTGCCCCTACGATACTTGCAATACCATCACAGAACATGTAGTAATATTGACCTTTCTTTTGGAAGATTCTATGCCAAGCATAAACGAAATCATTTGCAGTAACAGGATCACCGTTAGCCCATTTAGCATCTTTTCTGATTTTGTAAGTATGAGTTAACCCGTCATCTGAAACTTCAGAAGATGAAGCAACACCATTTACGATATTACCTTTCTTATCTGTTTTCATAAGCCCATCAATAACAGCATGCATTGCTGTAAATGAGCATCCGTCATCGGCATCTGATGAATCTAAGTTTTTGATATCTAATTCACTTGAGAAAGTGTAAGTAGATGAATCTCCTCCTGATCCCCCACAACCAGCAAGAGTTAGAGCCATCATAGCACAAAGCACCATTGATAATAGTTTTTTCATATTCTCTCTTCCCTTCTTAAATTATCTTTTGTGCAATAAATCGACATGTTGTATACAATTTATCGATTTATTAACTTCATAATAGTGGATTAGTCTTTAAAAGTCAATACTATTTTGGATATTTGTATACAATGCAATATATTAATTTATTACCGTGATAGTTTTTTATTAAAAAAGACATCATATTTTCTTATTATGCCTTTTCTCTTTTTATTCAGTTTTTTCTACATATTCAAAAGAAATTGTTCTACATGGTTTAATAACTAGATTTTTTACTTTTGGATTTTGTAATGTTGCCGCTCCTTTTTCAAAAACAGGAATATATGCATAATCATCTAATAAGATTTTTTCTGCATCTTTCATTTCTTGCCAACGAGTATTAGCATCAGATTCATTAGCAACTTTATCCATTAATGCATCTAATTCACTGTTTGTATATTTACCATAGTTGCTACTATTTGTTGATAATGCAATTGTTAAATAAGTTGTAGGATCTCCATAATCCGGTCCCCAACGTGTTACTGCTAAATCAAAATCACCATTTTTTTGTTTGTTGTAGATACGATCTTGTTTAGTAGTAGCTACCATTTCTACTTTAATACCATCTAATTTACTTAAAGCGTTTTGTAAATAAGTTGCAAATACATCCATTGGAGATTCATCTGTACCATACGTAATTCTTAACGTAATTTGATCTTTTCCTAATTCTTTTAATCCTTCATCTAAAGATTCTTGTGCTTTTTTCTTATCATAAGATGTAAAGTATCCAGAATCTTTTCTAAAATCAACGCCATCTGGACTCGTTGCTAAACCAGAAGGAATAAATCCTCCAGCAACTTGTGAACCATCTTTTAAGACGTTTTCACATAAGTCTTTTCTATTGATTGCTAGTGAGATTGCTTTTCTTACATTTAAGTTAGCTAAATCACTATTTTGGAAGTTTACTGAAATATAGAATAAGTAACCTTCATTAATTTGTTTGAATGAATCATCTTTTTTGTATTTATCAACTAAGTCTGAGTTGATTGGAGCGAAATCAGTTTCACCTGCTTCGAATGCTTGAGCAGCAACTTTTGGATCTTGAACTAATTTCATTACTAATTTGTCAATTTTAACTGTTTTAGCATCATAATATTTATCATTTTTTTCAAATTCAGCTACTGAACCTGGTTCCCAGTTTGTCATAGTGAAAGCACCATTTCCTAAAATAGTTTTAGCACTCTTACCATATTTGTCACCTTGTTTTTCGCAGAACTTTTCATTGATTGGATAGAAACATGGGAATGACATTAATTCATCAAAGAATGAAACACGAGTAGTTGTTGTAACTTCTAATGTTTTGTCATCAACAGCTTTTACACCTAAAGAATTTAAATCATCATCAGTTAAATCTTGTTCTGCATCGATTTTGTCTGATAATTCTTGTGCACCTGCGATGTTAGCAATTCCATCACAGAACATGTAATAATAGTTCCCTTTGTTTTTGAAAATTCTGTGCCATGCATAAACGAAATCGTTTGCAGTAACAGGATCTCCATTAGACCATTTAGCATCTCTTAATTTATAAGTGTGTGTTAAACCGTCTTCTGAAACTTCTGAAGATTTAGCAATACCATATGTAGTAGTACCATCTTTAGCAGGTTTCATAAGCCCATCAATAATTGCATGTAATGCAGTAAATGAGCATCCGTCTTCGGCATCTGCTGAGTCTAAGTTCTTGATATCTAGTTCACTTGAATAAGTGTATGTAGAAGAATCATCACCAGATCCTCCACAACCAGCAAGAGTTAGAGCCATCATAGCACAAAGTACCATAGAAAATAATTTTTTCATTTTTTCTCTTCCCTTCTATAAATCGCCTTTGTATACACTAATACATATACAATAAAAATTTATGCTTTAATATTAGTACAATGCGTTATAGAAGTCAACAAAAAAGACAAACTTTGTATACAAAATTGTATTATTGTTTATACAAAAAAATATTTTTCAATCTACATTCAAGAATAAAATAGAACAATTGTTTTTTATACATTTATTTTTGACGTTTATATTAATTGGAAGACAACATATTTTTTTATTCTTTTTTAAGAAGAAACACAATACCGAAATATTGTGTTTCTGTTGATTTTATCGACTATTTTGATACATATTGGAATGTATATG
>OLOP01002031.1_pt1 | contig 11892 bp, 8 predicted proteins | sample 1672381 | NCBI WGS metagenome assembly OLOP01 (sample SAMEA3136678, study PRJEB25190) | human gut metagenome | biome: human gut; feature: human-associated habitat; material: faeces | place: Austria | collected 2013 | reverse complement strand
CTGTAAACATGGATGCCGTATCCATCCTGATGTCATTCATGATCATGTTCTTCGCTAATGCATGTGGAATTAATGTAAGCATTTCCATGATGATCGTAATCCTTCTGGCAAACGTACTCCTGTCAGTCGGAACCCCTGGAATCCCGGGCGGTGCCATCGCATCCTTCGCAGCCCTCGCAACTATGGCAGGCCTGCCGGCAGGTGTTATGGGTGTTTATATCAGTATCAATACACTCTGCGATATGGGTGCTACCTGCGTTAACGTTATTGGCGATATGGCAGGCTGTGTAGTTCTGAAAGAGAAAATTAAGCTTGAGGATTAATACATAAGGAATACAAAAAAGTTGTTGTATCTTTTCATATTGGAAATGAAAAGTACAACAACTTTTTTATCACCCTTTAACAGCTCCGCTCATTAAACCATTCTCTATTTTTTCCTGGAAGAAAATATACGCAATAATTACCGGAATGGTTGTAAGACAAATTCCTGCCATGCTGGAACTATAATCTGTACTGTATTCTCCAAAAAATGCAAGAAGTCCCATAGAAATAGTACCTTTATCTTTATCAGAAATAAAAATAAGAGGAAACAACAGGTTATTCCATACCTGTATAAAATTAAAAATTGAAACACTTACAATTCCCGGAACTGACAGTGGCAAAATCATCTTAAAAAATACTTGATAAATATTTGCTCCATCAATTACCATCGCTTCTTCTAATTCTGTCGGAATTCCATTCATAAATCCAGTAAGAATCAAAATTGTCATTGGAAAACAAAACGCCGCATAAAGCAAAATCAATACCGGATAATTATTCATAATTCCAAGTTTTCCAAAAATATAAGACAACGGAATTAATACCGCCTGAATAGGAATCATCATTCCTGAAATAAACAGTAAATATATTTTTGATTTTCCGCGAAACTTAAATTTTGCCAGAACATACGATGCCATTGCTCCAAAAAGACATGATATCGCAAGAGTTCCAACTGCAAGAATAATTGTATTCAAAAAATATCTTCCTATATTTCCCACATTCCATGCAGTTAAATAATTTTCTATCCGTAATTTCTTAGGTAAAGCAGTAAATGATGAAAATATTTCCAAATTTCCTTTAAAAGAACAGAAGATTGAAAATACCATCGGATAAATATTGATCAAAGCAACTATAATAAATATCAGAAATCCTATATAATACCCTGCGGAATGTTTTTTTGTTTTCATGATCTATCCCCCCTAATATTCTATGGATTCTTTCTGATTCATAAGTTTCAAACTAAAAATAGAAACAGCAGCACTTAATACAAAGATGACCGTAGCAATCGCACTTCCAGTTCCATAATGACCATATCTATAAGCTTCATTATACATTAAAAGTGCTGGTACAATAGTACAGTTACTGGTTCCTCCTGTAGGTGTCAGAATGTATACAGTATCAAAAATCTTTAATACTCCAGTGATTACCATGATCGTAGACATTTTTAATGGTTCCCAAAGCATTGGAATATAAAGATTCCAAATCTTTTTCCAGCCAGTTGCTCCATCTAATTCTCCTGCTTCCAAAACAGAATCCGGTATAGAAGTAAGACCAGCCAAACAAATGATCATATAATATCCTACACTGGTCCATGTACTGACAACAATCAGACATATCAAAGAAGTTTTAGGATTAACCAGCCACTGCTGAATATAATTTCCAAGTCCAATTTTAATAAGAAGACTATTCAGAATTCCCTTGTCAGTAGGAAAATAAATAAAATTCCATAACAATGCTACTGCTGTCACTGATAAAATCATAGGAATAAAAAATGCAGCTTTAAAAAATCTCTGTCCTTTTTTGAAATGATGGATCAGTAATCCAAGTCCAAATCCAATAGGAACCTGCAAAATAACACTTACAACAACGTAAATAAGAACATTCTGCAACGACTTAAGAAAAACTGCATTATGGAACAGATTACTATAATTCTTAAATCCTACAAATTTAAGCGGCACCGCCTGAAGCCCAGGCCAGTCATTAAATGAAAAATAGACAGACATAACTACAGGTATCAATTCAAAACAAAGATAGATCAATACTGCAGGTATCAAAAATACCGCAATAACTTTCTTATTTTTCCTTATTTTTTCCAAAATAACCCCTCCTCTTTTCTATTTTTGAGTAAACAAAAGGAAGGGTGCTCTCCCCCCTTCCTTTTGCTTTATCTGTCAGCTCTGTGGACGGTTTGCATCAATATCTGCCTGAATAGTCTGTGCTGTATTCTCAGCGGAATCAGACAGCATCATGTTCAAAATTCCATTTCTTGAAGTATCTACTAATGTAGAGCAGGTATCATAGTCAAAATATTCTCCTACAGAATCTGTAATAGTACCTGTATATTCAACCATATCTTTGAAAATCTGCGGTGCGTCTTCCGGTGCATCAATATCTTTATATGGAGCAACTCTCATCGCTGCATTCATACGTTCCTGAATAGACTCTTTAGATGTCATATATTTCACCAGTTTTAGAGTTGCCTCTTTTTCCTCATCACTCATAGTTCCTGAAAGCATCCATCCGGAAGTATATACTACATGTGTATCTTTATACTCTGGTTTATCTTCAAAGTATGGGAATGCAAAGAATGAAATATCATCCAAAATTTCTGATTCAGAATTAAACATTTCAGGAATGATAGGGCTGCTGTGAGAAATCATTGCTACTTCTCCGGTGAGGAACTGATTCATCTGAGTATTATAATCCATTCCTTCAAATCCTTCTGCAAAAGCACCTTTATCTTTTAAATCTTTTGTAATCTGCAGGCATTCTACTACATCATCATCCGTCCATTTTTTCTCGCCAGTACCCAATTTTATAATGCCATCTCTTCCGATTCTTTTAGCAAGAATATTATTAAAGATATGTCCCATAACCCAGGTATTCTTTCCGCCTACTCCAAACGGAGTAATTCCGGCAGCAACCAGCTTATCAATATCCTCATACAGTTCATCCATTGTTTCTGGAGTTTTCTCAATACCGGCTTTTTCAAATAAAGCCTTATTGTAGAAAATAGCATCCACATTCAGTTCATTTGGCAATGCATAGATTCCATCCACTCCATAAGCACTCAGATCATATGTATCTAATGCTCCATCCAGGAACGTGTTCTTCCATTCTTCATCTTCGTTAAGTGAATCTGTCAGATCCAACAGAACTCCATTCTGTGCCCATTCTTTCAGGCCGGCAATTGCCGGATAATAAAAGATATTTGGTGTTTCTCCTGTAGATAATGCAACTTTCAGTTTATTGTTATAAGCAGATTCCTCATAAACAGAATCGTTCTGAACTTCAATATCAGGATTTTCTTCCATAAATGCTGCAATCTGGTCTTCATAAACCTTTGCCATAGGTGTATCACCACTGTCACGGCTCATAAATGTAATCTTAACTTTATCTGCTGCAAATACCGGTGTAATAGATGATAATGCCATTGCTGCCGCTAATACAGCCCCTAAAACTTTTTTCCCTGTCTTCATATAAAAACCTCCTCTTTTCCTTACTAATTTTTGTAACAAACAGCAGTCATCTGATGTCCCTTAATCTCTTTTAGAGTAAATTCAAGTTTTTTTCCATCCTGTACAAATGGAACTTCCTGTTTATCGGGTATTGTATAAATTTTCTCTACTTCACGTTCTTCTGTCATAGTAATCTTAAGATTATATAAAGGAATAATATCATCAACAATCTCAAGATTTTTACATTTCTTCACCGGTACATAATGAAGTACATGTACAATTCTTCTGTTCTCTTGTTCCTGATCTAACACTGTAACTTGTGTTGTTGATGGTCCATTATGCTGAATCAGCGGATTCGGAAGCATTCTGTCTAATTCATTTCTCAGGATCTTTTTATACCATGCAGGTGCCCAGTTCTGATATGTTGTAAAAATCGGATGAATAAAATACGCTGTATTTTCTGTTTCCACAATACCAGGATATACTTCTTTTCTTCCTGATGGAGAATGAAGATGAGAACAAAAATGTTCATATGTACGATTAAATACCGGCGGGATTACTTTCTGGACAAACTGAGCCTCATCTGTCGCTTCTACAAGTGTTCCTTTGTCATACATTACATGTTCTGCATCTGCAAGACCCTTTGCCAGATGTTCTTTCGGCCATATAAAATCCGGACTATATGGTGCATCTCCAAGATATTTTACTGCCAGTTCTGAGATCATAAATTTCTGGTGATCTTTGTCAAGACCAGACTGATAACTTGCCAGTAATTTGCCTCCTGCATTTATATAAGCACTCAGTTTCCGGCCTAATATTTCATCTACAGGAATTACATCCGGTAAAATTAACAACCTGTATTTTCCAAAATCAGAAGTACTGTCAATAAAATCAAACTGATATCCATATTCCATCAGAAGTCTTGCCACACCTTCAGATGCACCTGGAATCTGTCCTGCTACGCCTGTAGCATAAAATTCTTCTGCTGTAAAAACACCAATTTCAGATACTGGTTTTGCATTCTCACACCAGGGTTCTTTTTCTTCTACAGATTTATAAACCCTTCCGATCTGCTGATACATATCCTTATTCAATTTTCCCCAGTAATCCATCTGGTCACCAATCGTACATTTGCATCCATGGGAAAGCATGGAAAATACTTCATATTCCATAGCTGCCTCATTACGAAATGCATGAAAATCGCCCCATTCTGTGTGGAATCTGCTTGTCAGTCCAAGACACTCTTTTCCAAAATTCCTCATATATTTAGCAGAAACAGGAAAATCAAGATATCCCCATTCTACTCCCGGAAGAGATTCAAAAGAAAAATACGAATAATCCTTTATCACTGGTTTATCGAGATATCCAACATGTCCTTTGTTATAGCAGACATGAAAATCTGGATTATATTTTTTTGCAAATGCGGTCAGATCTTCGACCATATCATAATAAGTCCACCTTGCAAATTCCTGACGGTCTTCCTTTTTTGCAGGATTCAGACCTTTTTCCCGCATAAGTTTCTGGCAGGATGGACAGCAGCATTCATTCATAAAAGCTGCATCATACCATACTCCATCTCCCGGAATCGTTTCCAGAACTTCTCCGAACTGCTTTTTCAGGAAATCACGATACGGTGTATTTACACAAAGGTTTTTATAAAAACCAGCCTCAAAATACCCCTTTCCCTTATAGTCCTGAAGTGCTCCGTTTTCATCAATACAGATCCATTCCGGATGCATATCTACGATTCTCTTGTTCCAGCGAATGGTTGTATAAAGGTTTACCTGTATTCCACGTTTTCTGCAGGCTTCAGCCTGTTCTCTCAACAAATCTCTGTGTGCCAGATGAGGATGGACCATTTCCGGAAACATTTTGGAATCATAATATAAATTTCCGTGATGTCCACAAGAAAACAAAGTAATAGAATTCACGTGCGCATCCGCAAGAGTCTGGGCAAACTCTTCCGCATCAAATTCTGAGCAGACCCCCTCAATGGCTTCACTGGTGTGAAAATCCAGATGAATTTGTCGAAATGGAATTTCCTTTTCAGCCATTTCCTTTTACCTCCTGTCTTTTGATGAGACAAGATTACCATTTTTGTGCTATTACGTGAATGTAGATTCTTTGGACGTCTGGGAAATATTTTGGATAATTACATTTTTCTCTCTTCCTGGTACTTAGACGGAGAAATACCATAATACTTTTTAAAATTCTTGCTAAAATAATAAACGTCACTGTATCCTATTGACTCTGCAATTTCTATAAGTGTTTTATCCGGATACTCTGTAAGATATTTCTTTGCCTGTTCCAGACGTGTCTGAGTCAAATACTTACTTAATGAACATCCTTTTTCTTTTTTAAATATATTACTTAGATAACTCGCATTCACCCCAATTGTATCTGCTACCAGATTCAAGCTCATATCAATCCTACTATAATTACTATCAATAAAATCTACTGCATCATTTACTTTTTTCTTTGTTGCAGGAAGTTTATTTTCTGCTGCACATATGCGGCATTTTTCCAATATACACATTAATACACTTCTAATTTCTTCAATTTCACCATTATTCTGCAATCCTGTTAATTGTCTCTGTTCTTTTTCCACAACTAAAGAAAAATCAACTCCCAGTTCAGACATATACAGACAAATATGGATCAGAATATCCGTAGATATATATACTGCTGTGTCAGAAAGGACATTCTGTTCTTCCATTTGAATAAACATTTCACCTATCTCTTTTGTGAGCATTTCATATTCATTTTTTCTGATATAATACAAAAATACTTCCGAATCATATAACGATGATCGTATAAATTGAAACATATCTACTGGCTCGTAAATCAGAATTTTCTGTTCTGTTTTTCCTTTTCTGGCTGCAGAATATGCCTCCTGATAGGCCGCTTTCAATTCTCTGATGTCTGAAAATACCCTGCTGATTCCTCCATTCCAGTTCCTTTTACTATTCATAATTTCCTGCATATAAGTACAGAGAAGCTGAATCTGATATTCCATATTCTCTTCTCCAAATAGAATAAAAGCATATCCTTGGTTCATAGAAATCATTTCATATACCGGAAAATAATCCTGGATTATTTCTTCCATTTCTTCTGCCATTTTGTTATTCTGTTGTTTATTTTCAGGTCTAATCAAAGCCACTGATAATGGTTTATCAAACGGAATCTTCATTTCCTCCCATTTACTCTGCTGATTTTCAGAAGGTACCATACCTGAAAGCTGTTCTAAAAGAAACTGATCCTTTTGCATTTTCTTTACAGAAGATTTCTGTCTATAAATATGTTCCAGTTTTTCTTTACACTTCTGAAGCTCTTTTGTTAATTCTTCAGGGTCCAACGGTTTCAGCACAAAACTGACTGCTCCAAAAGAAAGTGCCTCCCTTGCATATTCAAATTCACCATAAGCGGTCAATATAATTACTTGTATTTCTGGAAAAATAACCTTTACTTTTTTAGATACTTCAATTCCATTCATATATGGAATATTAATATCCATAATTAAAATATCCGGCTTTTCTTCCAAAATTTTCTTTAATGCTTCTTCTCCGTCTTCTGCTTCTCCGCATATTTCCATACCCAGACTATTCCAGTCAACTGTTTTTTTCACTAACGCTCTCTGCAAAAATTCATCATCTACAAGGAATACCCGCATTTTCTATCCTCTTCTCTCTTAAAATCTACAGGAATGCACACTGTTGCCTTCGTTCCCTGACTCAGTTTACTTTCTACTGTAAGACCATATTCTTTTCCAAAATAAATCTGCAATCTTTGTTGAATATTAAATAATCCAAATGCTGAGCCTTTTTCTCTGTAATCTTTACTAAACAGTTCTTCTAATTTTTCTTCTGGAATTCCAAGCCCATTATCTGACACCTGAATAAAAACCTTATTCTTCTCTTTCCATCCTTTGATTCGGATAATTCCTTTTCCCCTCATTTCCTTTATACCATGATATATAGAATTTTCTATCAATGGCTGAAGTGTCAGTTTTACAATCCACTCCTGCAAAATTTCATTTTCTATATCAATCTCATATTCTATTTTATTTCCATATCTGACTTTCTGTATTTTTATATAATTCTCTATATTTGTTATTTCCTGTTCCAGCGGTATTAATGTTTTTCCATCGCTAAGTGAAGTTCTATAAAATGTACCAATCGCCTGAATCATGATAAATGCTTCATCCGGACAATTCATTTTGATAAGCGAACTTACACTATTCAATGTATTATATAAGAAATGTGGATTAATCTGTGCCTGAAGTGCTGCAAGCTCAGATTTTCTTTTTGCCCGTTGCTCTCTATATACCTGATCAACCAGCTGCCTGATTTGTTCAGACATCTTATTAAACTCTTCCGATAATATTCCAATTTCATCCTCATACAATACAGGAACACGTACAGAAAGATCTCCTTTTCCAAATTTTTTCATGGTATCTGTCAAATATATCAAAGGCTTTGTTACACTGTGAGAAACCCTCAGGCTGAAAAATGTGCTGATTAAAGCAGCAATAATTCCTACTACATAAATAATCTGTGTCATCGCTTTCCCGGCTTTTGTAAGTTCATTCACTGGTGTCAGACCAATCATAAGCCAATCCAGTGTAGGGATTACTGACGCTGTCACAAGATATCTTTTACCGTCAATCCTGAATACTTTTCCTCCTTTTTTATTATCTTCAGCCCATTGAAAATACTCTTCTTCCGAAATATTTCCTGATACATCCTGATCATTTTCTATTTTTTTGTTTCCATCTGTATCAGCAATCAGATAACTGCCTGTCTCCCCATATCTGATATGTGCAAAATTATTTATCAGAAGTGGCGACTGATATTCTATAAGAACATATCCTTTAATAAGTCCCGAATCGTAATCTCTATAATATCTGATATAACCAATTCCATTTTTCTCATAATCTCCCAGGGATACTTCATATAAATCCAACCATTTTACGTTATAATTCTCTTTTATTATGTTAAAAAACTGTTCGTATTTTGATGCCTCAGATCGAATACTGTTAGAATTTACCATATGTCCATATGAGTCAAAAACAGAAATACTGCTATACTGTTTATCTGGATACAATGCATCCAAATAATCCAGACGTTTCTCTACCTGCATTTTATATTTTAACTGATCTGCTGATTCCTCAGAATCCTGTAAAAACCAGTTTTGTATTGCTTCATCTGTTAATATTACCTTAGCTATCTTTCCCGAATTCTCTAATATACTCTGACTGTTATCAGACACTATCTCAAACTTTTCCTTATAGCTTTCGCTGGTGATATTTAATACTGATTTTTCGTATAAAAACTGAATCAATACAGTTAATACAAGGATTGTGAGAAAAAAGAAGCCAATACTTGTAAGAGAAAATTTTTTCGCCAAAGACAGCTCATGATATTTTTTACGCATTCGCACCACCCCCACTTATTAATCCAACATTACCAAAAAAGCCGATACACTGTTTCCGTCAATGTATCGACCCTTAATGATTATTTCCTTTTTATTTACAGATACTGACTAAATTCCACCTTCTCCTTATTCGGTCCTTCAATTGTAAAGAACTTCACTCCATTTTCCCAGAATGGCAGGAAATGAATGGTATCTTGTGTAGAATTTAAACCAGCTTCATTGATATACTGGAAAATCTCTTCAATATCTTTTACGTCAAGTGCAACATGATCGATCGCGCCATGCTCCATTTTCGCTGCATGGTTCTCATAAGTCTCCACTACCAGAGTTCCCAGTTTCAGGAAAACAACCTTCTCGTTTGCTTCCTCATTTACTGTCTCAAATGCTGTTTCAAAACCTAATTTGTGATAAAATTCTACTGTTTTACCAATGTCATTTGTCGGAATTCCAATGTGCTGTACCCCTGTTGAGTAGTTCTTTAAATCCATAGTTTTTGCCCCTTTCTGCTGATCCTTGTGACTTTTTGTCGCTCGTTATGTCAGACTGCTTTTCATAATCCGTTACTGAGAACGCAATAACCAGTAACCATAATCAGACTTCTCAGTCACTGAATATCTCATTTTTTTACAATATACGCAGAAAATTATTCGGTTGTCAAGTGAATTTGTAACTTCTATTTATACTTTATTTTATCCTCATCCATGAATAAACGTTCCTATCCCTTTGTCAAAAAGACTCTAAAGCTATTATTTCACGATTATATTTTGTGCAAAATTCCCATGACATAGAATCCCAATAACTGATAGAATAAATACGACAAAAAATGTCGCTTATCCATTGTCAGACGGGTAGGCGGCATTTTTGCGTTTATATGGAGTTTTTTATTATTTTATGAGGAGGGCTTAACTATGCCAAAAACAAAATTTCAGGAATTTATTTTCACCCTTATCACATCCGGCTGTATAATCTTTATCATGGGCGTTTATAACGTCGCTATCCACACCGGTGGACTTCAGGCGGCTACATTCAGTCACGCACTGCATTCTTTTCCGCTGGAATGGTTCATCGGATTCCTCTGCGCATTCTTCATCGCCAGCAAAACATCCAAATATTTCGCGTTCCGCGTAGCCAAACCAACTGACCGCCCGATCTTCATCATCCTCTGCATCCAGACCTTCACCGTCTGCACAATGGTACCGCTGATGAGCCTGCTTGGAACCATCGAATCTTCAGGAATCACTTCAAATCTCATCTTCATCTGGCTCCAGACCATCTGCCTGAACTTCATCATAGCCTACCCACTGCAGATCCTGGTTGTCGGACCATTCTGCAGATTCGTATTCCGTCACCTGTTCGTATCAGCAAGTCAGGAAAATGAAGGTAAAATAGAACATGAAATGGAACAGCAAGGATTTGCGGAATAAGTCCATATAATAATAGGTAATTGCGAAACTCGCGGTGCTCGTTCGTAACCTTGAACCAAAACAAGGAAGAATTCGCGAAGAGCACGACTTGTGGAATGAAAAATGGATAATCGCACATGTTAGGCGCACTTTAATAAGCTATGGACTTTATGAAAGTGGTAAGTCCTAAGCTATGAGTGGTTTTATGCTTCGAATATATTCGTGGTGATTGATCTTATCTGCGAGAACAACAGTAATAAGTTGTGTGATCCCGGCAAGAATCAGATCAGCATGCAGAGTCCTCTCATTTTGGGTTCGGCGTCCTGCAAGACAGAGATTGTCTTTGATGTGGTTGATATCTCTTTCGACAACAGTCCTGATTTTATAGGTATCATCCCATTTTTCGGTGCCGCGGATCGTTCCGGGATAAGCACGAAGATCCTTTTCCGGGTAGATGTAGACCATCCGCCCACATTTAGAAGAAGTACAAGGGTTGTCACAGAAACAATGACGATGGGATTTTTGAGTTGATTTATCATAAATCCATTTCATTCTTGGACAGACAAATTTATATCTTGTTACTCCACTGTGAAGTTTGGAAGTGCCTTCGTACTTCATTTGTAAAGAAGGATCATGGGGACAACACGGAATACCATCTTCATTGATGGAATAATCCAGATTTTCAAGTCCGGATCTTGCATTCAGCGGAATATAAGCTTTCGAGAAATGTTTGTCATTACCAAAAGTGTCACCGGTAAGAAGGCTCTTATAGAGTTGTGCGGTATCGAAAGCAGCATCACCCAGGAAGGTTTTTGGATTAATCAAAGGATGCTTGGAAAAGAAGTCCTTAAGTGTGGGGATTAAAAGCTTTGAATCATGAACACATTTATCTTCGTCAGGGGAATCGGATTTCTTTTCGACAACGATATCAGGATGTGAAGCCATAAAGTTTTTGTTATAAAAAGATATGTGGCGGATGATGCCCAATCCGTTAGTGACAATGCCGAACTTGAAGACATAGTAAAAATGCCCATTGATATAGAGCTGCTTAATCTCAGGATTAGCAGAAGCATGAGAAGGCATGGAACCATAGGCAGCTTTATAAGGATCATAGGATTTATCAAAGCCCTGAGCTTTCGCGTATGCCTTAAGCTGTTTGATGATCCTGTTAGCATACTTGGGATTATTTTCGGTAACAAATGCTTCTATGCCGGAAGAATCAAAGATGGTCATATCCGCTTTTGCAGAGTCAATCGCCTGACAGATAGGCTCGGTAACATCAACAAGGTTATCGAAAACAAGCTGGAGGTCATCTAAAAAATCCTGTTTGAATCGGGTGATTTTGGAAGCGTCTGGGACTTTAGTAAAACCACAGAATTCCCGAAGTGATTTTGAGTAAGCGAGAAAAGTCAGGAGAAGCTGATCCGTAGGGATAGAGAAAATACGTTGAATAATCAAAGCCCACAGAAAAGCTTGCAAAGGGTATTTACGGGTTCTGCCCGTCGATGCATAGAAATGATTTCTAAAAGAAATCGGAATAAACTCATCAATATCGATAT
>OLOP01002024.1_pt1 | contig 11927 bp, 9 predicted proteins | sample 1672381 | NCBI WGS metagenome assembly OLOP01 (sample SAMEA3136678, study PRJEB25190) | human gut metagenome | biome: human gut; feature: human-associated habitat; material: faeces | place: Austria | collected 2013 | reverse complement strand
TGCGCGAGGGTTCGCGGCTGACACAGACGCAGGTTGCGGAGGTTGTGGGTGTTCAGCAGTCGCGCATCAACCGATATGAAAGCGGAAAATCCACGCCGCCGCCGGAAGTTTTCGTTAAGTATGCGGATTTTTTTGACGTTTCAATGGATTACCTCTATTGCAGAACGGACAAACCACAGGGACGGCTATATAATTTCCAGCCGAAAATGACGGCAGCACAGGCCGTAAAGCATAAAGATATGAAGCAGTTTGTTGAAATGTGCTTTGACCCGAAATCGCCGGTCAGCCAGCGCATGAAGGAAACACTGCTTGAGCTTTGGAAGGAGCAACAGCCATGAACGGCGTAATTTATGCCCGATATTCCAGCGACAATCAGCGCGAGGAAAGCATAGAAGGTCAGTTGCGTGAGTGTACTGTGCCTATTGTCAGAAAAACGATATTACCATCGTCGGCAGCTATATCGACCGTGCTTTGTCCGCTAAAACCGATAATCGACCCGAATTTCAGCGTATGGTCAAAGACAGCGCTAAGGGCGTGTTTGATACCATCGTTGTTTGGAAACTCGACCGCTTTGCCCGTAACCGCTATGATAGCGCCCATTATAAGCAGTTGCTTCGTAAGCGCGGCGTTAAGGTTGTTTCCGCGACCGAAAATATTTCCGACGGCCCCGAGGGCATCATTCTGGAGTCAATGCTTGAGGGCATGGCGGAGTATTATTCGGCAGAATTAGCCGAAAAAGTCGTGCGAGGTCAGACCGAAAATGCGCTGAAATGCAAGTATAATGGCGGCAAGTTGGCGTTTGGATATAAGATTGACGAAAATAAGGACTATCAAATTGATACTGTAAACGCGCCCATTGTTCTGGAAATCTTTCAGCGCTACGCCGAGGGTGCTACCATGAATGAAATTCGTGAGGAGCTGAACCGACGCGGCTTAACCAATGCGAAAGGTGCACCGCTCGATACTAATTTCGTGCCGACATTGCTGCACAATCGCCGCTATATTGGCGAATATAAATACAGAGATATTGTTATTCCGCAAGGTGTCCCGGCTATCGTTCCTCAAGAATTGTTTGACCGTGTACAGGCGCGGCTCGAAAAGAACCGAAAGTCACCTGCACGATATAAGGCGAGCGAACTGTATTTGCTCGTAAACAAGTTGATTTGCGGAACTTGCGGCGGAATGATGGTAGGTGAAAGCGGAAAAGGCGGACATAACAAACAAGTTTATCATTACTACCGCTGCACCAATTCTAAAAAGCGCAAGACTTGCACCAGCAGCCGCAAAACAGTCCGTAAGCAGGCAATCGAGGACGCAGTTGTTCATGCAGTTATGGCGCGAATTGCTGACGATAGTTTTGTTCAGTATGTTGCTGACCGAGTTATGGAGGTGCAACAGCAGGAAAGCAGCCTGTTGCCGACTCTCCGCAAGCAATTAGCAGATACTGAACGTGGTATCACAAATATGCTAAATGCAATAGAAGCTGGTATTATCACTGATTCGACCAAACAGCGGTTGATTGACTTGGAGAACGCAAAGAAGAAAATCGAAATGGACATCATGCAGGAAGAATTGCAGCATCCGATTATTCTTCGTGATGAGATTGTTTTCTGGATTTGCCGGTTCCGCAAGATGGATATTACCGATATGCAGCAGCGTCAGCAGCTTATTGACTCGTTCGTTAACGCAGTTGTCATTTACGATGACAGGATTTTAATAACGTTTAACTATAAGGACGGCGAGAAAACGATTAAGTTTTCAGAACTGAGTGGTTCGAATTTGGATTGTAATGCTCCACCAAACGAAATGCTCCTAAACATTGTGGTTTAGGAGCATTTTATCTGTTTATTTGAACTTTTTACAGTGTCGCAAGGGAAGCGGCGCTTTTTTTGTTTTTGTGTGAATGCGGTTTTTTTGGGGTTTTTACGGGTGCAGGATGTGGGACTAAGTGTGGGAGCAAAAATCAATGGATAGAGACGACTTTTTTCTGCGTTTTCTTTCTGCTCTCGGTCGCAAAACTGAGCACCTTTAACGAGGCGTTCGTGAACGCTTCATCGGAGAGGTGCGTATAAATCTGCGATGTCATGGCAATCGACTGGTGATCCAGAAGATCCTTTGCAACATTAAGTGGGACACCGGCGGACTGCAAATCAGTCGCGTATGTATGCCGCAGGCAGTACGGCGTGAGATCGTCAGCCACGACGGACGTTTCCGGGTCGATTGGCGCCGCTGGCCATCTGTGCGCCCATATCGAGATCAAGCGCCTGCTTGAACGAGCGCCACATCTGCTTCATGGACGTTTCGGTGTGCGGTCTGTCGGTAGTCGGCTGCGTAAAAAGATAGCCACTACTCTTTTCCTCGACCTTGTGCCAGAGATCGCGCGCGGTCTTTACCCGGACGGAGTACCGCTTGCCATTATAGGTAAACGTTTTGCGGAAACATCCCTCTGATGTGTTTGTTTTTATTGTAAAACATCTTTGGTTGTAAAATAAGAGGGTAGAATGCACTCCCTAACGCTCATCGGTTGCAGCCGGTGGGCGTAATTTTTATATTTAGAACTCGCGTATCAGTACGCGCGGGATACCGATAATACGGCATCTTTCCGGGGCGGTGCCCTCGATCCGTCTGGGCGGGTAAGACGGGTTTCAGGGGCACAAGCTCCAGCCAATCCTCGCTCTGAACGTAGTTGATGCGTTTGATGGTCATTTCGTCATCGCCATAGCTGATGACTCCGATCTCGCCGCTGTGGTTCATGGTGTTCTGCTTGAGCACCAGCACGATATCACCATCGCGGAAATCAGGATACATACTGCCGCCGCGGACATGCATAGCGCAGAAATCCTCCGGCTTGCGGCCCTTGAGATAGGTGTCGGGAACTTCGACCATTTTCTCTTTTGATTCTTTCTCCTAATGTCAGAACAAACACCCTTACTTATATCAAATATTCGATTGGTTGTGATTAGTGTACCACATGTGTGATTATAAATCACGCAAGGAGGTGTAAAACATAAACGCCTGAACCTATCAGGAACTCCGTCGGGGGGCAAGAACGACCTGATGCGGATGTATTCGAACATGGTATTGCTGACACTGGAGTAAGTCGTAAAAATCTACGGTTTTACCGACAAGCACAAAGCCAAGCACATAATCGGCGCACCGAGAGTGTCCGGCGAGCATCGCGTGATGTACTATCTTGGCGACGTTGCGACCGACATCGTCAAGCGGCGTATTGGCATTGTACGATAAAATGCACAAGAAAGAAGATTCAATGTAAAACAACAACTTCGCAGCCAATTTGGCTGCAGTCGAGAAGCACAGCTGCGGCATTAAGCCGAGCAAGCGTCTGCTGGACGGAGGAGCAGCTCGAACAGCTGATCGCTCTGTGGGATACGACGTCAAGAACCTGTGAAAGGGCAACCGTCTGCAGATACACTATCCGGTCATCTACGGCGGCGACGGCACCCGTCCGTCCGGTGAGCCGTTCGTCCTGGGAGTGCAAGGGGCACTGGGTCACAAGCAGAAGCCGCAGTGCGTGCATATTTCCAACGTCCATGCCGACCTGCTGCCGACCGATGTCTACTCCGGTATGTACGCCCGCGTGACCGTCAACCTCTTCCCGTATGACGCTTCCGGCAACCGCGGCGTAGGCTTCGGTCTGGGCAACGTGTGCAAGACCCGCGACGGCGAACCGCTCGGCAGCCGTGCAAATGCTGTACGGCAGCGTACCCCGGTACGCTTTCGCAGTTGGTGCGGACGGCACTGGTGCCCAAGCCCGGCTGCAAATTTGTGGACACGGACTTTTCCGCCATCGAGGCGAGTGTGGTTGCGTGGCTTGCGGACGAGGAATGGGTCTTGCAGGTTTTCCGCACGCACGACAAGATCTACGAGGCAATCGCAATCCCGTACACGCGAGTGCATTACCAAGGATGAGGCGAACTACATCAAACTGCGGTCGTTGGAACGGGCAGGCTTTATGATCGGGTATGACCCGATTCGCAAGCTGCCGAGCGTCACCGTGCAGGAGCTGGCCGGTCTGGAAGAGCAGACCATCGAGTATCTGCTGCGGTATCAGTACGGTGAGGACCTTGTGAAGAAGCCTGCCGAGGCTATGCAGGAGTAAAGCGAAACCCCTCCGAGAACTGGTTTTATACCGGCTCTCGGAGAGGCTGTTTTTATTCAGTTGCCTTCGGCGTATCTCCGTCAAAGATTACATGAGCAAAGCGGAAACGCTGCGTAACATCAGGGTACTTCTTGTGATCCACCTCGGAGGCGAACATATCATACGGCCGCGCATAAATTTTGAAGTCGCCGTAGAGCGCCTGATAGATCACCAGCGGTTCGCCGGTTTCCGTGTGCGTGGCAATAGCGAGTACCTGATACAGCTTGTTCTTAAAGTGCAAGTATTTTTCACCGACCAGAATTTTTCTTGAAACCATTCATATTTCCTCCAATCCTTTATTATAACAGAGAGGAGGGCAAAGAAAAAGAGCACATCCGCAATCAGGTGTGCTCTATTCTGATGGTTAATGCGAAAACATTCCGAACTATGAAAAAAGTTTGTATCTTCGCATTATGGTGGACTTGAAGGGGATCGAACCCTCGACCTCTCGGATGCGAACCGAACGCTCTCCCAGCTGAGCTATAGGCCCATATTTAGGGGCGTGACGCGGTTGGGCGACCAACCGACATACTCCCCATTTGAATGCCCACAACTCCGTGGGGCACAAAAGCGATACGCTTGCACTCCCAGCTGAGCTATAGGCCCATGATGATGACGCTGATAGTGTACCGCGTTTTGGGGCGTTTGTCAAGCAATTTCGGAGAGCGCGAGCGAGGACTTACAAGCGGCCGAGCTGCCAGAAAGCTACGGCGCTGGCGGCGGCTACGTTGAGGGAATCCACCCCATGGGACATAGGAATCTTTACGGTGTAATCGCAGGCGGCGATGGTACTATTGGCCAGCCCATCGCCCTCGGTGCCCAGCACGATGGCAAGCTTTGGCTCGGCGGCAAGGGCGGCATCGTCGATGCTGACCGAGCGGTCGCTCAGTGCCATGGCAGCGGTCTTGAAGCCCAGCGCGTGGAGCTGGGCACTGCCGTTTTCCGGCCAGTCGGCAGGGCATGTGCCAATCTGCGCCCACGGCACCTGAAACACGGTGCCCATGCTTACCCGCACCGCGCGGCGGCACAGCGGGTCGCAGCAGGAGGGGGTAATGAGCACTGCGTCCATGTTCAGCGCGGCAGCGCTGCGGAAGATAGCGCCTACGTTGGTGGAATCCACGATGCCCTCCAGCACAGCCACCCGGCGGGCGTGAGCGCACACCTGCTCCACCGTGCGGGGCGCAGGGCGGCGGAAGGCACACAGCACGCCCCGGGTCAGTGCAAAGCCGGTGAGCTGTGCCAGCAGCTCCCGGTCGGCAGTGTACACCGGCACATTGCCGCAGCGGGTCAAAATCTCCTGTGCCGGGCCGGTGATCTGCTTGCGCTCCATCAGTAGGGAAAGAGGCTGGTAACCGGCGTCCAGCGCCCGGGCGATCACCTTGGGGCTTTCGGCGATAAAGATGCCCTTTTCCGGCTCCAGTCGGTTGCGCAGCTGCGCCTGCGTGAGACGGGCGTAGATGTCCAGCTCCGGGGCGGTAAGGTCGGTGATCTCATGAATGACAGGCATGGAAAGACTCCTTTGAAATGAAGTTTTTTCTATTGTAGCACAAGCCGGGCCGGAATGCAAAATCCCTGCTGCACACAGAGTACAGCAGGGATTTGAATGCGGAATAGTTTACTCAGAGCGCAGCGCTTTGACAGGGTTGCTCTTTGCGGCGCTGCGGGCGGGGATCAGGCCGCCCAGCATGGTAAGCAGGGTGGCCAGAACGATCAGGATCAGCGCAGCCTGCGGCGGCAGCGAGGCTACCACGTTCACATCGCCCGCGATGTGGTGGATGAGCATATTGCCGGGGATGAGCAGCAGCAGGCAGAGCACCACGCCCATCACGCCGGAACACAGGCCGATGATAAAGGTCTCGGCATTGAACACCTGCGAGACGTTGTGCTTGGAGGCACCGATGGCGCGCAGAATGCCGATCTCCTTGCGGCGCTCCAGCACGCTGATATAGGTGATGACGCCGATCATGATGGAGGACACCACCAGCGAGATCGCCACAAAGGCCACCAGCACATTGCTGACCATGCCCACGATTTCGGTGACCGAGTTCATCAGGGTGCCCACCATATCGGTATAGTGGATCACCTTACCCTCTTCGCCCTGCTGCCGCATGGAGGCGTTGTAGGCGTCCAGCTCGTTCACCACCTGCGCCTTGGTGTCAAAGCTGTTGGGGTAGATATAGATGGCATCGGGCTTTGTGTAGTCCACATAGCCGAGGTCGTCCAAAATCTTTTCGTAGCTGGAAGCGGAGGAGAGCAGGGTACTTTTGATCATCTCGGTCAGGTCGGAGCCGGTCATGTTGATCTGAATAGCCTGCTGGAACACAGCGGGGTCGATCTTGAGTGCGCTTTCCACCTGCGTGCTCAGCTGCGCAATATTGCTCTGGATGGCCTGCGCGATCTTCTGCTCCAGCTGCCCGGCCAGCTTCTGGATGGCGGGACCCATCTGCTCCTGCAAAGCGGCGGTGAGCTGGGTCTGCAGCGCCTCGCCCAGCTGGACGGAGTAGGTCTCCATCACGGTCTGCAGATTTTGCTGGAGGGTACCGGCAAACTGCTCCTCCAGCCCGGAGGTGTCCAGCAGATCACCCATGGATTCGGCAAGCAGCGTCTGGAAGGCCTCGGTCTGCATATAGGAGGAAAAACCGATCTTATCCAGATTCAGCAGGCCGTTGCTGATGAGATAGCGCTTGTAGCCGTTCATGATCTTTTTCATCAGTGTCTGTAAGCCGTCCTGAGAGATATTCAGCTCTATGCCGTCGAACAGCTCGCCCATGTCCATCTCCATGTCCGGCAGCGGCAGCCCGCTGAGGTCCAGCTTGAAGCTGGAAGGGTCGATGAGGGTGGCAAGATCGAAGGAATCGTCGGTCAGGTCGAATGCGCCGTCCAGATCAAAGTGCAGGGCGCTGGTGTCGAACTGGAAAGCGTCCTTGAGGGCGTCCGTGTCCACCGAGAACAGAGAGGCGATATCCAGCATGCTGTTGCCGGCAGCATCGAAGGGCTCGCCGGTCAGCACATTGATGTCCGGGTCTGCCAGCTGCTGGCGCACGATCTCGCTGTTGGCCGCCTGATCAATGACGTAATAAGTCAGGTCGTGCAGGTAGTCCAGACCGCTGTGCAGGATAGTGGAGGTGGCGTCTGCCTTGGGCTGCACGATGCCGACAATGGTCAGATCCTCGCTGTCGGCCACCAGCTGCTGCATGTAAGCTTCATCATTCAGCTTGCTCAGCCAGATATTGTGCTCAGTGTCGTAGACATAGCAGTCGGCCTTGTTGACAAGCTTGAAGGTCATGCCCAGAAAATCGTCATAGGTATAGGTGCCGTAGTCCGTGGGCAGATCGATCTTCTGGTTCTGCGCATACTGCTGTAAGATCTTGTCCAGCTCGGCCTGATCCCGCAGACCCATGGCGTACAGCGCATAGTCCGAAACGCTGCCGTCCGCGTTCAGGGTCAGCACCAGCTCGTTGTACTTTTCCGGCCAGCGGCCGGCCTTGACATCGTACTGATCCTCGTACAGGGCGGGGGTCTCGGCCATTTCGCAGAACACATAGGGGCTGGCCATGGAGGTCATAAGGCTGGTCACCGAGGCGTTCTCACTGGCGATATCGGAAAAGGTGGTGTCCGGGTTCAGCTTCTGCACGGTGCCGTCCGGGTTCTGGCGGTAGATCAGCGGATCAGGGGTGTAGGTGTATTCCACCGTGGCGTTGTCCCGGATGGTACAGGCGTCACTGTCCAGATATGCCTTCAGCGAGCGCAGATCGTTGCTGGCAGCGCCGATGTTCAGTTGAGACAGCAGCTGTCTCACCGTGACCATGCCCTCCGGCGCGGAGGAGGAGCCGGACGAGACGCTGGTGTAGGTGTCCGGGTCCATCACGCTGGCCAGATCTACGCCGGTGCTGCTGATCTGCAGCGGGTAGGCGGCCAGCGTGGATTTTTCCATGTTGCTGATATAGCGGCTCACACCGTTGGAAAGGGAAAGGATCAGCGCAATGCCGATGATACCGATGGAACCGGCAAAGGCGGTGAGCAGGGTGCGTGCCTTTTTGGTGAGCAGATTGTTGAAGCTGAGGGAAAGGGAGGTGAGCAGGGACATGGAGGAGTGCCCCATGTTCCGGTGCACGGGGGCTGCGGCAGCAGCCTCGTCCTCGGGTTCGTAGGGCATGGTGTCGGAGCGGATCACGCCGTCCTTTAGTTTTACGATGCGGGTGGCGTAGCGCTCGGCCAGCTCCGGGTTGTGGGTGACCATGACCACCAGACGGTCCCGCGCCACTTCCTTGAGCAGTTCCATGACCTGAATGCTGGTCTCGCTGTCCAGTGCGCCGGTGGGCTCATCGGCCAGCAGGATGTCGGGGTTGTTCACCAGTGCGCGGGCAATGGCCACGCGCTGCATCTGCCCGCCGGACATCTCGCCGGGGTGCTTGTGCAACTGGTTGCCCAGCCCCACCTGCTCCAGCGCAGCGGCGGCACGGCGGCGGCGCTCGGCCTTGGAAACGCCTGAGATGGTCAGTGCCAGCTCTACGTTGCCCAGCACGGTCTGGTGGGGGATCAGGTTATAGCTCTGGAACACAAAGCCGATGGTGTGGTTCCGGTAGGAGTCCCAGTCGCGGTCGGTGTATTTTTTTGTGGAGATGCCGTTGATGACCAGATCGCCGCTGTCGTAGCGATCCAGACCGCCGATGATGTTCAGCAGGGTGGTCTTGCCGGAGCCGCTGGGGCCAAGAATGGCCACAAATTCGTTGTCCCGCAGGTTCAGACTGACGTTGTTCAGTGCGTGCTGCACCAGCTCGCCGGTCTTGTATTCTTTGTTGATCTGTTTAAGTTTGAGCATAGATGTGCCTTTCCGGTACTGCGCCGCCGGGCGCTGCTGCCTGTGGTTTGAAATTCGGAAATGTTTGCAGACAATATTCTATTAAGTTTAGCAAAAAAATGTGAAAAAACCGTGAAATTATTCCGCGGGAATGCTGAAGCTGCGGCACTTTTGCGCCCGGGCAGCGGTTTTGCCGGAAGGACGGGGCAAAAAAGAAAAGCGGAAAAAGATACCGGTTGAATTTACAAGCTGAACGTGATATTCTAAAGCTGACAGACAGGCTGCGCCGGAGAAAACGGCGTTATATTACCTGAAAGGCTGTCGGAACAACACTTCTTTAGGATTGTAACAGTTTCTCCTGCTTTATACAATTATACAATAATAAAAGGATAAACAAGGCAGAAAAAATTTGGCCCTTGTAGTAAGGAGGAACTGAAATGGAACGTACATTTTCACCTATGATCCGGCAGTATTCTGCCATTGATGGTTTGCAGCAGGCGTATACGCTGGTGTATGCCATGGAGGTAGAGGGCACACAAGGCTGCCGGCTGACCCTGTGCCAGATCGGCAGCCGACAGCAGATCGTCAGTCAGCATGTTGCGGCAGCGCCGGAGTTCTGTTACCGGCTCCTGCGCTACTTGTGTGAAAATGGAGTTCAGCCGGAGCTCTGGCGGGATGCGGTCACAGACCTGACAGCTGCCGGGCTGGTAGGCGAGAAAGGCGGCGCATGGCGTGAACAGTGAGCGAACAGCCCAACTGCAAGTCGCCCTTGCAAGCTATGATCTGAAAGAACTGCGTGTCCAGAAGCGTTATTTGCAGGAGCAGGGAACCGCCATTGACTGCACCTGCTTTTGCAGCGGCGAAAAGCTGCTGGCACAGCTGCGGCAGGGTGTCCGTTATGATGCCGTGGTGCTTTGCAGCGAGCTGACGGATCTGCCTGCGGAGCAATTTGTCCGGCAGTTTTATCAGCTGAAGGAGCGGCCGATGCTTCTGATACAGAGCCATGGCCGCAGCAGCGGCACGGCGTTGCAAAAGCTCCGCGAGGGGTGCTACTGCGTAGAGGGCACCGAGCTGAAAAGGCTGCTGTGGCAGCTTTACCGGATGCCCGGGCGGCAGAACCGGCAGCTGGAGCAGCGGTGCAGCCAGCTGTATGCGGCGTGGGGCATCCCGCAGGGGGATGTCAACGCCGGATATCTATCCTGCGCGGTCGGCATCGCATGCAGCACCAGCCAGAAGCTGGCGATCCGCAAGGAAATCTTGCAGGCGGTGAGCGAGCAGTTTGATACATCGGTCGCTGCTGTGGAAAGCGGCATCCGCCGGATGGTGGATCAGCTGGAGGAAAAGCCGCCTCTTGCGTGGCTGGCGTTTAAGGCCGATACAAGGCTGGGCAGCGGCAAACCTACCACTGGCAAGCTGATCTACGCGGTCAGGGACGTTGTGTTGCGGCAAAAAGTGCCATCCACCCGCCTGTAAGGCTTGCATACGGCTTTGGAACACGGCGGCGTTCCTTTAGAAAAATGGCATCGCCCGGGGAGGCAGAGCAATGGAGCAGCAAAAGACAGAAACGCGGTCTATCACCGCAGAGCAGCGCAAGCGGGTCGAGGAGGTCTGCTTCCGTTCGCTGGCGCTGATCGGACGCAACTGTGAATATCTGGAGCAGCATTTTGACCGCACCGGTGCAGACGCGTCTACCCGGCAGGCGGTGGCAGATATCGACACCGCTGCCATGCAGCTGGACCGCACCCTCAGCGAGGTAATCACCCTGCTGGAGTTTCTGCACGAGGACACAAAGCCGCAGCTGTACCCCATTGACCTGTGTGAGCTTTTGCAGCAGGTGGCGGCGCAGTCTGATATGATCCGGGCGCAGCTTGGGGTGGATATCCGGCTGGACTACGGCGGGTGCACCACCTGCTGCGTAATGGCAGACCGCAGAGATGCGGAGCTGCTGTGCCTGCATCTGCTCTCCAATGCCCTGCGCGCCAGCCGGGAGGGCGGCAGCGTCTGTATCGCGCTGCGCCGCACCGAGAGCGACTGGCAGCTGACCGTCACCGACGATGGCTGCGGTCTGCCCGGTGAGGATGCGCAGGCAGCGCTGGAAAACCGCCGCAGCTTTCTGGGCGGGGCGCAGCTGGGACTGCTGCTCTGCCGGGAGTGCTGCCGCCGGATGGACTGGAGCTTACAGCTGGAGCCTGCGCCCGAAAAAGGCACACAGGCTGTGGTGCGCATTCCGCTGTACACGGGCGAAAGCCGCCCCGATGGCACGGTGGAGCTGCGCACCAGTTCGGAGACCGAGCAGGAGCAGCGCAAGTATCATCTGCGTGCCATGCTGGTGCGGGAGATGCGCACCATGCCGGAGCGCGGCGACCCGGACGAGGAGCTTTAATAAGGTGGCAAGGCCGCTGCACAGCGTTTTGTGCGGCGGCCTTACTATTTTGCGCCCGGTGCTTTCCTGCAAGCGCAAAGCATGGTATACTGAATGCTGAAAACAAAAGCTTGGAGGAGCAACAATGACAAACAAGAAGCTGAACTACCCTGCAATTGCCAAGGAGATGGCCATCCTGACCGGGGCCGTTGCCATTATTGCGGCGGCGGTCTATTTTTTTCTGGTGCCCAGTCATACATCCGTCAGCAGTATTTCCGGCCTTGGCATCGTGCTTTCTAATTTTGTGCCGCTGCCGCTTTCGGCTATTACTATGGTGCTGAACATCGTGCTGCTCATCATCGGGTTTTTTACCTGCGGCAGGGAGTTTGGCGCAAAAACCGTGTATACCAGCGTGATGCTGCCGGTGTTTCTGGGGCTTTTCGAGCGGCTGTTCCCGGATTTTGGCTCCATGACCGATAGTCAGGAACTGGATGTGCTGTGCTATATTCTGGTGGTCAGCGTGGGTCTGAGCATCCTGTTCAACCGCAACGCATCCTCCGGCGGGCTGGATATCGTGGCAAAGATCATGAACAAGTACCTGCACA
>OLOP01002019.1_pt1 | contig 11947 bp, 7 predicted proteins | sample 1672381 | NCBI WGS metagenome assembly OLOP01 (sample SAMEA3136678, study PRJEB25190) | human gut metagenome | biome: human gut; feature: human-associated habitat; material: faeces | place: Austria | collected 2013 | reverse complement strand
GCTGCCAGCTACTCTTTATGGCTGCCACCTCCCCGCTTGACCAGGAGCACGACCACGATGAGCGCGGCTCCGGCGACCGCTGCGGCGGCCGCGGCGTACATTGCCATATCGCCAGTCGAGGGCATAAAGCCTCCGGTGGTAATGCTGGGGGATGTGCCGGTGGGCGTGTTGATGAGCGACGCCTCCAGGCTGCCCGTCGACCCGTCCGCGCTGTCGGCACGCAGGGGCGACTCGGCCGTGATGGTGAGCTTGGGCTTGGCGGCGGCCACCTGGTCGACGTCCAGGCCCTCGGCCTTAACCGTCACGGAGCGCGTGCCCTCAAAGGCGGTGTAGCCCTTGGGCGCCTTGAGCTCGCGGACCTCCAGCTTGCCCGAGTCCACGCCCGAGACGGTCACGCGGCCGTCCTCGCCCGTGGTGACGGTGGCCTTGCCCTCTGCATCCCACGTGCCGTCGGCCGCCAGCGTACGACCGCGGTCGTCGGCAATGCTCAGGACCGCCCCAGCAAGCGGCTTGTCGCCGTCGCTGCCGCGCTTGGTGAGCGCGAGATCCCAGGTGTAGGCGCACGCATCGTCACTCGGCGTGCGGGTGAAGCCGGCATCGCCCGACTGGTCGACGAGGGGCGAGCGCGGATAGCGCAGGTAGACCTGGTTGGGGTTGCCCTTCGCGATGCCGTGGTTGCATGCACTGTTGAGCGGCGCGTTGTACACGGCCACCACGCGGGCGCCAGCGGTGAAGGCGTCGGCCCCGCCGAGCGCGGCGATCAGGTCGCCGGTGCGCACGGTGAAGGTCTTACCGTCGGCCGAGACCCTGCACTGGGCCGTGATGTCGGTCCAGCCCTTCGCGGGCTCGGTGCCGGCGCGGCCGTCCCTGCCGGTCGGGACGGCGTCGAAGCCGCCGTCCGCCCCCGCCGCCACGTACACGCGCATGCTCGCGGCCACCTTGGAGGGGTCGAGCCCCGCGCTCATGGTGTCGACAAACTGCACCGTATAGGTGTCGTAGGCGGTAAGACCCGCCGGGACCGTGGCAGAGAGGCGCCAGTACAGGTCGTCGGCGACCGTAGCGTCGGCGGCCTTCTGCCAGGCGGAGGTGCTGTCCTCCAGCACCTGCTTGGACACCTTGGGCGTCGCGGCCTTGGGCTTGACGGTGACGGCGCTGCCGCCCACCAGGGCCATAATCGGCGCGGTGCCGGCTTCGTTCTGGGAAATGGCGTCGTCGTCGGCGACGACGAGCCAGTAGCCGCTGGGCAGCTCGGCCGTCGTGCCCGCGTTAAGGGCCACGGACACGGCACAAGAGCTCTGGAGGGAACGAGCGAGCTGTGCGCTCAGCGCGCTCGTAAGGTGGGAATCGGTGTTGAGCCACTCGGCAGCTTCCTGCGCGGTGGTCTGGGATTTGGACATGCCGGCGCTGTGCAGCACAGGCAGCGCGGCGTCGCGCACGGCATCGCTTGCCCAGGCGAGGTCGGTGGCGATTTTAGCGTCTTTGTCGCCATCGATGACGTTGGCGCTAAAGATCTGGTAGGCGTCGTAGCTGCTCGCCACGGTGCCGCTCACCGTGATGGAACCGGTCGAGGTCGGCGCAGCCTGCGCGGATGCGGGGAACACAACCGCGCAGGTGCCGATCAAGAGGGCAAGCAGCGCAAACAAGATCGGGAAGGAGCAAACTTTCTTATTCACGACGCTCACCTCCCTTCGCATTCGCCTTGCGACGAATGTGCATCCAGGCCACAGCAGCGCAAAGCACCGCCGCACCGGCAAGGTACGTCAGAGTGACGCCCGACATACCAGAAAGGGGCAAAGAGGTGGAGTAGGTGTTGGTGAAGGTGGGGATGGAGGTCGGCTTAGAAGTATCGGATCCGTCGTTGTAATTCACCGGAGTTTGAACGGCTTCGTCGATGGGGTTGCCGTCAGCGTCCTTGGTCTGGGTGTAGGTCACCTTCGTGGCAGTGATCGTGCCATCTTTCTGATCCGTCATCGTGACGTCAAATCGATAGACCGACTTGTCGTACTTATAGTGTGAGAACGGCAAAACCCCTGTACTCTCGCGCACGTAGTACTTGAAGTCTTTTTTAGCGCCACGACCCGAATCATCGGAATCTCCCTGCTTCAAGCTGGCGAGGTCGTACTTAATTTTGGGGAAATCAAGCTTCTGGGACTTTTTGCCGTTAGCCTTAGTCGTAACCCTCTCAGCGTTCTCAAACCCTTCGTTATCCGCAAACTCGAGCGTGAACTCCTTCATCTCGCCACCCTCAACGACCTTAGTCGCCGCTGGCGTCCAGGAGCCGACAGAGGCATAGGGCTCAATTTTGTTGATAAAGGTCGGGTTATTCTCGCCACCGATAACAACCGTAGTCTTCGTGTCATCCGAGGTGTTAACGGAATAGCTTCCGGAGGCAAGTGCTACGAAGTTGCTACCATCCTCGTTCTTTTTATAAACTGTTACTCCTTTTACCTTGTAATACTTAATAGGAATCGACATGAGATGGTCGATATTGTATGGATTGCTATCAACTGTTACCACGATCTTGTAAATGGTCTTATCGAATTTGGTGTCTAATTCGTTTTCGCCGCTGATGGGTTCCTCAACGAGATAGAAAACGTATTGTCCCGAAGAATAGTCCTTGCCAGAGTCGAAGGTGATTTCGCCGCTTGTTTGGTCAACAGTCGCCTCGCCCGCAACACTGCAATTGCCCATATCTAATGTGCCGTCCTCTTTCCAAGAAGGCTCAGTGGTACCATCCTTGCGGAGCAGCTTAAATTTGTAATTGTGTCCGCTAAGGCTTTGCGAGATTCCCTTTTCATCTTTAAGCACCTTAGTGGCATTGAGCTTCATGCTCGGATAAACGCTCAGATCTTTGACTTCGCCGACGGTGAGGTCGCCGTTGGTCATAATGCCGCCGCCATGGGTGTACGAGTAGTTGCCGCTGATGATGGTCGTAGCTGCCAATTGCGCATTTGCTATGGCATCATCAGTCGGATGGGCCTCCAAACCGAACATGTACTTGGCCTCGGCACCGCCGTTGGCATCGATGGTTATCTTCGCATTATCGCAAGTGCCCTGCCAGCCAGCTGAGCCGCCGCCGAGCATCTTGCCGAGCACAACTGCAACCGTCTTATTGCTGTCATTCTTGCGCACCAGGAAGAAATCCTGGTGACCGGCCTCTTTGAAGGTTGAGGTAATGTAGTTAGAATCGCTGTCCTCGTTCTTGCCATTACCTCCGGCAGACATGTGATCATCATAACCATGATCCGTATTGTTGTAGATTGCGGCACCATTTGAGTGCGAGACAATCGTCTCTCCCGTGGGGCAGGCACCGATGCCACCACCCCAGCCGCCGGCATCATTTTGAGTGATCAGCGTCTTTACGATATTGAGTTTGCCGTCTTTCTGGATAAAGACGCCACCGCCGCCCCAGTCGCCGCCGCGGCTCTCACCCGTCATGGTCTTGTTGTTGGTGATGTAAACCTTGTTGGACGTGCCCGGCTCAGTCCCAATAACGCCGGTAGTACCGGTGGAAATACGGAGACCACCGCCCTCGGCGTTTACAGATTCGTTGCCGGCAATCGTGCCGCCAGTCATGGAGAACGTGATGATTGGCCGACTATAGAAACCAGCGTAGATTCCGCCACCGGCCTCATTGGAGCAATTGGCAGTAACGGAACCACCCGCCATAGTCAGCGTTCCACCGTTCGTAGATGCAACGCCACCGCCGCCGAGCAGGCCGAAGTTCTGAAGGTTGGAATCAGTAACGCGAGCGTCAGCTCGGTTGTTAGTTATGCAGGCAGAGCCGCTAATGGTTACGGTTGCACCCTTGGTATAAACACCACCACCGTACCCACCGCCGTCGGCGTTAATGCCATTGTTGATTTCATTGGCATATGTTGCATTGCCCGAAATGACACCGCCGGAGAGATTCAACGTGACACCGCTGTCGGCAAAAATGCCACCACCGGAAGCAGCCTTATTCGCTGCGATCACTCCGCCGGTCATGTTGACCGTGACTTTCGCGCCCGCTACGCACAGGCCGCCGCCCCAGCCGCCACGTTGCTGATTGAGATTCGCGCCAGTAATAAAACCGCCATTGATATTCACATGAGTTTCGTTGCTTTCCCCCTCGGCAAAGATGATATGACCGTTGTTGGTCAAATCCCTCGGTGTCGTGATCATGCCACCGTTGAGGTTAAGCGTGCCGCCATCCGCAACAGAGATGACCTGTTGGACCGAACCCCTGTCGGATGCAGCAACGATTGCTCCGAAACCGCTGACGACATGCATAGTCGTAGTCTCGGTGGTGCCGAGATTATCTTTATTAGGCGTGCTCGTGGTTTCATAATAGGTTAGGCTCTGAGGAGTACCATTGTTGACGCCGGTCCATGCCATAGTTGCAGGCTCGCCAGGGTTCTTGATGACAGGCGAAGTCTTATTATCGTCCACTTTGGCAGAGTCTTCAATGGTAAGTGCACCACTCGATACCGTAATGAACGTGCCATTGTTGCCAGTACGGTAATAAAGCTTGTAGCCCGCAAGGTCAATAGCGGTGTCCTTGTTAATGGTAATCGGCGTCTCCGACCAAGCATCGCCCTTCAAACGATAGTTGCCACCTTTAGCGAACTTATCAGTAACATTTCCCGCTATTTTGGTATAGCCGCTAGTGTTCTCGCCAGTAAGTGCGGTCGAATCCTCACCGTTCGCGTCGTCATCCGCAGGCTGCGCAGCACCCTCGGCTTCCGCGTCATCAGACAACGGGGGCATCTCGGCAGTGCCGTCTCCGGTCTCGCCGCCCTCGGTCTCGTCACTATTCTGGTTTTCGCCATTTACGTTGGTACCGTCTACACCAGTCGCTCCGTCTGCAACGGTCGCCTCAGTAGAAACCGTCTGGGCATCGTTGGCAATGGCCTGCGAGATCGGAGGCATGACGAGCGACAGCACCAAGCTCAAAACGGAGGCTCCGCACAAAACGCCTGCTAGCACACGATGCATCGCTTTATTGCTCTGCTTAGATTTGTCTGAATTTGCTTTCATCGATGTCTCCTCCCCAAGAGACCGCGATCTTGCTCTTTCACTATCAAACGTATCTGCGCAATCTGTAATTGCGCACGTTTATTGTAAAAAATATAACGATTGTTAGACATCTGAGCAAAAAAACCGACATTTTTGTAGCGGATTCTCAATTCTCTTGAAATTTGCTCAGATTTACCTTCGTTTATTCGCTATCTATTTTTTGTTTCTACTGGTAATTTAGTTGCACATCATTTTTAATGGCGTTAGATTTTTTTGTACAAATTTTTGCTCAATAGCAAACATCCGCTCACGGTCGAAAATCGACCGTGAGCAGTAGGTCATCAACCGGAAGGAATATCCTACCAAACTGATGCGAATATCTTTAACCCATCGGCGGTTAGAAGCGTAATGCTCAGACAACCATATTTGAATTTGCGCGCAGATTTTCGGTATCAATTCGCCCAAATCGCCTGAGGCCACCACAAAGGCGCCTGTCCCCTTTGTGGTGGTTCTCCCCCAGCGCTACAGCAGATGCTCCTCGATAAAAATCGCGATGCCGTCTTTGTCGTTGCTCGCGGTTACAAAGTCGGCGGCGGCACAGGTGGCGTCGCTGCCATTTGCCATGGCCACGCCCACGCCGGCGTCAGCAACCATGCGGGTGTCGTTATCGGCATCGCCAAACACGCAGATGTCCTGGAGCTCCATGTCGTTGAGCTCCGCCACGCGCACAAGGCCGCGCGTCTTGGACACGCGCGGGTCCATGAACTCGTAGAGCCACTGCGTGGTCTGCAGAGACGCCGCCTTAACAGTGTCATCGGCAAACGTCGACGCCCGCTCAATCACCCGCGGCATTACCTCGGGCGCCATGGTAAACATCACCTTGGGCTGCGGCTCGCGCAAAAACTCGGCAAAATCGACCACCTGGTAGGGCACGCCGTCGACGCGCGACAGGTGCTCGACGCACGCGTTGCTCTCGGGCACGTAGAGCACGCCATCTCGGGGGCAGACGGGCGTTGCCGGAAGGTCCGCCATGTGCTTGCAGATGCGCGCGATGGTCTCGCCCGGCAGTGGATAGCTCAGCTCGTTGATGTCGTGCGCGCGGTCGATGACCTCAGCGCCGCCGCAGCCCACGAGCACGTCCACCAGGCCTTCGATGCCCCAGAGCTCGTACATGGCCTCGGTCGCGTGGGCGTCGCGCCCGGTGCACAGGCCAAAGAGCACGCCGCGCTCGCGCAGGGCGCGGATTGCCGCCACGGTGCGCGGGGACACCGTGTGCTGGCTCGTGAGCAGCGTGCCGTCGATATCGCAGAACACGGCTTTGATGTGGCTGAAGGTGGTGTCCATGGGGGCCTTTCTGGGTTGTGCGGCGGTGTGGGGTGTATTCGCGAACGGCGTACATGGTATACCAAGGCGCGCACGGGGCGCTTTGGTGCAAAACCGCCACAAAGGTGCCTGGCCCCTTTGTGGTGGCCGAACCCGAAGGGTGGCCTGGTCGGAACGCAAACCATCACAACATTCGACGTTTTCGGCAAAATCGCGATTTTCATCGAATGTTGTGATGGTTTTTACTGCTTTGCGACACGATCCAAATGCCGGTGTCCAAACAACAGCAGCGCCGCGGGAACCGCCGTCACGACCACGCCCGCACCAACGAGCGTCTGCTGCACGCCAAACGTCGCCGCCAGCCAGGGGGCAATCGCCAGCGGGGCTACGCCGGCAAACATGTTGCCAAAGCCCATGACCGAGTTCACGCGACCGAGCTGCTCGAGCGGGGCCGTCGTTTGCACGATCGTGTTGTGGAGCGGGTTGACAACGCCCCAGGCCACGCCCAGGGCAATCTGGCCGACAAGGGCTACGCCCACGTACGGCGTTCCCACGTAGAGCAGGCTTCCCAGACCCACGGACATGAGTGCAACGAGCAGCGTTTTGAGGCTGACGAAGCGCCGCGGCAAGCGGAGCGCGAGGACGGCGCCCAGCACCGCACCCACGCCGCAGACCGACGAGAGCCAGCCCATCCACTCAACACCGACATGCAGAACATCGCGGTAGAAGAACGATTCCAGCGGATCGAAAGCTCCATAGCCAAAGTTCGAAAGGAAGATGATGAAGAACAGCAGGGCGAGAACGCTGTTGGTAAAGACCGTCTTGATGCTGGTCGCAAAGGTGACACGGGAGGACGTATTGGGGTCGGGGCTTTGGCTGGCCTTATCCGATGTGATGTCGCCGACCGCAGGTTTACCTTCGTGTGTGGCGACCTGACCTGCACTTTGCCTAAAGCCCCAACCGGCAATGAGCGCCAACGCGGTAAAGAGCATCATGGGCACGAACACCGCGCGCGACGACGCAGCCGCCGCGACAAAGCCGCCCAGCGTGGGACCAACGATGATACTCACGTTTGAAAACATGGCGATGGCGGAGTTGATGTCTTTGAGCTCGACAGGATCGTCGGTGAGGTAGGCTGGATAAGATGTGGCGATGGGCTGGGCAAACCCCATCACGAAGCCCAGGAGCACCGCGCCGAGCAGGACGATGCCGGTCGCGCTGCCAAAAACGAGGATCGCCGCGCCGGTTGCCAGCGTGCTGATGATGCTCAGCAAGAAATGGCGGCGTGGGCCCAAAGCGTCGAGCGCCGCGCCGCCCGCAAAGGACCCCAGGATCACGAAAACGTTCATAAACAGGACGGCCAGCGATGTCGCCACGACCGAGGCATCGTCTGCATAGGTGAGCGTTCCGATGACGCCGATAAAGTAGCTGGTCTGATAACCGGTGTAGATGAGAAAGCGCATCGCCACCAGGCGCTTGGCCTGCACGGACAGCGATGATTGAGGCTTTGAGAAAAGAGAGGCGAGCATGGAGACTCCTTGTTTCATACGAATGCGGACGGCGGGCATTCGCCACCGTCTGTCAAATCAATCTATCCGCATGAAGCATTAAGGACGCATCAAGCCCCTTCTCTCCGTTTTTCGCCCATCATGAACTACTTGGTAGATTGTAAGGCATGTCCCACACATCTACTAAATCAAAAACCACCACAAAGGTGCCTGGCCCCTTTGTGGTGGAAATGACGCTTGCCCAGATAAAACCTGCCAAATTAACCTGTCTTTTTTGGCTGGTTTTAGGCCAGATAATCTTGAATAAGGTCGCAGATGGCTCGGGCGTCGTTGATGTTGATGACTCGGGTTGCAAAGCCGGCGTCGAAGGCCTGACGCGCCAGGGCCTCGTTGCAGGCAAGGGCCAGCGTGTGACCGTCGACCAGGTCGAGCGAGCTCTTGCCGCGCAGACGGTCGACACCGGAGCGCGCGACGACGATGTTGTCGAAGCCCTCGGTCTTGTAGCCCTCGATGATCACCACGTCGACATCGTTGTAGCGCGACAGCAGCTCGCGCGCAGGCATCTCGTCCTCCTCGCGCGTGTTAGCGTACTCCGCCCAGCGCGTGGCGCAGATGAGTCCCACGTGCTTGGATCCGGCCTGGTGATGGCGCCAGGTGTCCTTAGCGGGCACATCGATATCAAAGCCGTGGTGCCCGTGATGCTTGAGAGAACCCACGCGCAGGCCGCGGCGGGTGAGCTCGGCAATAACCTTCTCGACGAGCGTGGTCTTGCCCGAGTTCTGGTAGCCGATAAACGCGATCGCGGGGACGGCCGGTGTCAGAGCTGCGGGCGCGACGGTGGCAGGTGCGCTTGCGGGCGCGGCACCGTCAGCGGCCACAGCTTCGACAGCAGCAGCCTGGCGCTCGGCGTGATCCCACACGCCCGAACGGCCACCTTCCTTGTGCAGCAGGCGTACGTCGACGATCTCCATGCCGCGATCGACGGCCTTGCACATGTCGTAGATGGTCAGACACGCGGCACTCGCGCCGGTCAACGCCTCCATCTCGATACCCGTCTTGCCCGTCACGCCCGCCGTGACCAGTACGTGAAAGCCAACCTGCCCGTCCGCGCGCGCCGGCGACCAGCCCTCGGGCACGTCCTCGGCCGGCGTCCCCGCCGGAGCGATGGGCTCGATATCGCACTTACTCTTGGTAATGAGCAACGGATGGCACATGGGGATGATGTCACTCGTGCGCTTGATGGCCATAATGCCCGCCACGCGCGCGCAGGCAAGCACGTCACCCTTCTTGGCGCGGTCCTGCAGCACCATAGCCTGCGTCTCAGGGTGCATGAGGATGGTGCCTTCGGCGATGGCAATGCGATGGGTCTCGGCTTTGTCGGACACGTCGACCATGCGCACCTCGCCCTTGGCGTCCACGTGCGTCAGCTCGTCGCGACGGGCGTCGCGGGCGGGCTCGGCGACAGCGCTGGCAGTCGGCTGCGCGGACGCGTCGGCGTTGCCAGCATTCGCCGCGGCTGAGGCTTTGTGGGCAGACATCGCGCCCCTGCGAGCGGCCTTGGTGGCATCGGCGTACCTGCTCTTGGCCATATGATCATCCTCCGATTTGGGACATAAATCGTTGCGTGCCCTCAATTATCGCGTGTTCCTGCGGTTTGTGGGCCACGGCATCGCGCCAAATCGAAAGTACCTGCATATCATCACCACGGCGCAACGCCTCACGCACCGAATACTCGGCATCGCTGAACAGGCACGGACGCACGTTGCCATCGGCCGTCAGGCGCAGGCGGTTGCAATTCGCACAAAAATGGTTGGACATGGCGCTAATAAAGCCAACCGTTCCCGCCGCGCCCGGAAAGTGCCAATAGCGCGCAGGGCCCGCGCCGGCAGGAGCGTCGTTGATGTCGAGCGGCTCGAGCTCGCCCAGTCCCGCCGCGGTGGCCCCGACATTGATGCGCGCCCGCAGCTCGTCGCTCGGCACGGTGTCGCTCGCGTCCCACAGCTCGGGATTGAGTGTGGGCGCGTGAGGGTCTACGGCACAATGCGAGCTCGTGTGCTCGTCGCCAATGGGCATGTATTCGATAAAGCGCAGGTGGATGGGGCGGTCGACGGTCAGCCGTGCAAGGGCCGCCACATCCTGGTTGAGCCGTCGCACAACAACGCAGTTGACCTTAACGGGCTCAAAGCCCCAAGTTAGCGCCGCGTCGATGCCAGCCATGGTCTGCTCGAGCCGGCCCAGGCGCGTAATCTTTCCAAACAGCGTAGGGTCGAGCGTGTCGAGCGAGATGTTGACGCGGTCAAGCCCGGCATCTTTGAGCTGCGGTGCCAGCTTGGGCAGCAGGGCGCCGTTGGTGGTAAGCGAGATGTCCCCGATCTGCGGGATCGCGCGGATGTCGCGAATGAGCGGAATAATACGGCGGCTGACCAGCGGCTCGCCACCCGTCAGGCGCACGCGGCGAATGCCCTCTCCCGCCACCAGGCGCACAAAGCGGGCAATTTCCTCGGCGCTGAGTAGCTCGTCGTGTGCGCGGGGCGCCACGCCATCGGCCGGCATGCAGTAAATGCAGCGGTAATTGCACTTGTCGGTAACGGCAATGCGCAGGTAGTTGATATCGCGGCCAAAGCCGTCATGTTGCACGCGCCCGTCCACGCAGCCCTCCCCTCACGCGGCGTTTTATTCTTCGGAAAACATAATACCCCACGAGAGAATCATGCCGACACCCGTACGACAGGACAGGTCGTTTCAAGCGAAACGGACTTTCCAAACCCATCCTCAGCACAGACCATCACAACATTCGATGCTTTTCCCGATTTTGGCAAAAAACGTCGAATGTTGTGATGGTTTGCCTGCCCACGGCACCCCGTAGAAGGACCAAAGCGCCCCTAAAGGTTGCCGTCCCAGTGCCGAATCACGAATTCTCGCAGGTCGTTCTGCCGCTTCTGAAACGCTTCGCTTCGGTCGCACTTAAGGCCCATAGCGAGCGCGATGGCGTTCATCGCCCGGTGCAATTGCAGCTGGTGGGCAAACTGAGTCCCGGTGAGGACGATCATCTTAAAGCCCAGCGCGCTCAGCACGGTCATACGCTCCGCATCCGACGCGCTGCGCTGTTTATCAAGATGGTCCGAGCCGTTGTACTCAATCCCCGTACCGCTCGCAGGCGCATATACGTCGATCTCGAAATACCCGGCCTTTGCGAGATACTTGAACTCGTTGGGGACATCGACCCGATGGTTGAGCTCGATCTTGGCGTATCCCAGCCCTCCCTGAGAACGTTTTGCTACGACCATGATTGCGGTGGCCGTCTCCATGGGCGACCGCGCGCCATCGTGCACGCGCTTGAGCACGGCGGCCGCGCGTATAGCCCCCTGACGAGATCGGTTCTCATTGCAATAAGTAATCAAGTCGGCAACGGTATACCTCTGCCCCATCTCGATATAATCGTCTGTCGACAGATGATTCAAATGGTATCGGGCGCAGATTTCGTAGCCATATTCCAGCTGCTCGGGCTCACTCATCCACGAACCCGCTTGGACAAAGCACATGGCCTCATCAACCACTAGAAGGCCCTCTGCCACCTCGATAAGATGGCCTGGAGGTACCGGCGCCCCAAACACGTGGCACCTAAATCCAGCCGGCGTCGAGCGCTCAAAATCGAAGTTGACGAGCGTGTCGATATGATCGAGCTCTTCTTGTGGAATACCAAGCGAAACCAGATAGTCGGTAACGATCCCGACTGCCGTTGAAGCCCTCAACCCCTTGGCATCGAGTCCCAATTTGGGCAGGCTCGCGGTCGGTTCTGCCTCGTTAGCAAGCGAGTCCTCATCGTATAGACTGCTTGCTCGCGAGAGCGGCTCGGACGGGCGCGCCACGTTGTGGTACAGCCAGGCAGTCTTATGGGACAGGACGATCGGCAGGTCCATGAGCCCTCCAATGGAGTCGGATAACCGACCTTATTCCCCTGTCCACGGGTCCACACACCTTCGTGCGCAAGAAAGCGATTCCACCCGGTCGAGTGGCAGAAAAACCATCACAACATTCGATGCTTTTCCCGATTTTGGCAAAAAACGTCGAATGTTGTGATGGTTAGAGGCGAGGTGAGGGGCACGGAGGGGTCAAAG
>OLOP01002018.1_pt1 | contig 11954 bp, 5 predicted proteins | sample 1672381 | NCBI WGS metagenome assembly OLOP01 (sample SAMEA3136678, study PRJEB25190) | human gut metagenome | biome: human gut; feature: human-associated habitat; material: faeces | place: Austria | collected 2013 | reverse complement strand
CCACGCACTCTGTCCACAGCGCAATCGCAACAGGTCCGCTGCTCCTGCTCCTCTTCCTGCTTTTCGGCTGCCTGGCACCGGGAGCCGCATTTGCCGTCGATGGCTACGACCAGCTCGGCTTCCGCACTATTAGCGATGATTGTGGGCCCTTCCTCATCGGCAAGTATGAAGCTCAAGACGCCTCGATTGCCTACTGCATGAACCAGGAGCGCCCCGGCCCCACCAAGCCGGGCGGCCCATGGCTCAACTTTGATCAAGGCTGGGTGTGGCTCGACGACGAGTTCGCGGCAATCGTTTGTCACGGATATCCTACCGCCACGTCGTTTGGCGGTTACCATCTTTCACCCGATCGTGCCCGCGCCGCAACCCAGCTTGCCGTATGGATGCTCAACGGCACTACCCATGTCGACGGTACCTACTCTTACACGACCGCTCAGGGCAAAACCAAGAGTGGGCACTTTACCACTGACAATGAAGTCGTGGCGGCGGCGCGGTGGCTCCACGACAGCGCAAAATCAGGAAGCATCAAAGCCGCTCCGCACCGCGCGCGACGCTATCTAGGAGCCGTATCGGGCGGCAGCAGACGTCAAGACATGCTCTATGTACTGCCGGCGGTCTCTGTTTCCTTCCAAAAGCAGTCTGCGAACACCGTTATTACCAGCGGAAACAATACCTATCAGTTTACCGGGGCAACATTCGATGTTTTTGAGAGCGCCAGCGGCACGCGTGTTGGTACCATCCAGATGGACGGCAACGGTCGAGCACAGGCGACACTCCTACCCAACACGGCGTACTACCTGATTGAAACGAAGGCGCCGGCCGGCTATGTCCCCCGTCGTGATCGCATCGCTTTTACCACGGGGAATGACGGCGGGCGGGTCGCCATTGATGAACAGCCCGGCACCATCAACCTGCGTATCGTAAAACTCGATGCCGCGACGAATGCCGGCCCCCAGGTGGGTTCTTCACTCGCAGGAGCAGAGTTCACGTGTGTGTCGCAATCAACCCCTGGATGGGCGCAAATCCTCACGACCGACGAAAGCGGTCGGGCCACCCTCGCCGATGTCCCCTTAGGAACCTTTACCATCTACGAATCAAAAGCCCCCGAGGGCTACCTGCCATCCAACGACAGCTGGACCTATACCGTCGGAGCCGACCAGCTCGGCGATTCAGGCGTGGTCGAGATCGAATCTCGCATTTCCGATATCCCCATTGCGTTTGACCTTGAGATTTCCAAATTCAAGGATTACGGCAATAGCGACCAATCCGGCCTGGAGCAGCCGGCGGAAGGTGTTGTCTTTGAGGTTGTCAGCAACAGCTCTCAGCAGGTTGTTGGCACACTGACCACAAACATCTATGGCTTTGCCTCCACCAAAGACCAGCCCGAAGCATGGTTCGGCACAGGTAAGCGACCCGGCGGTGTCCACGGAGCCGTCCCATACGACCGTGCCGGCTACACGGTTCGCGAGGTTCCGGAAACCGTCCCCGAGGGTTTTAAACGTGCAGGGGAATGGACCGTCGGGGCCAATCAGATTTCCAACGGCGCCGAGCTTCAATATATCGTGGACAACCACGCTCTGTCGACGCATCTCCAGATTGTAAAACGCGATGCCCAAACAGGCGCTTCTGTTCCACTAGCCGGATTCACCTTCCAACTCCTCGACAGCAATCACGAATCTGTCTCACAAACTTGCTGGTATCCAACACATAACGTAATGGACACCTTTACGACTGACGCGACCGGGACCGTCACACTGCCCGAATCGCTCGTGCCGGGCACCTATTATGTACGCGAAACCTCGGCCAAAGAGCCCTATCTTGTCGGCGAGGAGATCGAGGTAAACATACCCGCCGACATGAACCTAACGCCCGTTGCAATCGCCTCGTATTATGACCACGCCGCGACCGGAAACATCAGGATCGTTAAAACCGATGCCGTAGACGGCAGCAGCCTCGCGGGCGCCGTCTTTGAGATCCGTGCCTCGGGTGATATCGTGCGCCCCGACGGTAGCATTGCCGCGCTCGACGGTGAGACTGTCGCTACCGTCACGACGGATGAAACTGGAGAAGCACGCGCGGACGACCTCCCGCTGGGATCTGGCACCGCACGCTACGAGGTTGTCGAGACTCAAGCGCCGGCAGGCTTCTTACTCGATCGGACATCCCATATTGTCGACCTTACTTATGCCGACCAGAAAACACCCGTTGTAGAAGCACGGCTTAACGTATCCGACGATTACACCAAGGTTGATATCTCCAAGGTCGATGCAAGCGGTGAGCAGGAAGTGGAAGGCGCACAGCTCACCTTATATGGTCCCGATAAAACCGAAATAGACTCCTGGACCTCATCCGACAAGCCGCACCGCGTCGAACATCTTGCACCTGGCACCTACTCGTTGCGCGAAATGATGTCTCCGCGGACCTATGACCTTGCCGAGGAGATAACGTTTGAAATAAAAGATACGGGGGAAGTCCAATCCGTCGCGATGAAGGATGCGCCCATCGAGATCAAGGGGCAGGTCGACAAGCGTCAGGAACTTGTCCAACCTATCGAAAAGGGCCTGTTGGCTAACGGCGATGGTAAAAACCGCGCCACGACGCAAACCAATAGTGATGGGCTTTTCTCCTATACCATCGATGCTCGAAACGATTCCGCTACTTGGGTTGATGAGTTTACGATTACCGATGATCTTGAGTGCGCCAAAGACGGCACGGCGAGATTCATCTCAATCGAAACCCCCGTCGCCATCGGCGACCTCAACGGTCTGTGCAACGTGTGGTATCGCACGACGCCGTTGGACTCGACAGACGTCGATGAACCGGCGAACGCGACACTTGACGATGGGCACGAAAATCCTTGGCTTGAGTCCGACGAAGTAAAAGAGAGCCTTGGTGAGGACTGTCGCCTCGTCGATTACGACGGCTGGCGCCTCTGGAAGGCGGATGTCTCGACCACGGAATCCACCACACTCGAGGCGGAAGAGCTCGACCTTGCATCCAATACCGTCGTAACGGGCATTCGAATTGAATACGGTGCGGTAGCTGCCGACTTTACGACTCGAAGCGATGCGGATTCTTGGACCCGCGATGATCTCAAAGATGAGCACGACGACCTTGACGATGCCAAAGCAATCCTTGGCACAGACGCTCGGGGCGCAGTCGTGCACATGCAGGCAACATCGGCTTATACGCCCCAAACCGCACTCACCAACAGCGCGCGCGTCGATCTTTGCCGCAACGGCGGCGGCGATAAACTTGAGTCACATGACGAGGACCGTGTCATTCAACGCTGTACCCTACCGCAGGACCTACCGGCAACAGGATCAGTTCCCATCGCCGCTTGCATCACCGCGCTCCTGACCTCGGGTGCCGCAGCCCTATGGTTCGCTCGCCTTAGGTCGATCCCAAAGAAGCGCTAGCGCGATGAAAAAGCGGGCGAGCCAGTCCCCTGGCTCACCCGCTTTCAATCATGTAAATCGCCGTATCTACTCTGCAGACGAAGATCCACCATCAACGATTGCTTGCTCGGACTCAGGAATCCCATCGGCACCCGTGCTCTGTTCTTGCTCCACTTCTTCGCTGATTGCGGAGGCGGGGGTCGAGCCCTTCGCACCCACGATGTAGGCGGCCCCAAATCCTAACGCAATGGCAATCAAGGTCAAAATCACGTAGACAGGCCAATGGCGCTTAATATACGAAAACACGTTGACTCCTTAGAGCTCCGCCTACGAACGGCGGATAACCTCGGTAACGACCTCGGATACCGTGGCAATGTTCGTCGGGTTGACATTGTGGGGCAGGTCGTCCTCGGTACGAGCGCAAGCCAGACGTGTGCCGTCCACACCGGCGATGGTGAGGGCTCGGCGGCTCGCCACGAGCGCGGCGTAGGCATCGGTCTTGGCATAGGGCATCTCGAGCGCGCCACAATCGACATGGAACGACTTGCAGACCTTGCTGACCAGGTTCATGATGCGGCGATCGCCCTTGAGCAGCTGTTGTTCGCCCTCGACCGTCACAACCGAAAGCCTACCGGCGCCGACGGATTCAAGATTGATAAAGAATACGCCGCGGAGCTTATCGCGATGCGAAGCCAAGAAGGCCTTCATGCCGGCGCCATCACAATCCGAGGCACCCGTTGCCACAAACCAGATATCGTGACCGAGCAGCTCATCATCGCCCATAGAGGCGACAGCCGAGAGCATATCTTCGGAAGAAGCGCCATCGGAAGACGTAGCGCCGCCCTTCCAGCCATCGTTATCGTCCTCGAAGTTATCCCACGAACCGATACCGCGACCGGATTTCTTGGCATCGTAATCGTCTTCGACGCCCAGCCAGTCACTCATGCTGTCCTGCTCGTTTTTCTTTTTATGACCGAACAGGCCACCCAGGCCGCGCTTACGAGACTTGGGTGCCGCCGGGGCGGGAGCCGAAATGGTCTCGATCGGCTGCGCGCCCGACGCAACGGGCACAGGAGGCGCAACGGGTGCCGATGTGGGTTCGGGACCTTGGGCGGTAGCAAAGGGGTCGTTGACCTGGGCAGAGGGATCGGGAAGGTCGAACAGCGACGTGCGAGACGCAACGTTTGCCTGCTTCATAGACGGCAGCGACGGATCGGGGACCGAAGCCAGCGGAGACGAGGAAGGTGCAGGCGACGGTGCCGACGACGGATCGGGAACATTCATCTGCGGACGCGGCGATGCTTGGGAGGAAATCTGGGCCATAAGGGAATCGACCGTTTCGTCCTGGGTGGGAGCGACATTGGCAACCGTGGCACCGGAACCACTCGGGGTCGGCATGGTGAAAATCTGAGTGGAGTAAGGCCTCGACTCATCCGTTTCGAGAGTCTCGGAAACCGCAGGCACTTCCTCCTGCTCGGCCTCGGTCGAATCAGCTTGCTCGGCTGCCGCGTATTGCTCTTCGCCAGAGTTGGCCTCGACGGGCTCGTCCTCGGCAGCATCAATGGGCTCGTCATCGTCCACCGCGTCGCCCTGTTCATCGGAAACAGGAAGGGACTCGGCAATCGCGGTGCCCTGCTTTTCAAACGTTATCGTGGAATCGAACTTCGCGGCATCAAACGACATGGTGCTATCGACGTGCTGCTGAGCCTCGAAAGACGTTGTTGCCTCAACAACATCCGCGGACGTCGGTTGCTGGGACTCAAAGGACGTTGTAGCTTCGGCGGCGTCGACGGGCACGGACTGCACAGCCTCGTTCTGCTCGAACTCTTGCGCCGCGAGCTCACGTGCCGCCTCGGCTGCCTGCTGCTGAGCGATAGCCTCCTGCTCGGCAGCCTCGCGTGCGGCAGCGCGCTTCTCCTCGAAATCGTCGACAAATTTCTTGCCCTTTGCAAGCGCACCCTTAAAGAAGTTGGAAGCGCTGGCGCCAATCGAAGAGAACGCGGATGCAATATCGGCATGGGGCGTTGCCGCGGGAATCTCGGCCGAGAAATCAGTATCGCTCTCGTAAGACACGCGCCTCGGCTGTTCAACGTAATCGTCGTCAGACTCGTCCGCAACGTCTTGCGCCGGCGCGGCAGGAGCCAAAATGTCCAGTCCTGCCGCGGGATCGATCGCGGACACTGCCTCGGGCTCGGCAACGGCAGCGGTAACCGCGGCAGACTCATCATCCACAGTGACAACGGGCGCAGGCTCGGGCTCAAACGTCGGCTCCTCGCCCTCCTCGTAATCGAGCGTGCAGGACTCGGGAAGCATTCCGAGCGCACGGATGGCATCTGAACCAAAGCGGATGTTGCCGGCGGCGTTGCGATAGAGCTTGGGCTCGACCGCGGCAGGTTCCTCCGCCGACTCGGCAGCGGGAACCTCGTCATTGAACTCATCGGCCTGGACAGCCTGATTCTGATCCTCGGGCACGATAGCGCCGATCAGCGTCTCGTCGGCAGATGCGCCCTCAAAGCCCTCGATCTGCTCGTCGAAAGCCTCACCCTGTTCGGGCTCGGTCTGAGCGTCGGGAGCAATCGGCTGACCGAATTCGTCCTCGGCGTAGGTAGGCTCTTCATACTCGATGGTGTTGCCGTAGTCGTTTTGCTGCTGGGCCGCGGCATATTCCGCCGCTGCGCGCGCCATTTCCTCGGCACGACGCTTCTGCTCCCCAAAATAGGTATCGAACGGAACATCGTCGGGAAACTCGTTTTCGCCCTGGAAGGGAGCAACGTTGTCCATAACGCCGAGCATAGCGGCGACAGAAGACTTGTTGCACACCGCGCCGGACGTATAGGGAAGAATGTGGCGGTTAGAGATGATGTTTGCCGCGTTGGCAAGTGCAACGAGGGAAGCGAGGATCGCGACAATCCACAGCAGAACCTTGAGCGCGCCGGGGAGCGGCAGGATGCGCAGGATGGCAACGGCAGCAGGGGCAACCGTGGCAACAGGCAACAGCTTGGCGATGAGCGCACGATACGAAGCATAGGGCTCGCGGGCGAGCAGCTCAGCACGGGGAGAGTCGTAGTGTGCGACAACGACCACCGGGCGGTTGCGCGGAGACGCGAGCGGGCCCGAGGCTTTGTGGTAGGCGATGACATTTTGGCTCACGCCCGTCTTGCCCAGGCGCGAAACCACGGGGTGGCCCGTGCGCTCGAGCACGTAAAGAACGGCGCCGACAATGGCCAGCAAGGTGCCGACCAAGCCGATACCGCCGCCGATGCCCATCAGCAGGGCACCGGCAAACGCAAGAATACCGGTAACGGCAAATGCCAACCTACTGGGCGCCGGGGCATTGAACTCCTGAACCTCGGGATCAAAGCCGTGGTTGCGGAAGATCTGAGCGATATCCTCGGCAGCCAAGCGCTCTTCTTCGCTGCATGCCGGCGTAATGCCGGTGTTCTGCAGCAGGTGGTTAATATAGTTCTGGGTGTTCGCCATGTGCGCTCCACATCCATAATCCGACAAATAGGCCCAATGCATGCACATTAGAACCGTATATAGTCGAAAGTATACCCCGAGCGAGCGCAAACGACCGAATTCGGCCCATCTTAACGCCCCGAGCGGACAAGGATATAGCCTAATCTCCATATCGGACTAAAATCATGACAGCAAACCACCTTCTCATGCGAGGACTCTATGACGGCAAGCGACACGACCGAGACAATTAAAAAGGGAAATTTGGAGCCCAGTTTCGATAAAACGGCTCAGCGCATCCTCAATCTTTTCTTTGTGCTCAACAGCTCCCCCGAACCGCTGATGACCGAGCAGATCGTCTTGGATTCCGACCTGGGATATGGCTCGGGCAATATCGACTCGGATAAGCGCAAGTTTCGGCGCGATCGTGACAAACTGCTCGAGCATGGCATCTTAATCAAGGAGGTTCGCCCCGCCGGCGCGCAGGAGACCGAGGAAAGCTCGTGGACAATCGACCGCGAGCACACGTTTGCGGCAGGCGGCCTCATTACCGCAGACGACGCCGATATCCTGCTCAACGCCATCGACCAGACACTAGCGGCCGGCTCATCCACTTTTGCCGCACCGCTTGCCGATATTCGCTCCAAGATTGCCTATCTCACCGGCAGGACGACGGTGGACGAAGTACCGATCCGCCGCTCTCCCACCGTCGATGCGGTATGGAGCGCCTTTGCCGAGCGATGCGCGCTGCGATTTTTATATCAGAACGAACGCGGCGAGCAGAAAGAACGTACCGTCTGCGTCTACGGCATGTTCGAGCGCGAGGGCGTGGCGTACTTCTGCGGCCTCGACAATGTTACCGACGGCATCAGGACATTCCGCTGCGACCGTATCGTTCGCGCTTGGCGTCCTTCGAAGGCCTACGCCATCCCTGCAGACTTCAATCTCAACGACTATCTGTTCTTTGAATTCGATTTTGCCGACCGACCGCCCGTTGCAGCCACGTTCTCGTTCGCCCCTCAGACGCAGATCGATATGATCAACGGCCTCACGCGCGGGCGAGGTGAGCTCGCACACACCGATGCGGGATGGACCTGGACCGTTGACGTGCGTGACCTTGAAGCCGCCGCCTCATTTTGCATGGCCCACGCCATGGACGGCATGAGGCCCATGGCCCCCAAATCGCTCAAGCAGGCATGGAACCACCTCATTGAAAGGACGGTGCACGAGCATGCCCGTGCGTAAACTCACCAGCGAGCAGAGACTCTCGCGCGCCATCGACATCATGGAGGCCCTCTACGCCGCCGGCGAGAGCGGCATGACACGAACCGAGATTTGCAATCGCCTTGACATCACGGGGGTGTCGCTCGACGAGATTCTCGAGATCATCTCGACGCTCGCGGACCGAGAATCGGGCGCGCGCATCATCTGCGAATGCCGCGGCGAGCGTGTGGTCCTCACCGGTGACGCCGGTCGTGTGCTACCGCTGCGCCTGAGTGCCGCCGAGGGCGCTGTGCTCAACCACGAACTTGAATCGTTGGGGATCGAGCCGCAGACGGCAGCTCGGATTCGACATGCCCTTCTACCCGAAGAGCTCGGCTATAACCAGCGCGTCTTTGACACCGTCAACCACGGGTCGCACTGGCAGCAGCTGAGCTGCGCCATTCAGGACGGCGTTCGCTGCCGCATCTCGTATCGCTCGATGGACGATACACGGCCACGCGAGCGTCTGGTCGACCCCCTGCGCATTACGGCAAACGGCGACCAAACATACCTGATTGCCTGGGACATCACAGTCGATGAGCAGCGCACCTATCGCATGGATAAAATCGAGGGACTCGCCTTGACGGAAGACTCCGTCGTGCCTCACACACCGGACGCTGCATCCCTCCACGATTCCCTTGCCCGGACGCAGCGTAGCGCAAAGCTCCTGATGCCATTCGATATGGCGGAGTATCTGGACTGGGCCGGCATCACCCTAATCGAGCGCAGCGGGGCAGACATGGCAACGGTAACCGTGCATTACGGCTCCGAGCGTTGGCTACTGAGCCAGATAATCGCAGCGGGCGGAGCCATCCGCATCTTGGATGACCCCGCCCTGTCAAAGCGTCTGTGCGATATGGCAAAAACCCTCGTCTGTCCGCTTTAGCGCCGCCGCTCGTGGCGTGCGCGCCACAGTTGCAGATAGTGCCCGATCTGCGCCGATTCGATGCGCTGGTAGGAGCTCGTGGGCAGCGACGTTAAGAACTTCTTTCCGTAGCCCTTCGTCACTAGGCGTGGGTCGGCCAGAATCAGCACGCCACAATCGGTCGACGAGCGGATAAGGCGGCCGGCCGCCTGCTTGACCTCGAGCACCGCCTCGGGCAGCGAATAGCGCGCCCAAGCGCGGTCTTCGCGCAAGTTGCGCTCGCACGAGAGCGGGTCCGTGGGGCTCGAGAACGGCAGCTTGGGAATGATGACGCAGCGCAGCGTCTCGCCGCTGGCGTCGAATCCCTCCCAGAAGGCCTTAAGCGCAAAAAGCGACGAGGTCGGCTCGTTGATAAACCGGTCGCGCAGGCGACGAGGAGATGAGTTGCGCTGCTGGCAGTTGAGTTCCAGACCCGCACGGGCCATCTTGGGCTCAACGCGGGCGTACAGGTCTTCCATGTCGCGCCGATTGGTGAACAGCGTGAGCACCGATCCGCCCATGGCAAGATGGGCATCGACCAGCACGCGCTCGAGCGCCGCAAGATAGCTCTCACGATCGCGCGGATCGGGGATATCGCCCGCAACGACTACAGCCATGTTCGAATCGAAGTCATAGCTCGAGTCCAAGTGCAACGATGAGGATGTTGAAGCACCGATGCGATCGAGGCCAACCGCGTGGTTAAAGTGTTCAAAGCTTTTGGACACCGTCATGGTCGCCGAGGCAAAGATAGCCGTGTGAACCTCGGGCAGCCACTCGGTTGCCAAGGCCTCGCCAATGTCGATGCGCTCTGCGGTCATTGACTCTCCGCCGGCACGCAACCTGCGATTGACCTGCAGCGAATACACGTAATGTTCATCGGCGCCATCAATGATGAGTTTGAGGTTCTCGGCCAGCTCGTGCAGGCGGCGCGAGATATCACCCAAGTCGACAACAACCTCGGGCTTGTCGGCGGCGACGGCTTGCACCAGCGCGTCGACGCTCTTGTCAGCTTGTTCCAATGCGTCGATGGCAGTGTAGGCCGACGGTAAGAAATCATGCCAGTCGTCAGATTCGCGCAGCTCGGGGCCAATCCATAGATTGGCATTGTCATAACCCCCACGGGCACGGCGGCCGAGCTCGCGAACGCCATCGAACACGTCGGCGATTGCCATGCTCGCGCGCGCAACCGTCGACGTCGCCTTGGCAGTAAGGCCCAGATAGAGCGTAGAGCCCTCAGAGGTCGCCAAATCACGGGAAACCTGGCTTAGCGCGCCGGTGCTCGAGCCACCCAGGCGCTCAAACAGAACACGTGATTCGTCCGCCGACACCACGCGCGCCCACTGACGGCGCGCCTCGCGCTCGATGGAATGGGCCTCGTCGATTACCCAATGACGAATCGGAGGTAAAATCCTGCCCTCGGCCGCGACATTGCGGAACAGCAGGGAATGGTTGGTGACCACCACATCGGCATGCGCCGCACGACGGCGAGCGCCGTGGACCAAACATTTATCAGGGAAAAACGGGCAGAGGCGGCGAGCACACTCGCGCGAGGCCGTCGTAAAGTCGGGGCGGTTGACGCTGCGCCACCGAATGCCGAGCGAGTCGAGGTCGCCATCGGCTGATTGGCAGACGTACGCCATAATGACCGCGACCGCTGTGAGCGTGTCCGCCGGATCGCGCTTGGTGGTAATCTCGACCTGGCTGCGGCTCATGCGCTCAAGCTTGCGCAGACACGGATAGTGGTCATATCCCTTGAGAGCGCAAAATGACAGGCCACCGTCCAGTTGCTCGGCAAGTTTTGGCAGCTCATGGTACATGAGCTGGTCGGCAAGATTGTTCGATTTGGTCGCAATACCAACCGTGATGTTGTTACGGCGTGCTGCCTCGGCAAAAGGCACCAGATAGGCCATCGATTTGCCGACGCCCGTGCCCGCCTCAATTACGCGATGTGTGCCCGTGACCAGCGCATCGCGGACCTCGAGCGCCATCGCGATCTGCTCATCACGCGGCTCGTAAGTGGGATACATGCGATTGACCAGGCCACCCGGCGCATAGTCTGCCTCAATCTCCTCACGACTCGGCATCTTGAGGATCGGCAGTTCGTCGGCGTCCACCCGATCGTCGGCGCGATCGGCCTTGAGAACGTCAGCACGAGCGGCGCTGAGAGAGAAGATAGAACCAGGGTTCTGCCCCGCCAAGAATGAGAAGATAGGACGATAGGACCAAGGCACATCCGGATGCATGTCGGCTAGGCGCGCCATGAGGCCCTGAGGCAAGTCGGTGAGCGCCACGAGCAACACGCGCCATACGCCACACAGGGCGTCGACGTCGGCATTGGCACGGTGTGATACCGAGTCACAGCCAAACAGATCGGCCATAAAAGACAGCTTGTGCGAGGCCAGGCGCGGAAGCGCGATGCGCGACAGCGCCAGCGAATCGATCCAGATATCGCTCACGTTGACGCCGCCTTTGACCGACTCGATAAACGAGCGGTCGAACGTGGCGTTATGTGCGATCACCGGGCAACCACCGACAAAATCGGCGAGAGCGGCGACGGCCTCAACGGCCGACGGGGCATCTGCCACATCGGCATTTGTAATGCTCGTGAGCTCGGTAATCTCGGCGGGAATCAGTTGCTTGGGATGCACGAAGGTATCGAAGCGGTCGACGACCTCGCGGCCCGAAAGACGGGCCGCCGAGATCTCGATCAGCTCGTTGTCCTGCACCGAAAGACCCGTGGTCTCGGTATCGAGGACAATCACATCTTCCTCGATAAGGCCGAAGGACTGCGTTTTGGCGCGTTCGGCAAGCGTGGCATAGGAGTCGATGACAAACTGCGGCGTTCCTGACGAAACCGCGTCCTCAATTAGCATGCAATGCCCGCTCGACGAAGACCCATACGGATCAGGCTGTCACAGACCTGCGGGAACGTC
>OLOP01001997.1_pt1 | contig 12019 bp, 9 predicted proteins | sample 1672381 | NCBI WGS metagenome assembly OLOP01 (sample SAMEA3136678, study PRJEB25190) | human gut metagenome | biome: human gut; feature: human-associated habitat; material: faeces | place: Austria | collected 2013 | reverse complement strand
TACACTTTCACCGGCAGGGTTTCTTCGATGATCTGCTTTAACCGCGGATACATCATTGGGGATATCTGATTCAGAATCACACCACGGATCTGACTGTCTTCTCTGTATTCCACAAAGCCCTTGACAAAAGCTGCCGCAGACAGACTCATTCCCTTTGCATTTACGATCAGCACCGCGGGTGTTTTTGTGATTCTTGCCACATCATAGGCACTGGCTTTCGGAGAGATCCCCGCAAGTCCGTCATAGTAACCCATCACGCCTTCAATCACAGAAATCTCACAGTCTCTTGCATTTTTCTCCAGAAGATACCGCAGGGTATCTTCCTTCGCAAAAAAGCTGTCCAGGTTCCTGCTTTTTGTTCCGATCACACGGCTGTGAAACATCGGGTCAATATAATCCGGTCCACACTTGAAAGAAGCGACCTGCAGGTTTCTGTTTTTCAATGCCTGCAGCAGTCCGCAGGTGAGCAGTGTCTTTCCGCTTCCGCTCGCGGCTGCCCCGAGAAGGATTCGCGGCACTTTGCGTTTGTTATTCATTTGTTTCTTCCTTTCCCCGGCAGGAAATCACATAGACCGGATTCTGTCCCATCATCAGATGATAAGATCCCGCTTTTTTGCCTTTTGCTACCTGCACCTGTGCGATATCCACCTGCTCAAATGGCAGAACATTCAGACAGTTCATGGCCTCTCCTACGGATTCGAGAGCGATGCAGTTGATCACCACACGGATCCCGGGATTCTTTGAAAGCAGCAGTTTAAGGATGTCTTTCATGTTACCGGAGGAGCCTCCGATAAAAGCATGGGTCGGTACCGGCAGATCCACGCAGGCTTCCGGTGCCAGTCCTTCGACAATCTCAAGATTATCTGCTGCAAACTTTTCTTTGTTTTTATATAACAGTTCCACAGCCTCCGGTTTTTTCTCGATCGCATATACCCGGCCTTCTACCGCCTGCATAGCCATCTCTACGGATACAGAACCGGTTCCGGCTCCCACATCGTAAACAATCGAATGCCGTGTCAGCTGTAATTTTGACAGGGAGATGCCTCGCACTTCCTCTTTCGTCATCGGCACTTTTCCCCGGATAAATGCTTCATCCGGGATCCCGTGTGTCACGATGGCTTCTTTTCCCTCTCTGGTAAATAACACGACACTGAGACTGTCCGTCTCAAGTTCTGTCAGCTGCCAGGCATATCCCCGAGTGATCTTTTCTTCCGGGTAAGAAAGCCGTTCGCCCACCTCTACCCGCACATCACCCATGCCGTAGCGCTGCAGCTTCTGACACAATTTTGCGATGCCGTCTGTCGTTCCCACAATAGCAAAAATCTTTCCGTATATACGCAGAAGTCCGGGCAGATTGCACTCTCTTCCATGAAGGCTGACCGGATGAACATCTTCCCACGGTGTTTCCAGTTTTGCGCAGAAATAAATCATAGAAGATATGCCACAGTACACTTTTTTCTGTACCATCGGCAGTTCCCGGTGCAGTGTCTCCAGGAGTTTTTTGGCTCCGCTGTAGAATCCGACATCCCCTGAGAGGGCAATCGCCACGTTTTTGTGCTCCGGATGGGCCGCAATATAGGCACAGATCTCTTCCGGTTTGTATCCGGTCCAGACTTCCTGGCCCGGTTTCCGGATATGTTCCACCATCCGTGCTGCTCCGATCAGAAGATCCGCACACTCCAGTGCCTGTTTTCCTTCCTGTGTCAGAGTATCTGCAGTTCCCATACCGATTCCCACAAGAGAAACCTTTTGCCCCCGAAGGATATCCTCATTTTCTTCTCCTTCGGTTACCGCTTCTGTATTTTGCGTTGCTACTTCCTGCATGACAGGTTCCTGCGCAACCTTTTCCTGCCCGCTGCCGGGATTCTCTATATTTTCTGTATCAGTATTAACAATTTCAATTTTTGCATCATTTGCAACATTTTCTTTCGGGAGAAACCGGCGATTCAGATACTCGATACATTTCTCCAGTTCCATGCCCTGTTCTTCCTTCGGTCGTCCGATGACAATCATCCGGCAGCCGGTTTCTTTTGCCGCCTGATATTTTTCCAGGAATCCTCCGGCTCTTCCCGATTCTTTACTTACCATCCATGCGATATCAAACTGATGGATCAGTGCGATATTCATTTCCCGGGAAAAAGGTCCCTGCATGCACAGCAGATGTTTCCCTTCGATGCCAAGTTTTGCGCAGGAAGCGACAACTTCCACCAGAGAAAGCACTCTGGCATAGATTCTTTCCTGATAATCGGTCAGTGCCGTATAGGCAGACAGTTCTTTGCTCCCGGTGGTAACCAGAATATTTCCACTGGTTTTTTCCAGATATTCCACCGCTTCCCGGATGCTTTTTACATATGTAATGGTTTCTTCTTCTTCAAGACGCTGGCTTTCCTGACGCACCACCCGCAGATAGGCAGTTCCGGTACGTTCGCAGGCGGTCTCAATATTTTCCGTCACTACCTGGGCATACGGATGAGTCGCATCGATGACCAGCCCGTTCTCCATCTGTAACATCCTCTCTTCCATCTGCTTTTCATCCAGACGTTCGTGGGATAATTCCAGATATTCGCCCTGCGGCAACAGACTTTCTCCGTATTCCGTAGCGACACATACCATGGAAGGTATTTTATTTTCATTCAAATACTCGGCCACGGTGCGTCCTTCCACCGTACCGCCGAACAGCAGAACTTTATACATTTCGATATCCCCTCGGTGTTACCATCTTACCGTTAATCTCTTTGGTCTGTAAATTGCCCACCCATACGGTCGTAAACATGTCTACCTTCGTATCCCGCAGAGTTTTCAGATCCATCACTTCATAATGTTCCCCGTCTCTTCCGATGTAGCTTACGATACCGCATACAGTCTCCGGGCTCTTGTACTGCATCATCAGATCGCAGGCTTTCTGCAGATAATCGCTTCGCTTCCTGCTGGACGGGTTATACAGACACACAACAAAATCAGCCTCTGCAGCTGCCAGCAGACGTGCTTCAATCTTCTCCCACGGTGTCAGCAGATCACTCAGACTGATCAGACAGAAATCGTGGATCAGCGGAGCACCCAGTACTGCCGCACCGCCAGTCGCTGCTGTTACACCGGGAATAATCTCCAGTTCTACTTCCGGATAGTTGACACCGACCTCATACATCAGTCCGGACATACCGTACACACCGGCATCTCCGCTGCAGATCATGGAAACTACTTTTCCCTTTTTTGCTTCTTCAAAAGCCATCACACAACGATCCACCTCTTTTTTCATGGGAGTGGTCAGGAATTCTTTCCCCGGAAAATGTTCTTTTACCAGATCTACATATACTGTATAGCCGATAATTACCTCACTTTTTTCCATTGCATGAATTGCCTTCAGTGTCATCTGTTCGTATTCTCCCGGTCCGATACCGATTACATATAATTTATTCAAAGCTCACACTCCATTTCTTTATTGTACACGCAGCGGTCACTCCCTCTGCGGCCTGTTTTCTCATGATAAATGTTCCGCCATCGCCGGCAAGGCTGGCACTTCGTTCGCATACATTGTCCACACCGGTGATCTTGCTGACAAATGCAGATGGCGTAAAGGTACCTTTTGCTTTTTCAAGTTCTTCTCCACGATAAGTCACAAAAGGAAGGTGGTATTTTTCACAGAACGCCAGCAGTCCCGGCTCTTCTTTTTTCAGATCGATGCTGGCTGCCAGGATAATCTGTTCTGCAGCTATTCCATGTTCTGACAGATACTTCTGAATCTGTGTTTCGATCTTTTCTTCCGGTGTGTTTTTCCTGCAGCCCACCCCGAGATACACATTTTTCGGATACAGATGAAGCATCCGAGTCTGCTCTGTTCCCAGGGCTTCTTCCTGTTCTCTGTCACTTTGCGGGATTGCAAACCATAAAGTTCCCTGTTTCCCATCCGGGCTTTCCGTCTTCCGGAATCGCAGCTGTGCCGGAATGGTCTGTTCTTTCGGAAAGACGAATCCTTCTCCGGCTCCCCAGGCAATAGTTTTTCCCCGGATCAGCAACGCCGCCATCTCTTTTGCCAGCTCCATATCAGAAATCACCAGATTGTTTTTCCGGGCGAAGACATCCACCGCAAAAGTGTGGTTTACGTCTGTCCCTGTGGTGATCACGGGTTGCGCTCCGATGCTTTCTGCAGCGAATTCCGTCAGTTCGTTTGCTCCGCCGAGATGACCGGAGAGAAGAGAGATCGCATAGCTGCCCTGTTCATCGATCACCACAACCGCCGGGTCTGTTTTCTTACTTACCACGAAAGGAGCGATGGTTCTCACAGCAATCCCGGTGGCACTGAAAAAGATGATTCCGTCCAGTCGTGGGATCCATTCTTCTGCCCATTCTCTCAGGGTTCCTTTCACCTTCCGAAAAGGATGTTTTTCAGGAAGCTCTACATATTTACTTTTCACAAAGCCATACACCTCCTGATCATGCTTTTGCAGATCTCTCAGAAGTTTTTCTCCAAGGACACAGCCATGTTCTGTGAATGCGATGATTCCTGTCTTTTTCATCTTATTTTGTTGCTTCCCGAAACTCTGTGGTGAATGCCGGATTATACAGTTCTGACCGGTCATAGTGGCTGTGAGCCACCACATCACCGATGATCATCAGTGCGGTCTTTGTAATATTGTTTTCTTTTGCTGTCTGTGCCAGCGTTCCTACTGTACAGACGAATGTTTTCTGATCTTCCCAGGTCGCTTTGTATACAATCGCTGCCGGAGTATCGGCGGTGTAACCACCCTCGATCAGTCTTCTGCTCAGTTCTTCTAACATGCCTGTACTTAAAAAGACAACCATCGTTGCCTGATGGGCCGCAAAAGACTGGATGCTCTCTTTTTCCGGTACCGGAGTTCTTCCTTCCATTCGGGTTATGATCACGCTCTGTGATACATCCGGCAGTGTGTATTCCAGGTTCAGCGCGGATGCCGCACCACAGAAGCTGCTGACACCCGGGCAATAATCAAATGCAATATTTTTTTCTTCCAGAACATCCATCTGTTCCCGGATCGCACCATACAAAGAAGGATCTCCGGTATGGAGACGTACCGTTGTCAGCCCCTTTTCTTCCGCTGCAAAGATCACATCCAGAACTTCTTCCAGTGTCATCTTCGCACTATTATAGATCTCACAGTTTTCTTTCGTGTAGTCAAGAAGCTGTGGATTGACCAGTGAGCCTGCATAGATCACTACGTCTGCTTCTTCCAAAAATTTTTTTCCTCTCAGTGTGATCAGATCCGGTGCACCGGAACCTGCTCCTACGAAATGTACCATATGTTTTCTCCTCTCTTGTCCCTGGCGTCAGGCACTCTTATTTTCTCTTATTTTTTATCTTTTACGATCAGAAGGGTATAATATCCTGCTTCTTCCGGTATCTCTTTGGCCGATGCATAGATTTTTTCCTCCGGCATGCCGCAGTTTTCGATCATTACGGCATTCTGTCCGCTTCTTAAAATGCTGTCTCTGACTTTTTTCAGGCGTTTACCGCTTTTCATCAGCACTTTGGTTCCCGGCAGTTTTAAAAGATCATCCATTTCTTCTGCTTTATAGGTCGCCGGAATCACATGGAGCGGTTCTGCCATCTCTGCCAGTCCCATATTAAAACGGGCCGCCACTGCACAGAAAGAAGTGATCCCGCTCACGATTTCCGCCTGATAACCGCGTTCCAGGATACGTTTATGTACATACAGATAAGTGGAATATATAGTAGGGTCTCCCAGTGTCAAAAACACCACATTTTTTCCCTGTTTCAGATAAGATTCCACTGCATCTGCGGCCTTATTATGATTGTCTTCCAGTACTGCCCTGTCTTTTGTCATCGGCATAGCCACCGGAATCAGTTCTTTTTCATCCAGTTTTGGATACGCTCCTTTTACGATCTGATAAGCGACACTGGCTTTTATATCGTTGCCTGGTACTGCGATCACAGGATTCTCGCGGATCAGACGAAGGGCTTTCAGTGTCAGCAGTTCCGGATCTCCCGGTCCCACTCCAAGTCCATATAATATTCCACTCATAGTTTTTTCTCCTCGTTTTTCTGTTGATTTGGTTTCTGTTCTTTATCTGCACATTGATCGTGTGCTTTTTTTTCTGCCTGCTTCATGATTTTTCGGGCGAGTTCCGGAACCTTCGAGGTTTCTGCCAGCTTTCCATATACATTGGAAAATAAGATAGTTCCCACTTCCAGCTGTTCGCCTGCCCTTTTATTCAGATAGAATTCTACCCGGTCACTGATTTCTTTCATCGTAGCTTCCAGATAACCCTTTCGTTTTAAAATCTCCACACTCTGCTCCGTGGTGATCGTATCAAGAATCTCTTTTGCTGTCTCCAGATCTGCGCCGGCGCGGATCGCATTCGCTGCCATCAGTTCGCTTCGACTGTCTGCCTGGCGGGAATGGGTATTCATGATTCCGCCGGCTACTTTCACAAATTTGCCGATATGGGAGATAAACAAGATACCTTTTACTCCCAGCTCTCTTGCCATATCCAGGGTCTCCCCCACATAATTGCTACATTTCATCGAATAGGTAAGATCCAGTCTTGTCTGTTCTTTTGAAAAAGCCTGACCGTAATTTCCCGGTGTAATCACCAGATAAGACCCGCCGCCTTCCACCAGCATCTTCATCTCCAGCCGCAGGCTGGCCACCAGTGCTGTCTCACTCATCGGGATCACGATGCCACTTGTTCCAAGAACAGAGATTCCGCCTTCGATACCCAGACGTGGATTAAACGTCTTTTTTGCAAGCTCCACTCCTGCCGGAATCTCAATCTGCACATCCAGACCTCCGGTGTAGTGATATTCTTTACAGACCTGCTCTACATTTTCAAGGATCATCTGCCTTGGAACCTTGTTGATCGCCGCCTCGCCAACTGCCTGCCACAGACCCGGTCTGGTCACTCTTCCTACGCCGATCCCTCCGTCCAAAGTAATCTGTGGTGCATCCCTGCGGGAAACGTTTGCATATACATAGATTCCCGTCGTTACATCCGGATCATCACCGCCATCCTTCTGCACGGCACAGCGCACCCTTCCCTCATCCATGGAAATCTCCTCGATCAGCAGATGCAGTAAAATTCCTTTTGGTGTCTGTAAAGCCACCTCTTCCACTTTTTCTCCGGTCAGCAGCATCCGCGTTGCCGCCTGCGCCGCAGCTGCCGCACAGGAACCGGTTGTATAACCGTAACGAAGTTTTCTGTTTTTTTCATCTACCGCATAATACCCTTCCAGACCGGTGCGGTGTGTTTTTTTATCCATATTATTTTTTCCAATCACAGTTTACTTTTGCTTTGTCTTGTTGCCTGCATACATGAACAAAGAATGTGTCTTGGCACATTCTCGCGGAGCGTTTTTTACTTTGCAGGAAAGCAGTTTCCTGTAAAGTAAAAAACCGTTGTCAAAAAGACAACGGTTTTCCTGCTCATTTCTATTCTGTAATCCTTCGGTTGCCGCAAATGTTTACAGTCCTCACCATACAGAGAGTACTCCGACTTTAACGGTAACGGACTTGTACAGGAATTTCACCTGTTTTCCTGCAACTGTATGTGATAAATTTTTCACGACAATATTATAAACTCTTTCCTGTAGGCTGTCAATGATGGATAGTATCAGGATTTTTTGATCCAGGTGCTGTAGAACGTCGTATTTTTATATGTAAATGCATGTGTTTTTTCCGGATCCAGATTCGCATTCTCAAATGCTTTTGGTGTCATAAATCCCAGATATTCCAGCATAGTATGACCTTCCGGAACCTTCAGTTCTTCCAGTATACCTTTCACTTCATCGCTCAGCTCATCGGTCTTGTTATTATCGTAAGCATCACAGATTGCTCTGGCGTTCGCAACAGCTTTTTTTGCATTTTCCATCGCTGTACCGCCTTTGCCGCTCACGATGAGATTCAGACTTTTTGTCAGTGCTCCGTCTCTTGCCACTTCAAACTGTGTTGCCTGATAAATCATATTTTTCGCTTCTGATGGATATGGAGCCGAGCTGGTCTTATTGGTCCGCATACGGTTTAACATAACCATCGCGACACCTGTCATACCGGTAAGTCCCTGGTTTGCCGACTCTGCATAGACAGCTGCCGCAAGGAACTCGTCCTCTGTTACATCCACACCCACCTGAGGATCGGAAAGATATGTTTTCTTTTCCACATTGTATTTTCTTCCATTCGCATCAGTCACCTGAAGATAACGGTTTTCCCGGTTCGTGCATAGTCCGTTGGCATCGAATGTATAAACATAACTTCCGAGGCTGTAATCTTTACCGGCTACCATTCTGCCGTATTTATCAATGTAATAACCACCGATCCCGGCTGTTCCCACCCAGTAATTATAGGCTTTCTCACCTACTTTTTCTGCACTATTCTTTGCGGTCGGTTTCAGATAATACCAGGTGCTTCCCTGCTTCAGCCAGCCGGTTACCATATAACCATTCTCGTCTAAGTAGTATTCTTTTCCGCCTACAGTCTTCCAGCATTTCTTTGCATAGGTGCCATCTTCCTGTACCAGCATCCAGCGGTCTCCGTTCAGTACCCAGTAAGCCTGAGCCTTTGTTTTTGACTGATCCCATACACCATTGGCATCCACATAGCTGTTTCCGATCCAAGTGTCTGTCTCCATGGCTCCGCTTCCATTCATGTAATACCAGGTGCTTCCCAGCTGTAACCAGCCGGTTACCATAGCTCCATTACCCGGATTCAGATAGTACCAGTTGTTTCCAAGCTTCAGCCAGCCGGTTACCATCCAGCCGGCTCCGTCAAAATAATACCAGCTTCCGTTGATCATTTCCCAGTTATTTCTGGTATAGCTTCCGTCTGCATGACGATACCACCAGCGGCTTCCGCTCTGTATCCAGCCGGCCTGTGCTTTTACTTTCCCCGGGATCCAGGCTCCGCTTCCGTCTACATAATTGTTTCCGATCCAGGTATCTGCCTGCATCATTCCACTTTCATTCAGATAATACCAGGTACTTCCCAGCTGGATCCAGCCCGTTGCCATCGCTCCGCTTTCTGTCAGATAATACCAGCCGCTCGGGCGTTTTAACCAGCCGGTTACCATCCAGCCAGCTCCGTCAAAGTAATACCAGGCTCCATTGATCACTTCCCATCCATTGGTGGTATAGCTTCCGTCTGCATGACGGTACCACCAGCGGTTTCCATTTCGGATCCACTGATTGACATCCACTACAGCCCGTGGCTGTACCTGTGCCTGAGGTTCTGCCTCTGAAGCCGCCTGTTCACCGGTCTGTGTCGTCTGCGGTTCTGCCTGTTCGCCGGTCTGTGCCGTCTGCGGTTCTATCTGTTCTCTGCTCTTATCTGCAGCTGTTCTGTTTTCTGCTGTTTCGGTTTCGTCTGTCTGTACCTCTGCCGCACTATCTGCTGCATATTCCTCTGCCTGTTCTTTGTTTTCTGTTTCGTTCTCCTGCCCGGCCACCTGGGATGCTTCCTGTGTCACTACCGGCTGCGGAACACTTGCCAGTGCCCCGGTCGGTGTCAGCATGGTAACTGTAAGGCATCCTGCCAGTAATCTGCTTACGTATTTTTTCTTCATATGTATTTCCTTCTATTGTACTTTCTTCTATTGTATTTTCTTCTATGTCTGAAGCATTGCACTCTTCTCGATTATACAAGAAACAATGTTCTGGTTTCTTTGCCGCAGCTTTTATTATAACTTTGTTACAAATCTTTGTCAATTTCTTTGCATTTTCCTCAGCACTTTTTTCAGATAATTATACAGATCAACCCGCCTTTGCTGTCATTGACAATCTTTTGCATCGTATCCTGCAGCTTCACCTGACTTTCTTCGCTGATCTGAGCAATCTTGGTACGGATGCCGTCTTCTACCAGCTGTTCGATGGATTTTCCGAAAATATTGGTCTCCCACATACCATCATCGGTATTTTTTTCATTTTCTTTGATGAATGTGATCAGATCGTGCGCCTGTTCCTCGCTTCCTACAATCGGTGCAATCTCCGTCTCAATATTCGCTTTGATCATATGGATGGACGGACTGACCGACTTGATCTTAACACCGTATTTGTTTCCCTGACGGATCACAACCGGTTCTTCCAGTGTGATCTCATTTTTCTCGGGGATCACCACACCATAACCTGTTCCACGTACGGATTCGATGGCCTGCTGGACTTTTGTATATTCCTGTTTCATCTGCGCCAGCTCTTTCAGCGTATGGATCAGCTGATACTCGCTCTCTATCGTCACACCGGTCATCTCGCTCATCACCTGATAATAATAGGGATCTTCGATCTGAATACGGACTTTTACCACGCCGTTGGAAAGGTTGATTTCTTCCAGTGTGACTGATTTGACATAGTTACTGTCCATCTCCAGATTTTCCTGCCGGATATCACGGATATATTCCATGGTTCCCATCTTCTCTTTCATCTGTTTCAACAGATCTTCTTTCAGATAATGGGTAACCGGAAGCAGTTCCACCCATTTTGGTATGTAATATTCGATCTGACGCACCGGGAATTCATAAAGAATCTTTTCCAGGATCCGGAGCACATCTTCTTTTCGAAGTTGTTCACAGTTTACCCCGAGTACCGCTGCCTGATATTTTTCTTCCAGTTCTCTTACCAGCTTCTGTGCCTCTTCCCCGTACGGCTTTTTCGAATTCACAAGAATCAAAAATGGTTTCCCCTGTTTTTTGAGTTCCTGTACTGTCTTTTCTTCTCCATCCACAAAATTTTTACGCGGAATATCACCGAAGGAACCGTCGCAGGTTACTACGAGACCGATGGTAGAATGTTCCTGGATCACTTTTCTGGTTCCGATCTCTGCCGCCTGATGAAACGGAATCTCCTGTTCATACCAGGGGGTTTTTACCATTCGTTCTTTTTCCTGCTCCATATCCCCTGTAGCTTCAGGCACCATAAATCCCACGCAGTCGATCAGTCGGATCTTCACCGGAATCTCTTCTCCCAGATTTACATTCACCGCTTCCCTGGGAATAAATTTGGGTTCCACTGTTGTAATTGTTTTTCCTGAACCGGAAACCGGCAGCTGATCCCGCACCTCCGCAGCATCCTGTTCTTCCATTCCCGGAAGTGCCAGAAGTTCCATGAACCGCCGGATAAATGTGGATTTGCCCGTCCGGACCGGTCCTACCACCCCCAGAAGAAATTGACCCTTCGTACGGGCTTGTATATCTTTGTAGACAGCAAATGGCTCCATATAGAAAAATCCTCCTCACCTATACTACTACTCAGTATATGTGAGAAGAATTTTCTCTAATACCAGATTTTTTATTTTTCACAGGGGGATGGATTCTCTTGTGCCATATTTCTCCGCAGCTGTTCCAGATACTGTTTTTCTTTTTTACTCAGTACTGCATCTTCAAGAAGTTCCGGACGGTTCTGAAGGGTTCGCAGGATAGACTGCTCTCTCCTCCACTTTTCAATATTCGCATGATGACCGGAAAGCAGCACATCCGGTACTTTTTTCCCCATCCATTCTGCCGGACGGCTGTACTGCGGATATTCCAGAAGATTGTCATGGAAGGAATCAAATTCCGCGGATTCTTCATTATTCAACACTCCCGGCACAAAACGGGAAATTGCATCCATCATTACCAGTGCCGGAAGTTCCCCGCCTGTCAGTACATAATCACCGAAGCCAAGAAACAGGCGGGTGATACCGATGTTATACTGACGGATGATTAACGTATATTCCTCCTGGGGAACATCGGTATCCGCCATCATATCGTTAGCCAGCTTTTGCTTCTGAAAGGGAACTGTTACGTAAATATCTCCTTCCTTTTCATAAACAGCCGTTGGCTTGTATGCTTTCCAAAGCGACTCATTCCTTGATAACTCGGTATCGAAATCAAGGAAATCAAATAAGTGATAGTTCGTTGGTTTCATCTATTTTATTGATTAAATATCGTTTATTGATTACTATAATTATCATATTAGTTTGAATGATTACCATACTAGTCTAGTTCTAATGATTATTACACTAGTTTATTGATTGCTATACTAGTACATTAATGACTATGTTAA
>OLOP01001994.1_pt1 | contig 12045 bp, 10 predicted proteins | sample 1672381 | NCBI WGS metagenome assembly OLOP01 (sample SAMEA3136678, study PRJEB25190) | human gut metagenome | biome: human gut; feature: human-associated habitat; material: faeces | place: Austria | collected 2013 | reverse complement strand
AGAGCGTCGCCTTGGTAAGGCGGAGGTCGGCGGTTCGATTCCGCTAGGCAGCTTATATATTTAAGAAGCAGAGTTGTATTTCCGGTTGGAAGGTACAATGTCTGCTTTTTTTTCACTTGTCCGTGTGTAGAAAGTGTGATAAACTAAAGGACATGAATCAAAACTGTCCACAGGACAATGATTGAGATGCATGACAAGAAAAAGACTGCCATATAATGGCAGATTATGAAGTAATAGAGAGATGCGAGGAGGAACTTCAATGGCAGAAGAAGCTGTATCAAAGAATTTTATAGAACAGGAAATTGAAAAAGATCTTGCAGAAGGCGTATACGATCATGTATGTACCCGTTTCCCACCGGAACCGAACGGATACCTTCACATCGGACATGCAAAGTCTATCCTTTTAAACTACGGACTTGCACAGAAATATAACGGAACATTCCATATGCGTTTTGATGATACCAACCCGACAAAGGAAAAGACTGAGTTCGTTGAGTCTATCAAAGCGGATATCAAGTGGCTGGGTGCTGACTGGGGAGATCACCTTTACTTTGCATCTGATTATTTTGATCAGATGTATGAGTATGCGATCAAACTGATCAAGAAAGGAAAAGCTTATGTCTGTGACCTGACAGCGGATCAGATCCGTGAGTACAGAGGAACTCTGACAGAGCCGGGAAAGGACAGCCCGTACCGTGACAGAAGTGTGGAAGAGAACCTGGAGCTTTTTGAAAATATGCGTGCAGGCAAGTATGCAGACGGAGAGAAGGTTCTCCGTGCGAAGATAGATATGGCATCACCGAATATCAATATGAGAGATCCGATCCTCTACCGTGTAGCCCGTATGACACATCATAATACCGGTGATAAGTGGTGCATCTACCCGATGTATGACTTTGCACATCCGATCGAGGATGCAATCGAAGGAATCACTCATTCTATCTGTACACTGGAATTTGAAGATCACAGACCGCTTTATGACTGGGTAGTAAGAGAATGTGAATTTGCAAATCCACCGCGTCAGATCGAATTTGCAAAATTATACCTGACGAACGTAGTTACAGGAAAGCGTTACATCAAGAAACTTGTAGAAGATAAGATCGTAGACGGATGGGATGATCCGAGACTGGTTTCTATCGCAGCACTTCGTCGCCGTGGATTCACACCGGAATCTATCAAGATGTTCGTTGACCTGTGCGGAGTTTCCAAAGCACAGAGCTCTGTAGATTATGCAATGCTCGAGTACTGCATCCGTGAGGATCTGAAGCTTAAGAGAGCACGTATGATGGCAGTCCTTGATCCGATCAAGCTTGTGATCGATAACTATCCGGAAGGACAGATTGAATATCTGGATGCACCGAATAATCTTGAGAATGAAGAACTTGGAAGCCGTCAGCTTCCATTTGGAAGAGAGCTTTATATTGAGAGAGAAGACTTTATGGAAGAGCCTCCGAAGAAATATTTCCGTCTGTTCCCAGGCAACGAAGTACGTCTGATGAATGCTTACTTTGTAACTTGTACAGGATTTGAAAAGGATGAAGATGGTAATGTAACTGTTGTACATTGTACTTATGATCCGGAGACAAAGAGCGGTTCCGGATTCACAGGAAGAAAAGTAAAAGGAACGATCCACTGGGTAGAGGCAAGTACAGCACTTCCGGCAACCGTAAGACTGTATGAGAACCTGATCGACGAAGAAAAGGGTGTCTACAATAAAGAAGACGGTTCCCTGAACCTGAATCCGAATTCTCTTACAGAGAAAGAAATCTTTGTAGAATCAAACTTTGCAGATGCAAAAGCATATGAAAGCTTCCAGTTTGTACGTCAGGGATATTTCTGCGTGGATTCTCATGATTCGTCTAAAGAACATCTGGTATTTAACAGAATCGTTTCGCTGAAGAGTTCATTCAAGCTGCCAAAATAAAGAAAGCAGTCTTGCTCAGAATTTAATTGCAAATAATGTGTTAGTCGACAGTTTTTGAAAAGAAATGGCAATGAAAAACCCGGTAAGAATGAAAAATTCTTCCGGGTTTTGGTTTTATGCAGAAAATGATAAGCTGTAAGAAAAGTTCTTTCTTAAACTTCTTCTGAAGCCGGATCGGATTCTTTGGAATCAGTTTCCGGTGTCTGGGAAGCGGCTTCTGGTCCGGCTTCTGCATCGTCAGTTTTTTCTTCAGACTCTTCAGAGGTTTCTTCCTTTGCAGAAGATGGAGTAAGAGTTGTGTAACCACGCTCTGGCACTTCGCCAAGATCATCGTCCAGTTCAAAATCATCCTCTTCAAAAGAGTCATCGAACTCGTCTTCCGGTTCTTCATTATGTCGGTTCTTTAACCAGTAATATGCACCGGCACCAGCTGCGCCTGCGGCAGTCAGTCCGAGCAGGATTTTACCAAAATTTTTAGCCATGTTGCTGCTCCTTTCTTGATCTCGTCCTGTCAGATATGGCAGATGAGATAGTTCGTCATGAAATATAGTATACATGAATAATTTTATTGTAATACTTTTATTTGAAAAGGGAAAGTAAAATATTTATAAAAGAACCAGAAAAACAACAAAAATAAGGAAGTGTTGTACGATTATAAGCAGCTGGAATGTTGTGAAAGAATAAAAATTGTGTTACGATATAGAATAGTATCTAAAGAGAGGAAGACCGCGAATGAGAGAATTTACAAAATACCATGATACCAGCAAGTCAGTCAAAGAACGTGCCAAGACAAAAGTATTTGGTGCAGTGTACAGCCATACCGCGATTATTCTTCTGCTGATTCTTCTTCAGATTGGTATTATGGTTCTCACTTTTACATATCTGGGAAATTACAGTACCTATATGAACGGAGTGATATCGCTTCTTTCTTTTATCACAGCGATTTATATTTTCAATGAAAAAGGGAATCCGGCGTTTAAGATGACGTGGATCCTGTTTGTGTTCCTTGTCCCGGTGGTCGGAGTTGGATTTTATCTGTTTACAAAAGCAGGAATCGGAACCAAATATCTGGGTGCCAGACTGGAGAAGCTTCGAGTGGAGACTGAACCTTATATGCAGCAGAATGAATATGTCGTCCATGCGATGAAAGGTGGAAGGGTTGCGAATGCCAATCTGTCACATTTTCTTTATAATCAGGTGGGATTTCCGACTTATGGGAACTCACAGGCACAGTATTTTCCGCTGGGAGATGACAAATTTCCGGTTCTGATCGAAGAACTGAATAAGGCAGAAAAATTTATTTTCATGGAATATTTTATTATCGGGGAAGGATATGTGTGGGACACTGTCCTGGAGGTCCTGCGTAAAAAGGTGAAAGAGGGCGTGGAAGTACGCCTGATGTATGACGGAACCTGCAGTATCAGCCTTTTGCCGTATGAGTATCCGAAGCAGCTCCGGGAATATGGAATCCAGTGCAAGGAATTTGGACCGATCGTACCCATTCTTTCTACCAGCCAGAATAATCGGGATCACCGGAAAATCTGTGTGATTGACGGAAAGGTTGCATTTACCGGAGGTGTCAATCTGGCAGATGAATATATCAACAAGAAAGTCCGGTTCGGACACTGGAAAGATACAGCGATCAAAATCGAAGGTGATGCCGTGCAGAGTTTTACCATGATGTTCCTGCAGATGTGGAATATTACGGAGAGACAGCCGGAGGATTATGCAAAGTATCTGACAGAAAAGCAGCCGGGATTCAGCCGCAAAGATGGTTATATCATTCCATACGGAGACAGTCCGTTCGATCATGAAAATGTAGGAGAAGAAGTGTATTTCCACATTCTGAATCATGCGAAGAAGTATGTGCATATTATGACACCGTATCTGATCCTGGACAATGAGATGATTGATGCGCTGACAAGAGCTGCAAAAGGTGGAATAGAAGTGCAGATTATTATGCCACATATTCCGGATAAGCCGTATGCATTTTATCTTGCGAAGACTTATTATGAGGAACTGATCGCAGGTGGGGTAGAAATCTATGAATATACGCCTGGATTTGTTCATGCAAAAGTATTTACTTCAGACGATGATACGGCGACAGTAGGCAGTATCAATCTGGATTACCGCAGTCTTTATCTGCATTTTGAATGCGGTGTTTTCATTTACCGCAATCCGGTGGTGCGTGATATTGAAAAAGATTTCCAGGAGACCCTTGCAAAATGCCAGAAGGTGACGATGACGGAGGTCAGAAACCGGAGCACTTTTGTGAAAATATATGGTCAGGTTTTAAGACTTGTGGCACCGCTGATGTAGGAAAACACTCAGAGAGCAGTAAAATCAAGAAAAATGCGGAATTTTCGGGAAGTAGCTGAAAATAAGAGTGTACTTTTTAGCTGAAATGTAGTATAATTCAATCGGTGTCTTTATAAGGGACATTGATTATATTTATAAGTAGGAGTTATCCCGATGAAAAAAGAGGGATGACACTGTGGATATATTTCACAGATAGCCAAGAACACGCAGGAGGATTTATTATGGTTAAAGCAGTAGTAGGTGCGAACTGGGGAGACGAAGGAAAAGGTAAGATCACAGATATGCTTGCCGAGAAAGCTGATATCATCATTCGTTTCCAGGGTGGAGCAAATGCCGGACATACAATTATCAATGATTACGGCAAATTCGCTCTTCATACATTACCGTCAGGAGTTTTCTACGGACATACAACCAGTATCATCGGCAATGGTGTCGCTGTAGATATCCCGGTTCTTTTCAAGGAAATCCAGTCAATCATTGACAGAGATGTTCCGATGCCGAAGATTCTGGTGTCAGACCGTGCACAGATGGTGATGTCTTATCACAAGAATTTTGATGCATATGAGGAAGAGAGACTGGGCGGAAAGTCGTTCGGATCTACAAAGTCTGGTATTGCACCGTTCTATTCAGACAAGTATGCAAAGATCGGTTTCCAGATCAGCGAGCTTTTTGAAGACGAAGCTGAACTTAGAGAAAAGGTAAATCGTGTAGCAGAGCAGAAGAATGTTATGCTGGAACACCTTTATCACAAACCGTTAATCAATCCTGATGAGTTATATAACGAACTGATGGAATACAAAGAAATGGTAGCACCGTATGTATGTAACGTTTCTCTGTATCTTAACGAAGCACTCAAGGAAGGTAAAGAAATTCTTCTTGAAGGACAGCTGGGAACATTAAAGGATCCGGATCATGGAATTTACCCAATGGTAACTTCTTCTTCTACACTGGCAGCTTACGGTGCAATCGGTGCCGGAATCCCGCCGTATGAGATCAAACAGATCGTTACAGTATGTAAAGCCTACTCAAGTGCAGTAGGAGCAGGTGCCTTTGTAAGTGAGATTTTTGGCGAAGAAGCAGATGAACTCAGAAGACGTGGTGGAGACGGCGGAGAATTCGGCGCAACAACAGGTCGTCCGAGACGTATGGGATGGTTTGACTGTGTAGCATCCAAATATGGATGCCGTATGCAGGGAGCTACAGATGTAGCATTTACTGTTGTTGATGTACTTGGATACCTGGATGAAATTCCGGTATGTGTAGGATACGAGATCGACGGAGAAGTTACAACAGAATTCCCGACAACACATCTTCTTGAGAAAGCAAAACCAGTACTCAAGACACTTCCGGGATGGAAATGCGACATCAGAGGAATCAAGAAATACGAAGATCTTCCGGAGAACTGCAGAAACTACATTGAGTTTATCGAAAAAGAAATCGGATATCCGATCACAATGGTTTCTAATGGACCGGGAAGACATGATATCATCTTCAGAAATAAATAGGAATATAAAAAAGGGCAGGGCTTTTTTAAGTCCTGCCTCATTTTTATGGTAAATTATCAAATTGTGATAATGGTTGGTTATGTATTACAGTAAGTACACTCCGCGGGATGCGGCTTCTTCGAGGACGTCGTCCGGCCAGATGGAGGACTGGACTTCTCCGATGTGGGCTTTGCGGAGATAGAACATACAGATTCGGGACTGTCCGATTCCGCCTCCGACTGTGTACGGAAGTTTTCCGTTCAGTAACGCTTTCTGGAAATCCATCTCGGCGCGTTCTTCGCAGCCGGCTTCCTTTAACTGACGGCGGAGTGCATCTTCATCGACACGGATACCCATGGAAGAAAGCTCCAGTGCGATATCGAGTACCGGATAGTAGACGATGATATCACCGTTCAGTTCCCAGTCATCGTAGTCAGGTGCACGTCCGTCATGACGCTGTCCGGAGGCAAGGGTCTTACCGATCTGTTTGATGAATACGGCACCTTTGGCTTTGGCAAAGTGGTATTCACGTTCCTTTGGTGTCTTGTCCGGATACATGGTTTCCAGTTCCTGGGATGTGATGAAGCTGATTTCATCCGGAAGGAATTCTTCAATATAATTGTAACGGCGTGCCATGTAGGCTTCGGTTTCTTTGAGTGCACTGTATACTTTTCCTACAGTGTATTCCAGTGTCTCCATGTTGCGTTCTTCTTTGGAAATTACTTTTTCCCAGTCCCACTGGTCAACATAGATGGAATGGATGTTGTCAGTATCTTCATCTCGGCGGATAGCGCTCATATCAGTATAAAGTCCTTCTCCTGAATGAAAGCCGTAGCGCTTTAAGGCGTAACGTTTCCATTTTGCAAGAGAGTGGACGATCTCAACTTCGCGGTCTTCCTGTTCTTTGATGCCAAATGCAACCGGGCGTTCTACTCCGTTCAGGTTATCGTTCAGTCCGGATTCCGGGCGGACGAAAAGAGGAGCGGATACACGCGTCAGATGCAGAGATTTGGCAAGTGCGCGTTCAAAGTGGTCTTTTACTTCTTTGATAGCCACTTCAGTCTCGCGGATCGTAAGTGGAGAATGGTAATTCTCCGGTATCTGCAAATTGTTCATGATGTTCTTCCTTTCTTACTACTCACTATGTCTAGTTTAGTGAATTGACGTGGTGTTGTCAATCATATTTTCTTAAGAAACAACTTATGATTTTTTTAGAGAATCTCCATAGTAAGGTCACAGAACACGGCTATACTCTTAAAATAAAACATTCATCATAAAAAAGAAAAAGTCATAAATCAGAAAATAAGAACATATATTAAAGATGTCGGGGAAATGCCGGATGAGGCTTATACCAGAAGGCAGACAGACGAAAAAACTGTAGACAGGAGGTAACAAGATATGCAGAAAGAGAAGAATATCAGCACACAGGAAGTCATTTCCATGGAAGAATATCTAAATAAGAGACAGAAGATCAGAGAACAGGAGAAAAAACGATTCGGTGGCAGATTCGGCGAAGAGAAAAGCCCTGCCTGGATGATGGCAGAGCTTTATGTATGAGATGTTAATATTCACTGTGAAAGTCGTCATCATTCCTGTGAATCAGACGATAAACCAGGATGTAGGCGTAACTCATAACCGGCACAAGAATCGTGCAGGCAACAGATGCTTTCAGAAGTCCTAATGATCTGGATTTGTCGATAAATGCAAATACCAGAGTGCTGACGTACATCAGGAACAGAAGAATTGCACAGATAAGAGCCGCAAAACGCTTGAATTTTTTCATAACAACCACCTTCGTACTGTACTTTATCTCTATTATATAGATAAAAAACAATTTCTACAAGAAAATGTTTTGCAAACAGTCGAAAAATGCTGTATGATATATGAAGTGATAAAGAACAAAAAGGAGAATTTACAGTATGAGTACATTATTAGAACAGTGGAGAGATACCGCTTACTCGAAAGAGATGGATAAAGCTTCTCTGCAGAAGTTCTGGGGAACCTATTTCCAGACTGAAAAAGAGATCTATGAAAAGCTGCTTGAGAATCCGGACGAAGAAGTAAAAGGAACTGTAAAGGAACTTGCTGAAAAATATGGCATTAATGTATTTACAATGACAGGATTCCTTGATGGAATCAATGACAGCCTGAAAGTGGCTAATCCAATTGAAACAATGGATGAGGACACTGAGGTAAGTCTTGCTTTTGATAAAGAACTGCTTTACAAGAACATGGTAGATGCAAAAGCTGACTGGCTGTATGAACTGCCACAGTGGGATAAGATTTTTACAGAAGAAAAGAAAAAAGTCCTTTACAAAGAACAGAAAAACGCACGTACAATCCACGTAGAAAAGAAAGTTTATCCAAACGATCCATGTCCGTGCGGAAGCGGTAAAAAATATAAAAAATGCTGTGGTAAGAACAAATAAGTTCTGATAGAAATTTTCAATACATTTTTTTGAACGTGTTGACAAATGAAAATCCCATGGTATAATGTTAGCAAATGCGATGAAGAGAAGAGTAGAACGCAGAAAAATCCCAGAGAGAGAGGTCTTAGGCTGAGAGCCTCTTATTACAGAAGCGTTTGAAGACCACCTCCGAGCGGCTGTAAAACAGTCCGGCTGGATACCGTTATCATCCACAAAGAGGTCCTGGAAATCAGGACAAGCGGGGTGGAACCGCGGGTATACAAAGTAACTCGTCCTCTGCAGCAGATATTTCTGTTGCAGAGGTTTTTTATTTTAAAAGTTAAGTTGTCTGGAAAAGATGTACTAGAAAATTTGAAGGAGCATATTGCACAAAAGAAATTCAGCCAATTCACTTTTTGCGCAATGGAGATGAAACTCAAAAATCGTGGAAGCCATTGCTGAACACGATTTTCGTTCTAAGAGGTTCATCGGAATGCCCTTGCGCAATGGAATTGGATGAAATTCTTTTGTGCAATATGCGGTCTTGAATTACAGACAGTAGCTTTTACAGAAAGGATGATCTAATGGAAAGTATTTACGATTGTTTCAAGCTGAACAATGATATGAAAATCCCATGCGTTGGTTTTGGAACTTACAAAGCAGCAGAAGGGAATAACGTAGAGATTTTAAAGACTGCCATAGAAGCAGGATATCGCTATTTTGATACTGCATCCTTTTATCAGACCGAAGATTTTTTAGGGCAGGCGATCCGTGAAAGCAATCTTCCAAGAGAGGATTTTTTCCTTGTATCCAAGATGTGGAAAGATGAAATGGGATATCAGCAGACAAAGGATGCATTAGAAAAGAGTCTGAAAAGACTTGGTACCGATTATCTGGACATCTATCTGATCCACTGGCCAAGACCGTCGGCTGACTGTGAGAACTGGAAAGAACTGGATCTTGAGACCTGGAGGGCGATGGAAGAACTTCAGAAAGAAGGAAAAATCCGGGGACTTGGACTCAGCAATTTTCTTCCGCACCATATTAAGAACATTCTGGAGAATGGAACAGTAAAACCAGTTGTCAACCAGCTGGAACTGCATCCGGGTTATATGCAGCAGGCTGCTGTGCAGTATTGTAAAGAGCATGGTATTCAGATGCAGGCATGGAGCCCGATCGGAAGACGGCGGATTCTGGAAGATGGACTGATCCTTGAACTTGCCGGAAAGTATCAGGTTTCACCGGCGCAGCTGTGTCTGAGATTCCTGCTTCAGAATGATATCATTCCGCTTCCGAAATCATCTTCGATGGAGCGGATGAAACAGAATATGGATCTGTTCCATTTTGAGATCAGCGAAGAGGATGTATCGAGACTGGCAACTATGCCACAGGCAGGATGGTCAGGAGAACATCCGGATCCGGAGCTTGCACAGAAAAATGTTGTATAATCAGAAATTATAAAATAAAGAGAGGAACAAAAAGACTATGAAAATCACATTAAAAGATGGATCAAGCAAAGAATATGCACAGAGCATGTCTGTAATTGATATTGCAAAAGATATCAGTGAAGGACTTGCAAGGGTTGCAACAGCAGGAGAAGTTGACGGAGAAGTTGTTGATTTAAGAACTGTGATCGACAAAGACTGTGAGCTGAACATTCTTACATTCAATGATGAAAAAGGAAAAGGTGCATTCCGTCACACAACATCTCACATTATGGCACAGGCAATCAAGAGACTGTATCCGGATACAAAACTTGCGATCGGACCTTCAATTGAAGATGGATTCTATTATGATATTGACCGTGAGACTCCGCTTGTAGCAGAAGACCTGGAAAAGATCGAAGCTGAGATGAAGAAAATCGTTAAAGAAGATCTTCCAATTAAACAGTATACAATGCCAAGAGCGGAAGCAATCGCATATTTTAAAGAAAAAGATGAACCATATAAAGTGGAACTGATCGAAGACCTTCCGGAAGATTCCGTAATCAGCTTCTATTCACAGGGAGAATTTACAGATCTTTGTGCAGGACCTCACCTGATGAGCACAAAACCGGTAAAAGCATTCAAACTTACAAGCCTTGCAGGAGCTTACTGGCGCGGAAGTGAAAAGAATAAGATGCTTCAGAGAGTTTATGGTACTTCCTATCCGAAGAAAGCAGAGCTTGAAGAATATCTGCATATGATGGAAGAAGCAAAGAAGCGTGACCATAGAAAACTTGGAAAAGAACTTGGACTTTTCATGATGAGAGAAGAAGGACCGGGATTTCCATTCTTCCTTCCAAAAGGAATGGAACTGAAGAACCAGCTGCTTGATTACTGGAGAGAGATCCACAAAAAAGCCGGCTATGTTGAAATTTCAACACCGATTATGTTGAGCCGCCATCTCTGGGAAACATCAGGACACTGGGATCACTACAAAGACAATATGTATACAACTGTGATCGATGATGAAGATTTCGCTATCAAACCAATGAACTGCCCAGGAGGAATTCTTGTATATGAATCTGAACCACGTTCATACCGTGACCTTCCGCTTCGTATGGGAGAACTTGGACTGGTTCACCGTCATGAAAAATCAGGACAGCTTCATGGACTGATGCGTGTAAGATGCTTTACACAGGATGATGCACATATCTTCATGACACCAGAGCAGGTACGTGATGAGATCAAAGGCGTTGTAAAACTGATCAATGAAGTTTACAGTCTGTTTGGATTTAAATACCATGTGGAGCTTTCTACAAGACCGGAGGACAGCATGGGAAGTGATGAAGATTGGGATATGGCTACTGAAGCCCTTCGTGGCGCATTGGACGATCTGGGACTTCCATATGTAGTAAATGAAGGAGATGGAGCGTTCTACGGACCGAAGATCGACTTCCATCTGGAAGATTCTATCGGAAGAACATGGCAGTGTGGAACCATCCAGCTTGATTTCCAGCTTCCGCTCAGATTTAACCTTGAATACACAGGAGCAGATGGTGAGAAACATCGTCCGATCATGATCCACCGTGTAATCTTCGGATCGATCGAAAGATTTATCGGTATCCTGATCGAGCATTTTGCAGGGGCATTCCCGACATGGCTTGCACCGGTACAGGTTAAGGTGCTTCCGATTTCGGACAAATACATGGATTATGCACAGAAGGTTCTGGATGAACTGAACAATTCAGGTGTTCGTGCAGAAATTGATACACGTGCAGAGAAGATCGGATACAAGATACGTGAAGCACAGATGAAGAAGATCCCGTATATGCTGGTTGTCGGAGCAAAAGAAGAAGAGGACGGACTGGTATCTGTAAGAAGCCGTTTTGAAGGGGATGAAGGACAGAAGTCACTGACGGACTTCCTTGCAGCAATCAAGATGGAGATCCAGGCCAAAACAGCAAGGGAAGTAAAAAAAGAAGACGATAAATAGAGTTTTAAATAAAATCTGAATAAGAAATAAAACTTTCGGGCATAATGATACTGATTTTCAAAAAGGAGGTAACATTATGCCTGAATTAAAATGTACAGTACAGACATGTATGCACAACAAAGATTTTTATTGTGATCTGAACGCAATTACGGTGGGAGGAAAATCTGCACGGAAAGCTGCAGAGACAAGTTGTGACAGCTTTGAAGAAAGAAAAAGCGGCACCTACAGCAATGTGACTGGTGAGGCGGGTCCGACAAGCAAGATCGACTGCAAGGCCACGGAGTGCCAGTACAATAAGGAATGCCAGTGCTATGCAGGAAAGATCAGTGTGGAGGGCAGCAAGGCATGCAGCTGTGATGAGACGGAATGTGCAACTTTCAGTTGTGGATGTGCGTAGATGAAAGTGATGGGTGTGGGAGAGTTTCTCCTGCATCCATTTTTTTGTGTATACGATGAGCCAAGTGCAGATTTGTGCTTGCACAAGGATCTGCAT
>OLOP01001989.1_pt1 | contig 12063 bp, 7 predicted proteins | sample 1672381 | NCBI WGS metagenome assembly OLOP01 (sample SAMEA3136678, study PRJEB25190) | human gut metagenome | biome: human gut; feature: human-associated habitat; material: faeces | place: Austria | collected 2013 | reverse complement strand
AAAATACTTGTTTAAAAATTATCGCATTTGTTCGAAATCTAGGATTTAATCCTGGTAACTCAAACTTTGATGAATCAGTAGACAGTATGATAATTATCCGTGCAAGTGATTTAGAAAGAACAGATACATTTGGTGATAAAATTATTGCAGTAAATAGTAATCGTAGTTTCGAAAGAAAACGTTTTCTTATCGCTTATGAATTTGCTCGCTATATCTTAAATTATGGTGGAGAAAGGTTTTTTAAGCATACAAAGGAAACGTCTGTCTGTGAAGAAAATTTATCTTATTTTGCTTTAGCATTGTTAATGCCAAAAAATTCATTTAAACAGTATTATAACAAGTTAAGAATAAATGGAGCGTTTGGTAATAGTTTAGTAATTCAATTATCTTCTGAATATCAAGTTGCTTTAGAAAATGTTTCTCAGCGTATTCAAGATTTAAAGGGTTTAGGGGAGTTAAATGATATAGATGAGTGATAGAACAAATATGAATACTTTTGAAGAATTTAGTAACATTCCCAGTGATACAGTTTCAGCATTTAATGATAAATACACAACCGAAGAGCAAAAACATCGTGACACCGAAGTTACAAAGCTGTTAGTAGCTTATGTAAAAACATATGAAAATAAGATTGAAAAGAATTCACATAAGCAAGACATTTTATTTTATACATGCCTTGCTATAATTGACGTATTTGCAATTATTTTCATCGCAGCAATCGTTGCTGCATTCCTTAGAATCACAAGTGTTTCTTATACCGGTTTAGCCACGATAATAACGGCAAGTGTATCTTTTATTTCTTTAGTTATTGGGTTACTTACCATTATAACAAAATACTTCTTCCCAGAAAACGATGAGCAATACATAACAAAAATTGTAGAAACAATACAGCAAAATGATTTAGAAAATAAAAAAGAGAATGCTAAGAATGTAAATCCCATTGATAGTAATTAATCCAAAATTCTAATCTCAAAGACTTAATAACTATTTACGCAGAACAACTCGTGTGCTAAAATGGTAATAGCAAACCATGCTTTAGCCAAGTATTCACTATAAACTTCTAAAAACAAAAGGAGAGTAATAATTATGAAAAAAAGATTTTTATTGGTCGGAGCTTTAGCCACGACTCTAACTTTTGGAGGATTTTTCACACCAAAGTTAGTCAAAGCAGCTACACCGACTACTCAGGCTGAAAAGGAAAATAACGATTATTATGTGCTCCCAAATGGGGAGCATTTTTTGACTAAAAGAACCCTTAAGAATGGAAAGACATTGGAGTTTTATAATCTTGAAACGTATGGTAATGGGCGTGGACTAACTGGTAATTTGCGTTACGATGGTGAAGAGTTTCAACTTGATAATTATAGTCTTGAACTTCAAAAAGGTGATATTCAGAATCCAGGTTATGATCCTTTAGATAAATCAACACAAAAATTCAGTGTTTACGCAAATCCAGAAACCTACTTCCCAGCACTCACAGCAACCAAAAAAGTAAATGACTTGATACAGAAATACAAAGACCCAAGTAAGAGTATGCTGCCAGAGAACGTGGATAAAACATCAGAATTGTACTTAGACATGAAATCCTGTGCTGATGAAGCCATAAAGGATTGTAAGACTGAGTATGATAAGATAATTACTTTGGATAGGTATGTACATAGTGTAATGACTACAGATATTAAGTATGATGGTTTATCTCTCGAAAAGGCTTGGAAACAGAAAATTGGTGCATGTGGACAATATTCGAGTGTTTTAGAAAGATTATGTCAAATTGAAGGAATTCCTTCTAGTTATGTTTCAAGTACCAAGCATGCTTGCGTTTTTTCTTATGATTCTGAAAATAAAAGATGGGTACTTAGTGACCCAATAAACTATGTAGCAGACTGGGATGTACATTCTTGGGCAAATCAACGAGATATGGTATTTAATAATAACAGTTATCTCAAAAAAGATAATTGTTATTTTACCTTAGACTATGACAAGAATAATCCAAATCAGTATAGTAACTACGATAACTGGGACGAAATAGAAAATTGGGGATTAAATTTACAGAAATTTGATTTATCTAATGGTTCTGACATTGTTGTTCCGAACGACATTGATGGAATTCCAGTTACGTATGTTAGAGGACTTACTGCGGATTTAACGTCCATTAAACTTCCAAGCTCTTTGATTAAAATTAAAGATGATGCTTTTAATTCTATGGATACTCTAAAGTCTTTAGTAATAGACGGAGGAGCACCTAATCTTAATGAATTGGGTGAGAGGTCATTTTCAGGATGCTCTAACATAGAGGAACTGGATTTGTCAAACTCAAAACTTACAAGCATTCCTGAAGGAGCTTTTGCATACTGTAAAAATCTTAAGACCATTAAGTTACCAAGCACAATCACCTCAATTGGTGATGAGGCTTTTTACAATTGTCAGTCTTTAACAAACATCGAAGGACTTGATAAGTGTAATTTAAAGTCTATTGGTTCAGCAGCGTTCTCTAATTGTAAGGCATTGGAAAACTTAGACTTTAGCCAATCAACCTTTACTAATGTGCCATCCAAAGCATTCAATGGCTGTTCAGCTTTAGCCAAGATTACTTTGCCAAACACATTAACAACAATTGGTGGATACGCTTTCTATGCATGCTATAGTATTCCGCAGCTTGATTTATCTAACACAGCTTTAACCACGTTAGAAAACTATGCTCTTTACCAGATGAGAGAAACAACCAAATTTTCACTGCCAGATAGCATTAGTAGTATAGGAACACATGCTTTTTCTGTTTCAACGAGTAATGGGGCAGTGCCTACAGTCTTACCAGCATCATTAAAAGATAAAGTAAATTACAAAGATGCAGCCACATCTCCTTGGTTAAACCGAAAAGTAATGTTCACAGATGAAGATGTGAAAACAATACATTTTTATGGAAACGGTGCAACTATTGGTGACACAGAACCAATGTTTGTAAGTGAAGGTTCTAAGGTAACTTTGCCTTCCTGTGGTTTCTCAAAAACTAATTACATCTTTAAAGGATGGAATACAAAAGCAGATGGAACTGGAGAAAGCTACAAACCAAATGCTACACTTACTACTATTCCAAGTAAATTGTACGCACAGTGGGCAAAAACAAGCTACAAAGTTAATTTAGTTTACACCGGTGGTACAATAAAAATTAACGGAGTAAACCATACAAATAGCTACACAATGACATGCACATTTAAGAATGCCAGCACTACATACTCACTTCCAACAACTAGTCAAGTTATGAGAACAGGTTACAAATTTGTTGCTTGGTATGATAACGAAGAGTGCACAGGCAAAATCTTAACTAAAATTACTATTGACAACGTAAGTGATATGACGCTCTACGCTAAATGGCGTGTTGATCCAAATCATAGCCACAAGTGGGACAAAGGAAGAGTTATAAAAGAACCTAGCTGTAAAGAAGAAGGAGAAATTCTCTACACCTGTTCTGTCTGTAAAGGGACTAAGGTCGAAGCTTTAGCCAAGACCGACAACCACCAGTGGGGTGAGTGGACAACCACTACAAAACCAACGTGTTCTGCAAAAGGCAAGGAAATCCGTACCTGTAAAGTCTGCTCCAAAACAGAAGAAAGAGCTATCCCAACAATTCCACACACTGTAGTAAAAGAAGCTGACAAAGCTGCAACCTGTACAGAAAATGGCTACAAGGGCAGGGAGTATTGTTCTATTTGTAACACAACCATTAAGGAACGCACAATCATTCCAGCAACAGGACACCAGTGGGGTGAGTGGCATACCGCTTTAGCCAAGACATGCACCACAGATGGCAAAGAAGAGAGAGTGTGCTCCAAGTGCTCTGAAAAAGAAGAGAGAACAATTCCAGCAACAGGACACACTCCTAAGAAAGAGGAAGGTGTAGCAGCAACCTGTACAAATGACGGACACGAAGGCAACACAGTTTGTGAAGTCTGTGGAGAAACCCTAAAAGAGGGAAAAGTAATTCCAAAGCTTGGACATGATTGGTCTAACGAGAACGGTAAGTGTACTCGATGCGGAGAAAGCCATGAGCATTCCTTTGGCGAAGGCACAACCATTAAAGAGTTAACCTGTACTCAGGATGGAGAAATCGACTACAAGTGTTCTAAGTGTGGTTACATTAAGAAGGAAATCACAAAGGCTACCGGACATGAATGGGGAGAGTGGAAGACCACTTTAGCCCAGACCTGTACTACAGATGGTAAAGAAGAGAGAACATGCTCTAAGTGTTCTGAAAAAGAAGAAAGAACTCTCAAAGCTACCGGACATGAATGGGGAGAGTGGAAGATCACTTTAGCCCAGACTTGTACTACAGATGGTAAAGAAGAGAGAATCTGCTCTAAGTGTTCCGAAAAGGAAGAAAGAACTCTCAAAGCTACTGGACACAAATCCGAAACAGTAGGGGCAAAAGCTCCAACCTGTAAAGAAGATGGTTACACTGGCAATGAAGTGTGTAAGGTTTGCCACGAAACTCTTAACAAAGGAACTACAATCCCTAAGACAGATTCCCACGAATGGGGAAAATGGACTATCAAGAGGGAATCCACTTGTACTGAAAAGGGAGAACAGAGTCGTAAGTGTACTGTATGCGGAGAAGAGGAAATCGAGTCCTTACCTTTAGCAAAGCATTCCTGGGACAATGGAAAAGTAACCCAAGCTCCTAGCTACACAAAGGTTGGGGTTAAGACTTGGACTTGCAGTGAGTGTGGCAAAACTAAGACCACCACTTTAGCAAAGCTCCCAATGCCGAAGGCAGGAACTAAAGTAATCGTTGGTGGAAATCAGTACACAGTAACAAAAGCCGGTTCTGAGGTACGCTTTAGCAAAGCCAATGCTAAAGCAAGAGCCATCACTGTTCCAAGTACAATTAAAGCTAAAGGTATTACCTACAAGGTAACCAGCATTGGAGCTAACGCTTTCAAAAACTGTAAAAAACTTACCAAAGCTACCATTGGAGCTAACGTAAAAGTAATCAAAGCAAAAGCTTTCAACAATTGCCCTAAACTCAAAGCAGTCACAATTAAGACAGCACTGCTTACTAAGAAAACTGCAAGCAAGAAGTGCTTTAGCAAAGTGAGCAAAAAGATGGTAATCAAAGTACCAAGAAAGGTTAAAAAGACATACGCTAAAATCTTTAAAGGCTACAGAGTAAGATAAAGCAAAACAAAAAATAATCCCGGAGGGTTTCATCGCTCTCCGGGATTTTAGGTATTTTGTAGTAACTAATTTATGATAATGCTAAATTAAACTTAGCTTTAGCAAAGATAGAAGTATCAGAGCTTTAGCCAAGAAAGACAATCCCGTAAAGTTTCATCGCTTTACGGGATTTTTACTGGACTAAGGTAAAACAGCTTTAGCCCAGTACATTTTCAATTTAATAAAATAAAGACTTGACTTTTTCAGATAGTGAAGTTAAACTGATAATAATGGTATTGTTGAACAGAGAAGACATAACAGCAATTAGTGTAACTCGTCAACCAAAATAAAACCAGGAGAGGCCCAATCTCTCCTGGTTTTATTAATTAAAAATTATTTTTTGTGGTTATCGATCTTGTCGAGTAACCTAATTAGTATGTAAACTAATAGTCCAGCAATTACTTGTTCCACAATATTAATGGTAAAGTTGAACATGGACACAACACCTCCTTTGCATTAAACTAACACAACAAGGTGTCAAAGGAAATCATAACACTATCGTCAAAGTTTGTCACGTATTGTTTTACAATTAAATTGAAAATTGTTTACTGAGCAAAGACAGAAGTGTCAGAGCTTTAGCTCAGTAAACAATAAATTAAAAATAATAACGAAAATTGATTATAAAGTAATCTCTTACTATAACCCTCATTAAAACTTAATAGATAACATAACCCAGCTTGCTTTCACCGGTAAGCTGGGTTTTATTTTTGGTACAATGCTTTAGCTAAGACAACAGCCAAGACTTTAACTACAGTGCTTTAACAAAGTCAATTCCAAAGCTTTAGCATAGTAGGCTACCCAGCTTTAGCAAAGTCAATAACAGAGCTTTAACCAAGGCTTCAACTGCAGTGCTTTAGGCAAGTAGTTCCCTAACAAGCAAAGCTCTCCAGCAGACTAGCTTTAGCCACGTACCAAAATAAAATAAATTAAGAAATAAGAAAGGGTGAAGTTTTATGAAGAGATTTGGAATACCACCTTAAAAACATTTGTAACTAAATAATTACAAATTAAGAGAGGTGATATTCTTGGAAGAAAAGAAAAAGTCATATTCAAAAAAGAAAAAGTTAGCTTTAATTCTGTTAGCTATCACTTTAGTTTTAGCATCAGTAGGTACTTTCTTTTATACAGCTTTTGCTAAAGATAGACCTTACAAAAAGTCGGGTAGTTGTACTATTAAAGTTGGTGATGCGACTTTACCTATTTCTGTTGCTTTTAGTGGAACAGAAAACGAGTTTAAAACAAACGGCGATATAGACAAAAAAAGAGCTTTTACCAAAAGTAGTCATACAGTACGTGTATCAGAGGGATCAATAACGCAAGGTACTGCTGTCAGTAACTTGACTGTTTTAAATTCTAAAGGTAAAGCGGCAAATTACGTTGATTGTGGAACAGTACCAGATAGTAGTGGCGATAGATATAACACTGTACTATTTAACATATCTTTTACACTTAAGGCTCATTATTCTTTATCAGGGAGTGTTAAAACAGGTGGATCTGATACAGGAGGATTTTTTGGATTTGTTTCTGGAACAAGTAGAAAAAAATCCGTTACAGTAAATGGTGAAAAGTTAGCACCATATGAAATCATATATGATTTCTCAACAAATGCTGGACATAAGACAGCAGATCGTAAGATAACCTTGCTTGTTAGACTAAATTTATCGCAAGCTAGAATGTTAAGTACTAGTGCAGGTAATTACTATAATGCCACACTTACAACAAATAGCAGCATAATTAAGTACACTTATGAACTTAAAGATGATTTGATTAGCAGTAATGCTGTTAAAAGGTCTGATAACTGTGGTACAGTAGAGACTTTACCAAAACCAACATTGACAGGTTACAAATTTAATGGTTGGACAGATGAAAATGATAATAAGCTTTATGCTGGTGGTACTAAATTTACAGTGTGTAGTAAAAACAGAACTTTTACTGCCAGTTGGACAGCTTATACGCATAATGTTGTTTACAATCTACAGGGCGGGCATTTCCCATCTAGCAAAAAATCACAAACGACCTTAAATGAGTGTGTTATAGTACCAAACGGTACTTACTACATTCAATCTGGTTTGACTGGTGGTAGGTATATTCATGTTTACAATAAAAAAATGGAAAAAAGCATTGACCCTATTGTAATATGGAATGGTTGTGGAGGCTCACAAACTAAATGGATTTTCGAAAGATACAAAGATACTCAATACTATTATATTACAAGTTATCTAAATGGTTTAGCTCTGGACTTAAGTGGTAGTCCAAGTAGTAGCAACAAACTCACTAGTAAAAGTGTAGAATTGTGGGAGCAGACTCAACCTGCTGATGACTATTTATGGTATTTAAAAGATGCCGGAAATGGTAAAGTAAACATTTATAACAAGTCATCGGGACAGGTTCTCGATGTTAAAGGTGGGCAGAGTCAAGACAGAGATGGTACATTCCTACAGCAGTATAATTATAATAGCAATACAAATGCACAAAAATTCAAACTTATTTCTATAGAACAGAAGGACTATCCTAATCGTATGCAATATGGTAATCATAATATTTATGTAAACACCACAATCCCAGAGAAAGACAACAGTACTTTTTTCTATTGGAATACAAAACCAGATGGAACTGGTAAGGTATACAAAGCTGGTAATATTTATCAAGCAACACAGAATGGCGGTACTGTGACTTTGTACGCTATTTGGAACATTGATGATTTTACTGTAAGTTTCAATTCTAATGGTGGTACCGGCTCTATTGCCTCTATAACGCATAAAGGTTTTGAATCATTTACATTACCAACAAATACCTTCACACGAAAAGGTTATGTCTTTAGAGGTTGGTCCTTAGAAAAGTACCCAGATAAAGCTTCGTACAGAGATGGTGATATCTATGACAACCAGACTCCAAATGCAATGTTGTATGCACAGTGGCAGCGAAAGATTGGTGGATTTATTCAAAGACCATTCTTAGATTCACAGATGTTCTACAAAGATTCTGCATTGATTGGTGAAAATGGAACTACCTACAATGGAGATTTGATCGACTCAAGAATGGCGCACATTGATGAGAATGGTAACCCAGGCTACTTTAGCAATGGTTGGAATAAATAGCATTCCACTTTAGCCCAGCTCTTATTCTAATCAGTTAAGAGCTAGGCATTGCTCTGCTTTAGCCAAGTCAAACAACACAACTAAATCTTAGCAAACGTTTTAGCCTAGACAAACAGCATGCAAGAACAAACGCAATCCCAGGGAATTTCATCGTTCTCTGGGATTTTTATTTTTTACAAGAAAAGCTCTAATCAAGATCACAGCTCTAACCAAGATTACAACCCTAACTAAACTCATTACATTAACAGGAGGATTAGCATGACTAACGGAATCGTAACCAGTGGAAGTATAATCAAAATGGATTTAAAAGATAAATATGTATTCTGGGACATTGATGGAACTCTAGCTCCGTATCGCTTTAACGATCATGTATAAGACCCAGATGGTTCTATGAATAGTCTAAGTTTAAAAGAAATAAAAAATGGTGTATTTCTACATAGAAAACCATCTAAACACATGCAAAAAGTTCTGAAAACTTGTGAATCAAAACAGAACATCGTGGTAGGGCATTGTTTAGCAAAGAAAGAAATGCAGGATAAAGGAATCTGGCTTGCTAAGAATTATCCAATGATTTCTGAACATTTATTTCTTTCTAGAGACAAATCCAAAACAACTGCCATCTTAAAATACTGTAACGAACATAACATTAATTTAGAAGACGTTATCTTTGTGGATGATGAAATTTCGTTTCTGATGGAAGCGGAGAGGAAAGATATCAGATCATTTCACATTAGTAGTTTCCTCGACTGGGAGTATTCAATGCTCTAGTCAAGACCACTGCGGACTACAGCTTTAGCAATGCTACCGCCCAAGCATTATCTGACAACAAACATTACAGCTTTAGCAAAGTCCTAACTGCTTTAGCAAAGTCGAGCCAGCGTTAACTGAGTAATAATTCTAAAATTTAATAAAACAAATTAATCAATCACACAGTCCCAGAGAATTTCGTCGTTCTCTGGGACTTTTTTATTTTTACTAAAGAAGTGAGAATTTACACACCTTAGCCAAGACTTCTAAACGTCTCTCATGTACAGGTAATAGCCACCACCTTAGTCCAGACATTAATCAATTAATCATTTCCTAATAATTACAGATCAGAGTTATATAAATCCAACTTTAACCAAGTATCCCTTATAAAATAATAAAAACAAGGAGAGATTTAAAATGGCAGTTATTTTAGTTGATTATACAGCTTTAGCAAAGCAAACTCTCTAGCAAATTAATAGCAAACATCAGGCAACGCAATACCAGAGGATTTAATTATTCTCTGGGATTTTATTTTTAATAAGGAGAAGAGATTATGAAAGAATTGCAACAAAACTTAATAACACATTTAAAAAAGCATTTAATTTTAACAGCAATAATACTAATGACCTTAGTATTATTAACACCTTTAGCAACGCAAGCTAAAACAGTTAGTAAAGGACATAAAACAACAGCAGCAACAACAACACAACTTAAAAAGAGGTCCAAGAAGAGGTCCAAGCACTTCACTACAATCCGGAAGAAATCCAGAAAAAACTCCACTACAATCCGAAAGAAGTCCAAGAAGAAATCCAAGAAGAGATCCAAGAAGAGATCCAAGCAGAAGTCCAAGAAGAGGTCAAAGCATTCCAACACATTCCAAACACACAAGACAATAAGAATACAATCCAACATTTACCAAAACGAATTAAACAAAAGATTTAAAGATGAAAAATTACGCTCCATCGTAAAATTAGTTACTAATGGACAAATTGGCTATGTAGGTAAATTCAAAGATGTAAAAAGAATCAAAGACGAAATCAATTCAAAAAGCGGAACCACATTTGTCGTATGGAGACAAGTCAAACCAGGACAGGATGAAAATTATTACAAACCATTCCTACAAGCAAAGTATAAAACTGTGACTGACGATGAAATCACATACAATGCTACATACAACAATAAATTTGTACACTATAAAACGTCTGACCTAATCTATTGCTTACGACTATACGATAAAGAAGGTAATCTCGCTAAACAAAGAATGAACTACTGGGCTTTAGCCAAGCAAGCTACCCGAAAGGCTAAAGTGAAGAATAGCGATTCCGATAGAGAAGCTGTTAGAAAAATTGCATATTGGATTTGCAAGCACACTAAATACGCATACGGCCAATACGACAATGCGGAAGCCGGAACACTCTTTAGCAAAGGTAGTGGTGTGTGCAGTGACTACTCAGACGCTTTCTGTGCAATGTGCAAAGTAAGCGGAATACAATGCGAATACTACGCTGGTACAGTTACCGGAGGAGGGAGACATGGTTGGAACAGAGTCAAGATTGAAGGTAAATGGTATTGGATTGATGTAACATGGATGGACTGCGGTAAATCAATCAACAAAAATTATTACTTAAAACGTAAACTATGGAAAAATCACAAAATAACTGAATTAGGTCAAAAGAATGCATTAATAGCCAATGTGCATTATGTGGAATTAAGATAATTAACCCAGCACTACTAGAGATGGCAGTCACGTCAGAGACGAATCTCTAGTTTAGCACAGTACTCTAAACAATTCAACAGCTTTAGCCAAGTAATCTAAAACCAATTTAGCAAAGGAATAACACAATGAAATCAAAAGCAGCAGCACATCTAAAAGTAACAGCAATACACCTAAAACCAACAGCAACACACCTAAAAGCAGCAACACATCTTAGAGTAGCCATAGCATTATTCACAATAGCACTACTCACAATGGCATTTCTCATCACGCAACCCACATATGCCAAAACAACTACTCGCCTTAACATTACCCACACATCTTCCAAAGCAACCACACATTCCAATAATAAGAAACAAAAGAACAAACATAAGAATAAAAAATACAAAAACAGAGTCAAAATACAAACAAAGATTTACCAAAAAGAGTTAAACACTAAATTACATCGCAACACCTACAACACCCATGGCACACCTCTCAATACAGTCCTCAACCGAGTACTACAAGGAAAAATCGGTTACGTAGGTAAATACGAAGAAATAAAACCAATGATAAATCAAATCAATCAAATGGCAGGAACAAAACTTACAACTATAAGATTCATCGAGATTAATCGCGCACAAAGCTACTATAAGCAATTCCTAAATATACCAGGCAATCCAGATAACAGCTGTAAAGATATGCAAAAACGACGAATAGGTAATACACTCTGCTATCTTACCCTTTCCAGTACAAAAGGAGACACAGTCAAAAGCCGCAGCAGATACTGGGCTTTAGCCAAGAAAGCTGTCCGTAAGGTGGGTGTACACAATGGCGATACAGACAAAGTAGCAGTTCATAAAATTGCAATGTGGATTTGTAAGCATACAAAATACAAAGAAGGTAATTACGACAACTCTGAAGCAGGCACCCTCTTTAAAAAAGGAACAGGAGTCTGTAGGGACTATTCCGATGCATTCTGGTCAATGTGCAAGATTTGTAATATTCCATGTAAATACTACACAGGTTATGCAAATGGGTTCCATGGTTGGAACAGAGTTAAGGTCAGTGGAAAATGGTATTGGATAGATGTCACATGGATGGACAATAGAACAATAGATAAGAGATATTACCTCAAAAGAAGATTATGGAATAATCACAAATCACCGAAATCTACATTTAAAAGTATTTTAAGTTGTGGAACAACAACCACACATTAGTTCCGCTTTAGCACAGGACTATACAAGCATTAAATTCTTACTGGCAGGTACGAGAGTACCGAAGTAAGATATTTAGCCCAGTTGAGTTTCACCG
>OLOP01001985.1_pt1 | contig 12071 bp, 10 predicted proteins | sample 1672381 | NCBI WGS metagenome assembly OLOP01 (sample SAMEA3136678, study PRJEB25190) | human gut metagenome | biome: human gut; feature: human-associated habitat; material: faeces | place: Austria | collected 2013 | reverse complement strand
GCTCAACTCAATCGCGAAAAAGGGTCAAGGGAGGAACTCCCTTGCAGGGTGCAGGGACAGCGTCCCTGCTGGGGTCAAGGGGCAACGCCCCTTGCGGTTTCCCTTTTATCATTGAACTAAGGAGAATCAGAAAATGAATCAGGAAGTGCGTACACGATTTGCGCCGTCGCCGACGGGCTTTATGCATCTGGGCGGACTGCGCGCGGCATTGTATGGATATTTGTTTGCCCGGAAGAACGGGGGCAAATTCATCCTGCGCATTGAGGATACGGATCAGGTGCGCTTTGTGGAAGGCGCGACGGAGGTCATTTACGACACGCTGCGCCGCTGCGGCATGAACTGGGATGAAGGCCCGGACGTGGGCGGCCCGGTCGGCCCGTACATCCAGTCTCAGCGCAAGGATTTGTACCTGCCCTATGCACAGCAGCTGGTCAAGACGGGCCACGCTTACTACTGCTTCTGCACGAAGGAAGAGCTGGAAGAGCGCCGCGCGGCGTGCGAAGCGAAGGGCGAAGTGTTCAAGTACGACAAGCACTGCCTGCACCTGACGCAGGAGGAAATCCAGCGCAAGCTGGATGCGGGCGTGCCGTATGTCATCCGCCAAAACGCGCCGACGACGGGCGAAACCAGCTATGATGACCTTGTGTTCGGTCACATGACCTTCCCGAATGACACGCTCGACGACATGGTGCTGATTAAGCAGGACGGTATGCCGACCTACAACTTCGCCAACGTCATCGACGACCACTTGATGGGCATCACCCACGTCATGCGCGGCATGGAGTACCTGTCCTCGACGCCGAAGTATAACCTGCTCTATGAGGCGTTCGGCTGGGAGATTCCGCAGTACATCCACATGCCGCCGGTCATGCGCGATTCGCAGCACAAGCTGTCCAAGCGCGATGGCGACGCGTACTTCTCCGACTATGTGGACAAGGGCTATCTGGTCGAAGCCATCGTCAATTATCTGGCGCTGGTCGGCTGGAATCCCGGCGACGACCGCGAATTCTTCACCCTTGATGAACTGGTGGAGGCGTTCGACATCCACCGCATCAACAAAGCGCCCGGTATCTTCGACGTGAAGAAGCTGACGTGGTTCAATGCCGAGTACATCCGCCGCCTGACCCCGGAAAAGTATCTGGAAATGGTCACGCCGTGGTTCGACAAGGTGTTTGGCGACAGCAGCAAGATGGACTATAAGCGCCTTGCGGAGCTGATGCAGGGCCGCACGGAGGTATTCAACCTCGTGCCGGACATGGTGCGCTTCCTTGCGCAGCTGCCGGACTACGACAGCGCCATCTACATCAACAAGAAGGCGAAGACGAACAAGGAAGCCTGCTTGAAGGCGCTGAACCTGCTGCGTCCGGTGCTGGACGGCATCACCGAATGGACAGAGCCGGTCATCCACGATACCGTGATGGCGGCGATTGCCGAGGCGGGCATGAAGAACGCGACAGCGCTGTGGCCGCTGCGCATTGCCATCTCCGGTCAGCAGAGCACCCCCGGCGGCGCGATTGAAATCGCTTATCTGCTGGGCAAGGAGGAAACCCTGCGCCGTGTGGACGACGGCATCCGCCGCGTGAGCGAAATGCCGGACGCGTGAAAAACGCATTAACGAAAGGAATGAATCCTCATGACGAAGGAATGGGAGAAGCCTGAGGATCTGCGCCGCCGCAAGCCGGTGCTGTGGCTGACCATGACCGCGCTGTTCATGGCGATGGTGGTTGTGCTGAGCATGAGCGCGCTGAGCATCCCCGTGCCGGGTGGACACCTCTACTTTAACGACGTCGTGATTGACACGGCGGCGATGCTCATGGATCCGCTGTCGGCGTTTATCGCGTGCGGCGTGGGTGCGTTTCTGGGCGACCTGCTGTTCTATCCCGCGCCGATGTTCGTGTCGCTTATTACGCACGGCTTGCAGGCGCTCGTTATCTCCCTGCTCTGCCGGAAGCTGCGCATGAAGCAGCCGCTTGCCTGCGCGATTGCGGTGCTGGCGGGCGCGATTGTCATGGTGGTGGGCTACACGCTGGGGCGCGCGTTTGTGTACAGCACGCCGGAATATGCCATCATGAAGCTGCCGTTCCAGTGCCTGCAGGCCGGTGTGGGCGCGGTGACCTCGTGGATTCTGTGCTGCCCGCTGGGGTTGACCCGGCGCTTCCGCAGCATCGTCAAGTAATGCAATTTCCGGACGCAGCCGCGCCATCGGCGTGCGCGGCTTGTTGGGCGATTGGATAGGGAGAATGAAAACGATGAAGAAGTTGAGTGTGCAAAAGTTGACGCTGTGCGGCGTGATGGCGGCGCTGGTGTTCGTGATGACCTACTTCCCGAAGATTCCCGTGCCGGTGACGGGCGGCTATGTCCACCTCGGCGACGGCGCCATCTTCCTGTCCGTGCTGCTGCTTGGCCCGCTGGGGATTCCGGCGGCGGCGGTCGGGTCGATGCTCTCTGACCTCATCGGCGGCTATATGGTCTATGTGCTGCCGACGTTCCTCATCAAGGGCTTGGTGGCGCTGGTGGCATGGAAGCTCTGCCGGAAGGATCAGCCGCTGCTGTCGCTGCTGTCGTTCCTGCTTGCAGAAGCGGTGATGGTGCTGGGGTACTTCCTGCTGGAATGGGCGCTGTACGGCGTTGCATCGGCAGCCGCGGCGATTGGCCCGAATGTGGTGCAGGGCATCGCGGGCGTGCTGATTGGGATGCTGTGCCTGCTGATTACGCCCCGGCTGGAGCGCGTGGCGAAGGTGTGACAAATAGGGATGCCAATGGTTTTCCACTATGGAAGACGTTGGCATCTTTTTTCAATGATGCAGAAAAATCTCCTGATGGGAGACAAATCCGGCGGGAAATGTGCTATAATAGTATATTGGAAAGGGATACCCTTTCCCCCGAAGCGGAGGCCCGATGCAAGGAAACCTTGCGTGAAATCGTTAGATAGAGGGAAACTCTGATGGATTCAGCTGTCAGCGTTCCCGCCAAGAAACTGTCACACAAGGAGGTTTTTTGCCCATGAAACGAAGTGCACGAATGGCAGCGTTCCTGCTGGCAGCGGCGCTGTCCGCAGCGCCGTGTATGGCGGAATTTACGCCGGTGGAAGTCCCGCAGGCGACGAACGCCCCTGCTGCGCCGGAAGCGACGGAAAATGTCCCGCAAATCACCGAAAAAGGGCTGACGCTGGGCAATAACAGCGTCAAATATCCGGAAATCACCGGGATGGCGGACGAGAACATCCAGCAGCAGGTGAATGACGCGATTTTGCAAGCCGGGAAAATCGAGAACCGATTGAGCCGCATGGCAGTGCTGATGTCCTCGCCTGTGCCGCTGACGGTGACATATTCAGCGGTGCTGTCCGGTGATGTGCTGAGCGTCGCGATTCTCTCCAGCGGGGCGCTGGAAACGGAACGCGCGACACAGGAATGGGCGGCGGTCAATATCGACCTGCGCACGGGGCAGGAAATCACCTTTGGCGACCTGTTCACCGACGCGGACGAAGCGCGCGCGAAAATGGAGGAGACCATCGCGGATGAGATTCTGCCGGACATGAGCGCGCACCTTGCGGCGGCGGAGCTGCTGCCTCTGCCGGATGTGTTTTCGCTGACGGAATTCGGCTTGACGCTGCATTACCCGATTCGGCGGTTCGAGACGCTTTCGGAGCGCGCAGGGACGATTACGTTCCTGTGGAGCGAACTGGCGGACGTGCTGGATTTATCAGAGGACAGCGTGCTGACGCGCCTTGGTGTGGGCAAACACCTGATGCTGGCGGCGGATGCGAAGGAAACGTTGACGGCTGCGTTGTCCGCCGGTGCGTTTCCGGGGATTCCGGCGGCGCTGGGCGACAATGTGCAGGGGCTGATAGACACCTATCAGCTGCTGAACGACCCGGATTTGGCGGGCGATCAGCGGATGATTTCGCTGGAAGACGGCGCATTCCGAAATGTGTACATCCTGACGGACAATCTGACGCGGAAGCTGGATAGCAGCGTCGCGCAGAGCATCCGGGCGGACAGGCTGATGCTGTTAGGTCTGGTGACGGGCAGCACGACGCAGGGCGAATGGCGGCAGGCGCTGGGCGAACCGACGCGGACAGTATCGGTATCCGCGGAATCCGCGGAACTGCGGCGCTTATGCGCGGGGCAGACGGATTATTATGCGTGGTGGAGCAATGCGACGCTGTGCCTGCACGCGGATGAGGATGGTGTCCTGCGGACGGTGATGCTGATGCAGGCGGAGAATGGGGGAGAAAACTGACTTTTCTCCTAAAATGGCTTTTTGCTTGCAGGGGTTTCGCCTCTGCGGAGGCGACCAAAGGGCGATGAAAACAGGCGAAGTCTGCGATCGCCCTTTGGAAACCTTCGGCGCCGCCACTTTTGGGGTTTCATGTTTGTTGGTTGATAATGCTGCATAAGGAACGAAAGGCACACCAACTAAAAATGTTGCGATAGCGCTCAATAAACTTAGATGGGGACGCGAAGCAGTCCAGAGGGCGACCGCAGGCTTCGTCTGTTTTCATTGCCCTCTGGTCGCTCCCGCAGGAGCGAAATCCTGCATAAACACGCGGACACAGCATGAGTGTGTCACCAACCGAATCGCGCGGAAGGGTCAAGGGAGAAACTCCCTTGTGGAAAGGAAAACGTATGAAGCGGAAACTACTGCTGATGCTGCTGTGCGCGGCGCTGGGATTGGGCGCGGCGCAGGCGGAGGTGTACCGGGTGGAGAGTGAAGCGGATGTGCCGGCGGATTGGGCGGAGAAGGATACGCTGCGCCTGACCTGCATTGACACGAACCGCTCAGACGCGATGGTGCTGCAATCCGGCGGGGAAGCCATGATGGTGGACAGCGGCGAAGGGCGCTATCGCAGGCGCGTGTATGCGACGCTGGATGGATATGGCATCACGGAACTGAAGTATCTGCTCAACACGCACTGCGACGATGAGCACCTGCACGGCTTCATCTACCTTATGTATTCCGATTTGTATCAGGTGGATGCGTTCCTGTCGCCCAACACCACGACGTATGTGGACGAAGAGGGCTACCATCAGCAGGCGGTCAAAGCGACGGGGACGAAGAACATCCCCTATGTGCAGATTGGCGACGGCGACGAATTGACGCTGGGTAACGCAAAGCTGACGATTTTCCGCTGCCCCCTGCCGACGGGGCAGAACAACCGCAGTGCCGCCTGCATGGTGCAGTTTGGGGACTCGCGGGCGTTCCTGACCGGCGACATTGACAACGAGACGATGCAGTGGTACGCCACGACGTATGGCGAAAAACTCCGCTGCGATATTCTCAAAGCGCCTCATCACGGGTTGGCGACGATTCCGGACAGCTTTGTGGAGCAGACACAGCCGCAGGTGCTGTTCGTCCCGAACCGCTCCGCCCTCAGCACGAAGGTGACGGCAGGCTGGGTGAAAAACCACATGCCGGGCGCGGCGCTCTACTTCTCCGGCGACGGGACGGTTACGATGCTGACCGACGGCACGGACTGGTATATCTGGCAAGAACCGAATTACGTCGACCCGCAATAAGGAGGGGCTGCTGATGAAACGCATGATGCGTCTGCTGTCGCTGGCGCTGTGCCTGATGCTGGTGCAGCAGACGGCGTTTGCCGCGATTCCGGAGGATTACGTCGTCCGCCACGGCGACCGCGAATCCAAAAAAATCGCGATCACGGTGGATGACGGCTGGAACATGGATGCCGTGTATAAAATCCACGAATTGAGCATTGAACTTGATTTCCCGGTGACGTGGTTTATCGTCGGCAAGCTGTTCTGCGCGGAAGACCGTGAACTGTGGGAAGACGCGCTGGCACACGGCGATGAGTTCGGCAGCCATACATGGAAGCACGCGCAATTGCTGGAATACTCCGAGTCCAGCGCGGATGCGCAGGTGCGTCTGTCGCAGGAGCGCGTGGACGAGGTGCTGGGCTACCACTATCCGCTGCGGCTGCTGCGCCCGCCGTTCGGGCACTACATGAACGCCGAGAAGAACTTCCTGCCGATTTTCTATGCGCACGGCGTGGAGAAGGTTGTCCTGTGGGATGTGGCGCAGACCGAACCTTATCAGGCGTTCCGCGACACCCAGAACGGCTCGATTTTGCTCTATCACGCGCGAATGGCGGACTATGAGTGCCTGAAAACGCTGATTCCCATGCTGCGCGACGCGGGATTCGAGTTCGTGACGGTTTCTGATTTGCTGGGGCTTGAACCGCTGGTGCTGGACAAGCCCGACGATGCGGAAGCGACCGATGCGCCCGAAGCGACAAAGCTCCCGGAAACGACGAAAGCGCCGGCAGTGACGAAAGCCCCGATGCCGACGAATCCGCCGAAGCCGACGAATCCGCCGAAGCCGACGGACGTGCCGAAGCCAACGGAAGCGCCGAAGCCGACGGACGTGCCGGAAGCGACGGACGTGCCGAAGCCGACGGATGTGCCGGAAGCGACGGATGTGCCGAAGCCGACGGATGTGCCGGAAGCGACGGATGTGCCGGAAGCGACGGATGTGCCGAAGCCGACGGACGTGCCGAAGCCGACGGATGTGCAGGAAGCAACGAATCCGTCGGAAGAAACGGAATAAGCAAACAGCTCCCTGATGGCAGCAAAAATCTGCTTCATTGGGGAGCTGAATTTTTGTCCCAAAACGGAAATTTGTACATTTGTTGTATTATATAAAAACGGGTCGGGGGAATGTGCTTCCCTTGACCCGTATTCGTTTACTTATCCGCCGGACGGTGCGTTGCTTCCCAATTGTCATAGTCATCCAGGAAACTGTATTCCTTTTCGCCGATTTTCCAGCCCGGCATGGTGTCCAGACTGACGGCGTGAATCGCGCTGAAGACGTTTTTCTCTACATCGGGGTTCGTCTCTCGAAGCGTTTTCAGCAGCTGCTTGATTTCCGCGCGCTTCGAGTTGCCGATGCCATCGCCGCTTTTGTCGCGCTCTTCGGTCAGGCGGCAGGCGCAGGCGATAAAGTGCAAGGCGTTGAAATCGCGCCAAGCACAGATGTCCTCCTCGTGGATGCAGTACATTGGGCGAATCAGCTCCATGCCGGGGAAATTGCGGCTGTGCAGCTTCGGCAGCATGGCTTGCAGCTGGGCGCCGTAGAACATCCCCATGACGGTCGTTTCCACAACATCGTTGAAGTGATGCCCAAGTGCGATTTTGTTGCAGCCCATTTCCTGCGCACGGTCGTAAAGGAAACCGCGGCGCATCCGGGCGCAGAGGTAGCAGGGATTTCGCTCGGCGATTTTCGTTGTCTCGAAAATGCTGCTGTCAAAAATGCGGATGGGAATTTCCATCAGGGCGGCATTGTCGATGATACGCTGGCGGTTTTCGGCATTGTAGCCGGGATCCATGACGAGAAACTCCGTCTCGAAGGGAATGTCGGTGTGGCGCTGCAGCAGCTGCATCATTTTCGCCAGCAGCATGGAGTCCTTGCCGCCAGAAATGCACACAGCAATGTGGTCACCGGGAGCAATCATTTTGTATTGCTTGATGCCGCGGACGAACGGCCGCCAGAGCGGTTTGCGGAAATCGGAGAGGATGCTGCGCTCGATGCGTGCAGCAGGGGATAGGGTACGCGGCATAGGGCGTACCTCCTTTGTCGAGTGAATTGGTGTGTTTACCGCGTCTATTGTAGCATACTTTCCTGCGTTTGTCATGGAGAAAATTCGCCGATACCGCATACTGTTTCCGGATCGTTCAGTCCTGTCCATCCTCATTTTTCTTCGGCGTGATGCGCGATAAGACTGGATTGCGATAATAACCATCGGGGTCAAGCTGCATGGTTTTCATAATCGCCGCCGCATCCAGTTTCGCATTGTCCAGCCCATCGTACATTTCAACAGGCTGACCGCCGCAGTTTGACCAAAGATGACAGTGATTGTTCAATTCACAGAGGCGGTTCGCGAATGTTTCAAACTGCGGCTTGGTAAATTGAATGCCGGCTTCTTCAAGCAACTCCACATAGTAAGAAAATTGATCGCAGACAAACGATAGCAGAATCCCGCGCTGGATTTTTTCCATGATGCGCTGCAAGTATGGCTTGTTTGCTTCTTCGGCAACCGCTTTTTTGCGCCACGCCGCCTTATAATCGTCATACTCCCAGTGGTCATCTTTTGTCCAGAATACAACCTCTGACAACGCCTTGCCGCGCAGAGGCGTGCCGTCGGGCGCAGTGGTTTTGGCGTCCGGAGCGACATGGAGGTTTGCCAGAAAGAAGCGGAGAGAACGCGCTTCTGGCGTTTCCCAGAAATAATTCGGGTCGGCATACGCATAGAACACATCGTGTGCGGGAACGACACAGGGCTTATCGTCCTGATAGCTCAGCAACTTGTAATACTCATTCAAGCCCCAAATGTTCGGGTAAATCAGCATTCTATGAACCAGCTCGGCATCCTGAATGCTGATGGACGTCTCCTCTTCGTACAGGTCAGGCAGCAGCATGATGGCATAGGCATGCTTTTCAACGCGCACAATTTCCGCAAAGGAAAAGAAATCCTTGCGGAGAATCTTTTTCTTGGCAGTCAATTCCGGCTCAACATGCTGAAAAAGCTCCCATGCGTGCCAGAGTGTCATCGTCCCATAAAGATTGGCACAGGCATCAAAGAAACGGTGGAGGAGGTCAAGACGCGCTTGACCTTCTGCGGTGCTGTTGTCAAGTCGATGATGGGTATCGATGGCAAGCCGTGTGTATAGGCGCGAGAGTTCTGTTTTGCTGACGGGTTTGGGCATTTTGACGCTCATGCGGATTCCTCCCTTCAAGCGGAAAAACAACTGCTTTCATCGGCGATTATAGCACGAAATCACGTTGGGGGCAAAGGGAATTTTCTTTTTTGCAAAAGCGGTGGAAAATGCGGATTTTCCCTTGACGGACAGGGCAAATTTTGCTACAATAAGCCTTTGGCTGAGGGGCATTTTCCTCTCGGCTTCATAGGGGACTGATACTATTTCTGGATTCACCTGCGCCATTTGCTTGCGCCTTTTCATCCGGAAATAGTATGAATACGGAAAGGAAAGCAATATGTCAGAAAAACAGGAACAGCAGAACACGGAACGCAGCCGGATGCTGGGCACGATGGAGATGCGCAAGCTCGTGCCGACGGTGTCCGTGCCGATTATGGTGTCGATGCTGGTGCAGGCACTGTATAATATCGTCGATGGGATTTTCGTCGGGCAGTATTTGCCTGATGCGCTGACGGCGGTCAACCTCGCTATGCCGATGCAGATGCTGATGATTGCTGTTTCGACCGGCATGGGTACGGGCATCAACAGCTTGATTTCACGCAGGCTCGGCGAAAAGCGCCCGCATGAGGCGCGCGACGCCGCCCGCCACGGCATCCTGATTGAGGTTGTCGGCTGGCTGCTGTTCGTTATCGTGGGGCTGTTCTTCGCCCGCATGTATATCGGCATGACGAACCCGAAGGCGGAAGTGCTGGAAATGGGCACACTGTACCTGCGCATCGTCTGCACGCTCAGTTTGGGACAGTTCATGTCCATCTGCTTTGAACGCATGATGCAGGCGACGGGCAACACAACGCTGTCGATGATTACCCAGCTGTCCGGCGCAGTGACGAACATCATCCTTGACCCGATTCTGATTTTCAGCTGCCAAATGGGTATCGCCGGCGCGGCGATTGCGACGGTTATCGGTCAGGTTGTGAGCTGCACCGTCGGTTTCGTCCTGAATCAGTGGAAAAATCGGGAACTGCGCCTGACGCATGAGGGCTTCCGTTTCGACTGGAAGACGGTGCAGAATATCCTCGTCGTTGGCATTCCGTCCACCATCATGCAGGCGATTTCCTCCGTCTGCACAACGCTGATGAACATGATTCTGGCAGGCTTTGGCGATATTTATGTGAACGTTCTGGGCGTATATTTCAAGCTCCAGTCGTTTGTCTTTATGCCGGTGTTCGGGCTGTGCAACGGCATGGTGCCGATTGTGGGCTACAACTTCGGCGCGCAGAAGAAAAAGCGCGTCTACGAGTGCGTCCGCGTGTGTCTGGTGTATGCGCTGGTGATTATGGCGGTTGGCGCGCTGCTCTTCCTTGCTGTGCCGAACCTGCTGATGATGCCGTTCGACTCCTCGGCGGACAAGGCGCTGACGGCGGAAGGCTGCGTCGCCCTGCGGATTATCTGCTCGCACTTCCTGATTGCGGCGGCGGGCATTACGCTCAGCACCGTGTTCCAGGCGGTCGGCCGCGGCACATACAGCCTGATTATGAGCCTGTGCCGCCAGCTGATTGTGCTGCTGCCCGCGACGTGGGCGCTGTCCCTTATCGGCCCGAACGCCATCTGGTGGGCGTTCCCGATTGCGGAAATCGTCTCGCTGACGATTTGTCTGCTGCTCTACCGCAAGTGCGACCGCGAACTGATTGCGCCGCTGCCGGAAGAATAACGGTATTTATACTACTTCCAGATTCAACTGTGCCATCTGCTTGCGCCGCGAATTTTCATCTGGAAATCGTATTAGGCAACACCGCCCGACGCGCCGCCGAGTTGCGCGGTGCTGCCATTATAGAAGAATCGCCCGATGCGCGGGAAATGCCCCGCACGCATCGGGCGATTTCTTTATCATGACTGCATTTTGCAAGGAACTATGATATCCCTTGTCAGATGTACAATTCAGACTGTCAAAGACGCCGTTTCGCACAGCAGTGAAGCGGCGTCAAGCATATGCAAGAGAGCAGTAAAGCATGGCATCAGGTGTTGTTTCTTTTTCTATGTTCGTTTTTCAGGGACTTGCGCAATCACTGTACAGATGCTATAATATTGTCACAGTGATTGAACAGACTGGAAACGGGAAAGAAGTTCCGTATCCTTTTGTGGCAGATGGAATGCTGACAGCAACGAATGTCGTTCTGTCAAGAACCACAAAATGAATAGTAGGGATACGTTAAAACAAGGGAGGCAAGACCTATGAAACCGTATTGCATGATCAGCAATGCAAAGACCTTCGCTTTCTCCGCAGAAAATCCCACAGGCGCCAGAGCGGGCGGTTCCAAAGGAGGAGACTGCACCAAGCTCAGTCCGACCGTGGCGATTCGCGCAGGGGAGACGGTGACGCTGGTGGACACCGACGGTCCCGGAATGATCCAGAGCATCTGGTTTACCGGCTACGTTGGACACAGCTTCGTGATTCGCATGTACTGGGACAACTGCGAATATCCTTCCGTGGAAGCGCCCATTTCCGCATTTTTCGGAACCGCATACGATGAGAATTTTGTGGACAGGGATGGAAAATACGCGGTGCTCAACTCCGCACAAATCTTGGTGGCTCCCGGACGGGGACTGAACTGCTACTGGGAGATGCCTTTCAAAAAGCACTGCCGGATCACCATGGAAAACCGCGGCGAAAAGGATCAGAGCCTGTATTATATCATCACCGGCTGTCACTGTGAGGTGCCTGACGAGATCGGATATTTCCACGCTTCTTACCGTCAGGAGCATCCCGTTCAGAAGGGGCGTTCCTACACCATTATTGATGGCATTCAGGGAAAAGGTCAGTTCGTGGGCGTGACCCTGGCCACCGGAATGAACGGAAACAACACCTGCTGGGTGGAAGGCGAAGCCAGAATGTACATAGACGATGATAAATATCCTTCCATTCACTATACAGGCACAGAGGATTATTTCTGCGGCTCCTACGGCTTTGGAAATGATGTGCAGATTAAATCCTATCAGACTTACAGCGGTCTCTACAGCGGAATGTACGCCATTTACGGTGATAACCGTGCATTTTACAACGGTCAGCAGAGATTTCTGCTGTACCGCTTCCACGTCGCTGACCCGATCCACTTTGAAACCGGATTTCGCATGACGCTGGACAACATGGGATGGACTGGACCGCGGTACGACGACTATACTTCCTGCGCATACTGGTATCAGACGCTGCCGTCCGCGCCGCTGAAACCGCTGCCGTCGGACAAAGAGATGATCATGAAGTGACCGCCGCAGGCGAACGGGTGAAAAGCATTACAAAAAAATTCAGGGTGTCAAGCAAAAGCGCTTGACACCCTGTTGACTTTAGGTAACACCGCACAAATGAGGTGGTCGGCTGGGGAATGGATTTTTCGTCAGATG